>MDSV01003707.1_pt1 | contig 15670 bp, 13 predicted proteins | sample 810851 | NCBI WGS metagenome assembly MDSV01 (sample SAMN05326640, study PRJNA326480) | marine metagenome | isolation source: seawater | place: Atlantic Ocean: North East | collected 2012
GTAATCTCAGTATCATGAGATCTTTTTTTTGGGATGAAATAACTGGCTAAAGTTTTTGACGGGAAAAAATATTTATCTGCACGTTCATCAATTTTATGGTCGAAGCAATTAGAGTCACAAATTTGAAAAACCTTCTTTTTTGATTTTTTAAAAATTTTTATAATTTGATCTCTTTTACTTTGCTCTTTAGCTTTAACAGAACTAATTAATAATGCATCATAATTATCCTCAAATTTTTTTAAAAATAATCTTGAATATTTAATATCCCAACTTGAAACCCACTTTATTTTTAAGTTTCTTTTTTGGATCCAACTTTTTTTTAAATTACAGGAACCCCCTTTACTAGTTAAGAAATCTACTTCAACTCCCAATTTATTGAATTCCTCTAAAAATAAAAATTTTGATTCAAGTTCACCTATTTGATTTCTATCACAAAAGTAAGCTAATTTTCTTATCTTCATTTTTTTTTATTTATAAAATCACTTAGTTAAATTATTGTAAGTATTGGGATTTTAAATAAGAATTTGAGAATTAAATTCAAAAAACTTCATTAATTTTTAAATCTATTTTTCTCTTATAATAAGTTTGTCATTAATAATAAGTCCGTCAATCTCACTATTTTTCATTACATGAATAGCATCTTCAGCATTTTGTACTATTGGTAGACCATGTAGATTTAATGAGGTGTTTAATAAAGCCCCTACTCCAGTGATTGATTTGAAATTCTCTAAAAGTGAATAGTATTCTGGATTATTTTCTTTCTTAACAATTTGAGGTCTTGCTGTCTCATCTCCAGGATGTAAAGCAGCTTTCAAAGAAGTTTTTCCTGAATTTGTTGTATCGCAAGCAACTGACATATAAGGCAACTTTAGTTTTTTTTCATTTACTAAATATTCATCTTGACATGTATCGAGTATTGAAGGTGTAAAGGGCATCCAAAAATCCCTCTTTTTAATTTTATTGTTAATCTTTTTAATTGTTTCTGAATTTCTTGGGTCAGCAAGAATCGACCTGTTTCCAAGAGCTCTTGCTCCAAATTCTGATTTTCCTGAAGCCCTTCCTAAAATCATTCCATTTGCTAACTTTTCAGAGACTTCTTCAACGTTATAATCTAATACACTAAATTTAGATGAAGAATTTTTCAAAATATATAAACTTTCCTCTAATTCTCTCTGTTTGATTTCTTCACCCAAATATAAAGAATCTAGGGGCTTTATTTCGGACCCTTTGCCAATGCGATCTAGGAAAGCATACACAGCCCCAATGCAAAGAGACTCATCACCTCCACTTCCTACAACAAATAAATCATCAACACAAGAAAGTTTACTAATTTCCATATTTGCTTTTATATTTAGCGATACACCTCCGCTTAGAACAACTTTTCTTTTATTCATTTTCTTAATCCAAAACTTTATATAGTCGCAAATTATTGTTTCGGTCCATAATTGAAGCCCCCCTGCAATTCCATCAAATCTACAAGCTTTTAATTTTTCTTTATAGTAAAAATAATGGTCTTTAATTTGAGAATCAATCTTTAAATCGCCAGATATTGAATCGAATTTGTAAGCATCACAAAATATCTTATATGCATTTTTATAATTGTATTCTGTTGCATATGGAGCAAGACCCATTACTTTAAATTCGTGCTCACTTGGCTTCATTCCTAGAAGTAATGTTATGAATCTATAAATTCGACCTATATTAAAATTATTTTTAAAATCCTTAAACTCAATTTGACTTTTTTCATCAATATGGCTGATAGTTGAATTTGCTTTATCTCCAAAGCCGTCCATAGTCGCAATTAAGACATCTTTACCTCGGATTGGGGACCCATAATATGCATAGCTTGCATGAGCATGTTCGTGGTTTTCTATAGTTACTTGATTTTTGTTTATATTTAGTAATTCGGAAACTTTCTCTATTCTCCACTTGTTCCAAATTTGAGAAGGGGGCATTTTCTTCGTTTTCATCAAATTATATAAATCAACATACCTATGGTCTAATTTATCTTTAAAAATTTCTAGATAATCTAATCTTTTATTATCTAAGAAAGTTGGTTTGTAGTATTCATATTGTTCCTTAATATAATCTTCTATTGTAAATTTACATTCTCTTTGAACTAAAAAATGTATAGGTGACATATTCTGCGTAACTAATATAGCTTTTTCAATCATTTCTGGAATAATTTGACAATTGCTTATTGCTTTTTTGATAGCTTTTTCAGGGAAAGCACAATCATTTTTTATCCTAGAATATCTTTCTTCACTGGCAGCAAAAATAATTTCTCCATTTTTAAATACTGCACATCCTGAAGTGATACCAATTTGAATACCAATTAGAAATTTATCTTTAAACGATTTTTGATTGTTTCCCACAAATATTTCTTTAATAAGATTTCTATAAGTTTGCAGAACTTTTGTTCTTTAATACATTATTTAACTTGTTTGGAATTATAGCTAGAATCTTAGAAAGATAGAATAATTAATATTAAATTGTCTTATTTTTAAATTAACTACAATTATATTATTAACTAAAAGGGGCCATAGCTCAGTTGGTAGAGCACCTGCATGGCATGCAGGGGGTCTGCGGTTCAAATCCGCATGGCTCCATTTAATTTTCATTTATATATAGGGATTTAGAGATCGGTTTGGTAAAGATATAACTTTTGTAAGTAATTCTGCACTTATTACTACACTAAGCCGTAATAAATACTTTCATAAGCCCTGTAATTGAAATGCTAGCGATTGCATGGTTTTATCGCCGGATGCAATGTAGAGTTCAAGTGGTTAGATTCCTCTAGGCTATATCACTCTTAAGTTTAAAATTTGTCTTAAAGAATAAAAAAATATTTATTGCCTTTTTATTTCAAATAATTTATTTTGATATTTTTTCTAAATAATTAAAAAATAAATTTGAATGTTTGAAATATTTCTAAGAGATAATTGTTATTTCTGAAAAATAATTTTAATTAAGGATTTAATCTTTCTAGGTAAGTTTTTAATTCTTAATTCTCCAACAAACTTTTTACCATCATCTATTTTTCTATAAATAGTGCCAGTTCTTTTTAAAAGAGAACCACCTTTAGGTCTTTTTGAAACATAATAATAAATAGCTATTGAATTTCGTGATTTGCCATCTGGAGCTTCAAGACTTTCTGGATGACCATGATATGTTTTATTTGTTGTAGTAAATAAAATTGATCTGTTAAAAATAGGAGATATTTCCGAAAAAATTTTTATGTTATTCTTTTTTTTTAGGCCTAGTTTTAAGTTTCCTTTCCATTCTTTTTTCCAATTAGAATTTAAATATATTATTAAATTTAACCTTCTATACAATTTTAATTTTGAGTACCAATTAAAGTCTGTATGCATTTTCAGAAAACCCCTGTTAATTGTGGAGTGGATTCCACCTCCTTCAAAGTAAGGATCAGGAATTAATCCTTCATCGCCTGTAATTTCTTCTAAACATCTAATAAATCTTGGTGAGTTACATACATATAGAATATTTTTTACGCTTTCAGGGAGTTTATCAAAAGTATTACAGAACCTTTTACCAACCGCTCCATAAAAATCTTTTTCACCATCCCAATTTTTAAATTCATTAATATCTTTTTCTGCAGCTTTTAAAAGATCACTATCCCATAAATCATCAACAAAACAATATGGAAAAGGAATTGCTTCCTTATATTTTTTTCCTTTAAAGAGAAATTTTTCTAGATCTACTAGCTTTTTTTGCGATATCATTTTATAAATTAATATTATTATTTTTAATAAATAAATAGTTTAATTTTATATTCATTTTTGTTTAAAATTTTAGTTGTGAGTCTACTAAAAAGGGTAATTTATTTTTTGCATTTAATTCATTTAATTCCACAACAACTGAGAGGCCAGTAACCTTTTTGTTAGATTGCGTAATCATATCAGAAACGCATAAAACAGTCCCCCCTGTAGCTAATAGGTCATCTACAATAGCAAAAGTATTAAATTTCTCAATAGCTTCTTTTTGTATCGATAGACTATTTTTACCATATTCAAGATCGTAAGATTTTGTTATTAGTTCTCCTGGTAATTTTCCAATTTTTCTTGCAACTATCATTGGTTTTTTTAAGGTAATTGATATTGCGGTACCGAATATGAAACCTCTTGCATCAATTGCGATAATTGCTTCTGCGGTATCAAAAATTTTATTAGCAGACATATTTTCAATTAATTTTGAAAAGATATCGGGATGATGAAGTATGGGTAAAATATCTTTAAAAACTATGCCTTTTTTCGGAAAATCTAAATAGCTATTAATTATTTGGTTAAGATCTTTAGACAAGGTTTTAGTTATAATTTAAGAAACTACTTATAATATATTGCAGAATTGTAATCCTAGCTCTAAACATTTTGGTATATTATGCGCGATGCCTGAAGAAATAGGTTCAACTATAAAAAATTTGAGCAATTTAAAAGAAACTATTTCAGGCGATCTTAAAATCTATTCTGGAGAATATTCAATTGATAATTTTTCTAAAGATATTGTTTATGTTTCTGTTGCTTGGAGTGGTTGGGGTAAAGTAAGTGCTGCGAGAACGACAGCTAGAATATTATCAACAAAATATAGAGATAAATCTATAGATATCCTAATTTTTACTGGTGTAGCTGGTGCTGCTAATTCAAATTTAAAACAATGGGATATTATTATTCCAAATAAACTTATTCAGCATGATATGGATGCTAGACCACTTTTTAATAAAAATGTCATACCCTCTCTTAAAAAAGCTGAAATAAATCCTTTGAATAGTTGGCTCGAATGGTCTTTATCAACAATAAATGAATCAATAATTAAGGATGAGTATCATTTTTTTGGAAAAGTTAAGACTGGATTGGTAGCAACCGGCGATAAATTCATAGCAGACAAGTCAATATTAAAAGACCTCTCAAGTGAACATCCTGGTCTACAAGCTGTTGAAATGGAGGGAGCAGCATTTGCTCAGGTTGCTTTTCAAGAAAAAATACCTTGGTTAGTTATCAGAGTAATATCTGATGAAGCTGATCATTCAGCAGCTCAGAACTTTAGTGATTTTTTAAAAGAATATGAACATTATTCTTGGTATTTAATAAATTCACTTTTAAGAAATTTTTTATTAGCTCCATGGGCAGATAAAATAAATTGAAATTCTTAAGTACTTCTTTCAAATTTAATTAAATTATTTTTTTTAAGTATTTTTAATTCGGTTAATATTTTTTCAATATTAACGTTTAACTTTAAAGCGATATCGAAAAGTGTATGATTAGCATCGCAATAAGCCAGAATATCCATTCTTAATTTTGAAGGATGCTCGCCTTTATTTATTTTAGAAATATTTGGGTAAAGGTCTCTTTTACCCAGTTGAGGTTCACATAATACTGTAGATATTGGATTTAAACCAAATTCAAAAGTGTTAATTATATTTTTAAAAACATTAAACGAATCTTGTAATCCTTTTTCAGTTACTACTTCGAAGTTATCAAGACTTGTATGATATTCTGGATATTCTGAGAACTTTGACCTACAGAAAGTACAAACTGGCAGATCAACTCCTGGAGAACAATATTGTCTTTCATCAGAACCTCGACTTAAAAAAGTGTAGTATTTAACATTACTAAATCCTATCAAGGCAGATTTAACTGCTAAGTCCGCAAGGTTATCTCCGATTCGCGATTCTACGTGTGAATAAGCTCTTTCGTCTCCAACACATGAAAGATTAAACCCACTTATCATATGTTTCTTAAGGACTTTTAAATTTTTACTTAAATAAGCAATCGAGCCTATTGTTTCTGGAATTAAGATAAATCTATACGAGTATTCATTATTAGGAAAACTTTTCTTTATATAAGATATAATTTGACTTAAGAGCACTGGCCCACTTAATTCATTGTTTGCCATTGAGGGATGACAAAGATATGAAGAAAAAAATATTTCTTTTTTTGTTTTCCCTGGAATTAAAGCTTCTAAAATTTTTAATTTTCCAGGAAATAATTTTGAATCTATAAAAACTTGATAATTACCTTCAGGGAGGTGATCAACAATTTCTTTTTGAAGGCAAAAGCCCCAACTTCTTTTGTAGTAGCTTGTTACATAAGGAATAGCTGTAGGTGACGAGTCTAGAGTATGGATATTTTTTAAAAGTTCAGTTTTATTTAAAGTTTTATTAATAGCTTCAGAATAATTAACGACATGTAAATTATTTTCTAAAAATTCTGCATATTTTGTACCTGATTCATGTTTTATATAGGCATCTTTTATTGACCACTCAAGAGGTATTTCCCAGTCAAAAACTTTTTCACCAGTATCAAAAAAAATTGCTTTAAATTCTTTATGTATATCTTGAAAAATTTGCATGCTTTGCCTAATGCCTTCTCCCATAATTGATCTACAGATGGGGAAAAGTTCTTTTGCTAGTGAGATCATTTCACTACCTTCTTTAAAGATTTTTTTATTCATAAATAATTAATTTTCAAATTTTTAAGGAAAGCACTTTAATTATTTCATAGATAATTCGTAATAAGTTTTCAATTCTCCTCCAAAACTTTCTTTAAACCAACCTCTTTTTGGACTATTAACGCCTTCTAAATCAACTTTTTTAATACCATGCTTTGCTAAATCAACAAATGCTGACCATAAAATGAACGTACCATGCCAAGTAGTTGTATCTTGTGCATTTACTTTTGAACCAAAAAGATAATATGCTTTTTCACCGCTAAGACCAAATATACATCTATAGAGTGGCGTATTTAAAGAAGAATTAACTTGGTATATCTTACAAAGATTTGATTTTTTTAAACTATTTATTAATAAAGTCATATCCCTAATAGTTTTTGAAGTTATTTCTGAATTATTTTCTCCCATCATTTTTGAATAGCTTTTTACAAATTCCTCGGTAGAAAAATTGTAAATAATTTTACCTTTTTCTTTTAAACCAATTCTTACAAGTCTTCTTCTTGTATACACCATTGTATTAAAAGCATCTGAATTCATTGGGTTTTCAGCATTCAAATCAGAAATATCTTTAATTAAAGTATATCTAGGAATTGCAGTAAAGCTTGAGCCTTCTACTCCATAATTGTGCCAGAGATATGGCCTAAGGTCTTGATATTCGTAATTTGTTCTCCATTTTATTGAATTAAAATTTTGTTCAATAAATTTAACAATAGATTGATTTGTTCTAAAGCGTACTTCATTAAATTTTAGAGACTCTGTTTTTAATTTATAGTTTTCAAAAAAATATAAACCTGAATGAATTAATAAATCATTTTGTACTGAATATTTACTCTCTATAGGCGGTAATATGCAAATGCCTATAATTTCTTGACCATTTAAAATTTCTAAAAGAAGAGCATTTGGTTCGCATGAACTTATAAACTCTTCTTGATAGAATAAATCCATTACATTTTGAGAATTTAATATTTCCTCCCATTCTTCTATACACACGCGTTTTAGTGTGATTTTAGAGGACATTTTTTTACCTGAAGATATTTTTTATTATAAAACGATAAAGGGATACATTATTTTCTTTCAAAATTTAAATAAACTTTGAAAAAGTTATTGAAAATAATAGATAAGGTTCATATTTAATTTTACCAAGTTTTTCTTAACAAGCCAAATGATAAGACTTTTGAATTTAATGCAATATTGCATAGTTACTATGATTTCAAAATTTTAATGTTAACCTATGGTAAATTATTGTAGATTTTTTTAAATTTTTCTAAATTTAAATTTGTTTTAAATGAGTACACAAAAAAATACTCCTATTAATAAAGGTCACTCTCTTGATCTTGAAACTCCAGAGAGATTAGAAAAATTTTATTCTAAACTTTCTAAAGGATGGGAAGAAGAATACAAAGTTTATAGACGTCTTTGGCACGAACTTCCTAAAAAACACGAAATTAGAGATTACCCGTTACTTGTTGATCTTGAAACAGTCTCAAGATGTAATCTTAAATGCCCTATGTGTCCAACAGTTACTGAAGAGTTTGTAGATAAACGTGTAACGCCTTATAAGAAGGGATTGCTGGATTTCGACTTAATAGAAAAAATTATTAATGAAGTTGCAGGCAAGATATATTCATTACGTTTAAGTTGGATTGGTGAACCGACTCTTCATCCAAAATTAGTTGATGCAGTTCGACTTGCTAAACATAAAGGTATTAAAGAAGTATCTTTTTTAACAAATGGCTCTAGGTTAGATTTAGATTATTTTAAGAAATTAGTAGACGCTAAAGTAGATTTAATTACTGTTTCTATTGATGGAATGGATGATACTTATAATATGATAAGAAGCCCTTTGAAATTTAATGAGACCTTAAAGAAATTGCAAGACATATCAGATTTTAAGAAAACTAATAGAATAGACAAACCATTAATTAAAATTCAAGGTATATGGCCTGCTGTAAAGGAAAATCCTGAAAAATTTTATAATCTATTTGCTCCAATTGTAGATTTAATAGCTTTTAATCCTCTAATTGATTACTTACACAAGGATTCTGACATAGTTTATGAACAAGATTTTTCATGTTCACAACATTATCAAAGAGTAACTATCGGATCTAATGGTAAGGCAAGTATGTGTAGTAATGATGATTTTATGGATATCAAAGTTGGCGATTCAAGAAATCAAACTATTCATGAAATATGGCATGGACCACAATTTCAAAAACTTAGAGAAATTCATAAAGAAAAAGATGGGTTCATGAAGTTGGTATCGTGTAAAAAATGTTATTATCCTAGAAAAATGGCAGAAGATGAGCAAGCTGTAATTAATGGAAGAACAGTTAAAATAGAAAATTATATTCATCGTTCACAAGAAATAGGTACATAGCTTTTATATATTAAATATGATTCGTTATGTACTTCAGTGAGCAATGATCTAGAAAAGAAACTTTGTCGTTTACATAATCAAAGTTATTCGTTTCTTTTGGGAAATGCTACAACTGCATTAGTTCTAGCTTTAAAAGCCTTAGGTTTAAAAAATAAAAAAATAGCTATTCCTAATAGTATTTGTGTACATGTTCCGATAGCCATATATTTATCTGGAAATGTACCTTTTTATTTGGATATTTCAAAGCTTACATTAGGATTAGATCTTGATGAATTAAAAAAGATAGGTTTAGAAATAGATGCTGTTATTGCAGTTCATGCTTATGGAGCAGTATGTGATATCGTTGAAATATCAAATTATTGTAAGTCTGAGAATATTCCATTAATCGAAGATTTGGCGGTAGCCCAGGGATGCTCAGTCAATGATAAGCCAGTAGGTGGGTTTTCTGATATTGCTGTCGTAAGTTTTGGAAATGGAAAAGTAATTGATGTTGGGCATGGAGGAGCTCTTTTAACGTCAAATCATGGTTTAGTTAAAAATATAAATAATTTGATAAGAAATTTAGATTTTCAAAAAGAGATTGAACTGAATGAAATAAGGTTATTTAATAAGTACCACAAAGATTTATATAATATACATTTTTCAAATTCCTCAATTAGTTCTCTAAGCTCTGATTTTAAATTAAGGGCTATAAGCTCAGGTAAAAAAATGATATGTAGATTTGATGAAAGATATCGCAATAAAATAGAGCAAAGTTTTGATTCCTTAGGAAATCTAACTAGTAATAGGAAAATTAATTTTTATAAGTTAGAGAATTTAATTAAATCTGAACTGAATGAGGAAATAGATATATATAAGTTTCAAAAGGGTTCAGTTCCATGGAGATTTAATTTATTTATTGGACATAGAAATGAACTTCTTAAGAAACTTCTTGCCAAGAGAATCAAGGTAAGTAGTTGGTTCCCTTCAGTAGATACTTTTTTTGAGAATAGAAATTATTCTAAAATAAAAACACCTTATTCAGATTTGGTAGCTGATAAAATAATTAACTTTTGGATTAATGAAGAAATAAACGAAGATTATTTTCAAAAAGTAGTTAAAGAAATTAAAAAACACTTATCACATTTTTATTATAATTAATATATTTCATTATTCATTTACAAATTTTCTTTAATTTAAAAATTTCTTACGAAATTTAGAATTGTTAATAAACCTTAAAGAAATAAATACTTATTACATGCTAATTATCTATTTTTTATTAAAAAGTATATTAAAATAAATTTAAATTTATCGTTTGTGATGGATGTTATCATACCTTCTTACTTAACCCCCGATTTAACTACTGCAGTAGTTAAAAGTTTTTTAAATAAAGACGATAAAAATATTATTAGTAAGATAGTTGTAGTTGAAAATTCAGAAGAAAATAATTATTTCAAAGATTTAAAAAGTTTTTCAGATAAGATTTTAATTAAAAATAATAAAACTAGCAGTAAAAGATCTTTAGCTAATGCAGAAGCAATAGATTTTGGAAAAAAATACTGTGATTCAGAATATATATTTTTAGCTCACTCAGATTCATCTCCATTAAGTCCGAAATTTTATACTAAATTAAACCAATTTATTAAAAAGGGTTATAGTTTAGTAGGAACATTGACTGACAAAATACGAATTGGGGCTATACATTCTTCTGGTCTTCTGGTAAAAAATAGTATACTTTCAAAAGTTAATATATATCCTCAACATATTAGGAAACTCCCTAAATATTGGGAAAAAATATATCTTCAAGATGTATGTGATCCTTTAACTGATTATGTAAGAAAGAATGCTCTTAAACATTTCTGTTTCCAAAATACTTTTAATGGATATCAGCTAAGTAACAAAGTAGAAAATTTTGAGATTCTTTCAAGAATTGATACTGCAATTGACAATAAAGGAAATCCTTTATATGTGCATTTAGGTAGGGGAACTCCTAAAACCCTAGGAGAATATAAGATTAAAGGGAAAGTAACTCCTAAAGAATTTATTAATCTAATAAATTTGTATTAATTATCTTATATAAATTTTAAAAATATTTTAAAGTTTAAATTTAAAAAAATTTACTCATATTTTTTTATATGCCTTGTCTTTTCAAATACAAATTAGTTTTCTTAGAAACGTCTTTGCACCATTCTTTATTTTCAATGTACCAATTAACAGTTTTAAATAAAGATTCAGAAAATAAATTATGAGGTTTCCATCCTAATTCTTTTGAAATTTTTGATGAGTTTATTGAATACCTTTTGTCATGTCCAGGTCTGTCTTTTACAAAAGAGATTAGATTTTTATAAGAATTTCTTCTAGGCTTTAAGTTATCAAGAATTAAGCAGATTTCTTCTGCAATACATAAATTTGTTTTTTCTTGATTAGCTCCAATACAATATCTCTCTCCTATTCGACCACCTGAAATTAAAAGTAGTAGAGCATTTATATGGTCATTTACATATATCCAATCTCTTATATTTAGTCCATTGCCGTATATTGGGATATTTTCTTCAGAAAGACATTTCATAATTACTGTTGGGATTAGTTTTTCAGGATATTGCCATGGTCCAAAGTTATTTGAGCAATTAGAAATTATTATGGGGAAATTATATGTGTGAAACCAAGATTTTACAAGATGGTCGCTACTGGCTTTACTTGCAGAATAAGGGCTCCTTGGATCATAGTTACTTTCTTCATTAAAAAACCCTCCATCTTCAACAGATCCAAAAACTTCATCAGTGCTTACATGAACAAATCTAAAAAATTTTTTTCTGTTTCCCTTTAGAGACTGCCAGTTTTTAAAAGATGCATCTAATAAATTGAATGTGCCTAGAATGTTACTTTGGATAAAACTATAAGGATTGTCTATTGACCTATCGACATGACTTTCTGCTGCTAAATGTATAACTAAATCAGGATCAATATGCTTAATAGAATTATGAATTTGACCATGGTTTGATAAGTCATTCTCTAAAAAAAAATATCTTCTTTTCTCTTTAGGATTATTTTCTAAAAATAAATCAATTAACTTATGATCACTAGCGTAGCCTAGTTTATCTATATTAAAAATCGTTGAGGTTGTTTCTTCTAATAGTTTTTTTATAAGATGTTTTCCTATAAAACCTGCTCCACCAGTAACAATTATTTTTTTAAACTTTTCAAAATCGAAATTCATAATTTTTAATTTTAAAACATTAGTTTCTCATGATTTGAAATTTCTTTAAGGTATTTGCCATACTCACTATTTTTCATCGATTCAGCGATCGCAATCAAATCAGTATCATTTATCCATCCATTTCTCCAAGCAATTTCCTCAGGCGATCCTACTTTCAAACCTTGTCTTTTCTCAAGAGACTTTACATATTCTCCTGCTTCTTGTAAGGAATCAATTGTTCCTGTATCAAGCCATGCCATTCCTCTTCCCATTAGTTCTACATTTAGTGAATTTTCTTCTAGGTATAATTGGTTTAATGATGAAATTTCCAATTCTCCTCTTAGAGATGGTTTTAACTTTTTAGCTTTTTTAAAAGCATTTTTATCATAAAAATAGATACCTGTTATGGCATATCTGCTTTTTGCAGAGATTGGTTTCTCAAGAATTTCTTTTGGATTTCCAAGACTATCGAATTCTATAACTCCATATCTTTCAGGATCACTTACAGGATAAGCAAATATTGTCGCCCCTTTTTCATTTGAGCATGCTTTCATTAATTTTTTTGTTAGCTCACTTCCATGAAATAAATTATCTCCAAGAATTAACGCTGTAGAGTGTCCTTTAAAATAGGATTCTGCAATTAATAACGCTTGTGCTATTCCTTCAGGCGATGCTTGAATTGCGTATTTTATTTTTATACCTAGTCTCTCGCCATCTCCTAACAGCATTTTAAAAATATTTAAATGTTCTGGGTTTGTAATAATTAAGTAGTCCCTAATACCACTAAGCATTAACGTGCTTAACGGATAATAAATCATTGGCTTATCGTAAATTGGTAATAATTGCTTGCTAATAGCTGTTGTAATTGGATTTAACCTGCTTCCTTTCCCACCAGCTAAAATAATACCTTTTCTAGAATTCATTTTAATAATTTTATAAATTATAAAACTAATAAATTATTCATATTATTAATTTTTTACTAGATGTTTGTATTTAATTAAGATAACATCCAATAGGATTTAATTTAAGTTTTTAATTTCTTAATTATAGTTTATGAAATTATCTGTATATGGATCAACTGGTTTTATTGGAAGTCATTTTATTGAAAGGTTTCCTGAAAATTTAAGAATTGATAGAAATAGTTTTGAACCTAAGACAAAAGATGTTCTTTATTTCATATCTACTGTTGATAATTACAACGTGTTTGAAGATATTACAAAAGATGTGCGAGTGAACTTGGATTTACTTTGTCAGATTCTTGAAAAATGTAAATCAGCGGATATGACTTTTAATTTCATTAGTTCATGGTTTGTTTATGGTAAAACTCCAAGTCTTCCAGCGACTGAATCCTCTATTTGTAACCCAAAAGGTTTCTATTCAATTACAAAAAAATGTGCTGAAGATCTTTTGATATCATTTTGCGAAACATTTGATATTAAATATCGAATCATTAGGCTTTGTAATGTAATGGGATTAGGTGACAGATTAGTTTCAAAAAAGAAAAATGCTATAACGTGGATGATAAATCAATTGAAAGCGAGTGAGCCTATAGATTTATATGATAAAGGAAATTCTAAGCGCGATATCCTTCATGTGAGTGATGTTTGTGAGGCTATAAATTTGATATGTTCTTATGGGAAGCATAATAATATATATAATGTAAGTTCAGGAAAACCTACAAAAATTTCTGAGGTTATTAATCTCGCTTATAAAATATTAAATTCATCATCAAAAATTAATTATATTGAAACTCCAAAATTTCATTCGAATATACAAATCAATGATTTCTGGATGAGCAATAAAAAAATTAGGGAGTTAGGATTTGTGCAAAAAATTTCAACTGAAGATATTGTAAAAGAATTATGTTATTAATTTATTTAGTAAAAATTTGTTCGGCCTCTATTAATTTCGCAACCAAATAATCAAGATTACTTTTTGATTGCCTGTTATGCGAGCCTAATAATAATCCTGATTTCATAATTTCATCGCTTGATTCGAAAGTTCCAAAACTATCCCATTTAAATTTTTTTGCTACAGGCTGTTTCATTATATTTCCTGTAAATATGGTTCTTGTTTGAATCCCATTTCTTTCTAAAAATATCTGAAGTTCTTTCCTTTTATTTTTTAATTTATTTTTAAGAATAATTGGGAATGCTAGCCAACCAGTATTTATATTTTTATAGCTTTTAGGTATAAAAAAATTATCTGATGAACTTAAGTTGTCTTTTAGGAAATTAAAATTTTCGATACGTTTTCTTAGGTTAATACTTAGTTTTTCAAGTTGAACAAGTGCAAATGCCGCTGAAATTTCAGATGGTAGAAAATTATAAGCAATATCATCAAAAATGTACTTATCATCATAATTGATGTCGGCAATTTTTGAATTAAATCTTCTCTCATGATCTTCTGAATTCTCATAAAGTGATGATCTTCTCCCCCAACCTCTTAGTGAAAGGCCTAATTCAAAATTATTCTTATCTTTAAAGCAAGTCATACCACCAAACCCGGCGCCAGTGATAACATGAGATGCATAAAAACTTGTTGTTGAAATATCAGCAGAATTCTCAAACTTTGTTTCATATGAGTAACCAATGGTATCCGCAGAATCTTCTATTACTTTTAAATTATTATTTTTTGCAAAATCATAAATTTCTTCCCAGTTTGCAATATTTCCTACAAGATTTGGGACACATATTGCAGAAACATTATCTAGTTCAATTTCTTTCAATATTTTAGTATTAATTTGCAAAGTATCTCTTTCTACATCAATAAAATATGGAACTAACCCACTTTGTACTATTGGGGAAACAGTAGTTGAAAAGGTTAAAGAAGGAGTAATAACTTTTGAACCTTTTTTTAAATTTAGAGATAATATTCCTATTAGATTAGCTGAAGAACCACTATTTACCATAAGTCCATAATTTTTGTTAAATAATTTAGCCACTTTTTTTTCCAATTCTTTAACATTATCTCCAGCCATAAGGCATAATCTTTGATTCTTTAGAACATTTATTACTGCATTAATTTCATCTTCAGAATAACTTGCCTCTGCATAAAATACTCTTCTATTCATGAAATATCGGAACTGAATAAATCCATTATAAACTAGATTTTCTACGTTAAAATTGGTATATTAACTAGAAATTATTTTTTATATATTCGAAATTGATATAAGGTTATATTTTTCTTAAAAACTTTAAAATCAAAATAATAGTTTTTAATAGAAATAAATTAGAAATATTAAGTCTCTTATTAAGGTACTGTATTTTTGAAAGAAATAAATCAAAAGTTGCATTTTCAATTCCATATGGAATCATCAATTTCCGCTCATTTTTTAATACTCGAACACATTCCAAGAAATTGTAATATAGACCATTGGTTTTTGATTCCTCTAATGGGAAACTAGATTTATTGCTATGTAATTTTTTAAACTTCCAATTTTTGATTAGAGAAGATTTATATTTAGTTAGATCTCCCTCCTCTTCCTTGATAATAAGTTGATTAATTCTTTTTTTATTCTTATATATATAAAATCTATCAGTTAATGTTAGGTTTGGATAGTAAAGTTTTAATTCTCCTAGGTTCCTCGCTACATAATTAGAAGGTTGAAAGCTTTGCAATATATATTTGTTATTATCAGAAAATTCATATAA
>MDSV01029631.1_pt1 | contig 15669 bp, 7 predicted proteins | sample 810851 | NCBI WGS metagenome assembly MDSV01 (sample SAMN05326640, study PRJNA326480) | marine metagenome | isolation source: seawater | place: Atlantic Ocean: North East | collected 2012
CTTTTTCGTGTACGCGTACTCCGCCTCCGTGCGGCACGCCTGCGACTCCTTGTACCGGTGCGTGACGCACATGATGATGGCGTCGCTCTGCTCGATGGCCGCGGCCATCGCTTCCAGAGTGCTGCCCATCATGCGGTCCACGTCCATCCACACCGTGAACCCCTGCTCCATCAGCTCCTCCTTCAGGAGCATCACCTGCTGCTGCGTGCGCCACTCGTACGAGAGCATCACCTGCGCCTTGGCGCCGTCCACGGCGCCGCCGCTGAGCTTCGCCATGTCCTCCTCCGACAGGACGTGATCCGTCTCCTGCTTCTTGTCCTCGATCATCCACAACGCGCCTCGAGCCTTCATCTTGGTGTTCTCCGACCCGAGCCGGCGTGCCTCCTCCAGCGCGTCGAGCGCGCCCGGCTCGTTCTGAATCGCCGTCTTGATTTCCTCGTCAAACGCCAGGTTCCACAGCGCGCCGGCGGACCAGAACACCGCCTTGTCCCACTGGTGCTGGCGCTCGTTCAGGCAACGGACGAGCATGGGCAGCGCCCCAGCCTCGTAGATGCGTTTCTTGTTCGCGTCAAGCGTAGCGAGGTTCGCGATGCCCTGCACCATCTTCCACACCGTGTAGTTGAGCCCGCCGATCTTCTTGCCGTCGAGCGCCGCCTCCAGCACCTCCATCACCTCCTCGATGATGGTGGGGTCCTCCTCGAGGCGCGAGTCCGTCTCGTCGCGGCCGACCAGATTCGCCACCGTGCACGCGCTGTTGATGCGCACGGCGCCGGTGCGCTTGCCCATGACGTTCAGGAGCACCTCCACGCACCCCGAGGCTTTCAGCAGGTTGTGCTGCGCGGAGTTGTGCGACAGGTTGCGCAGCAGCGCGGCGGAGTGGTCGCACACGTCCTTGTCCCTGAAGTCCTTGAAGTTGAGCTCGCACGCGGTATCCTCGCACGTCGACTTCAGGCACTCCACCAGCACGGGGACGACGCGCCCCTTCGCGATGAGCCGGTGCGTGTCCTCGTTGAACGCCACCACCGTGCCCATGAGAAACGCGGAGACGCACTTCACCTGCACGTGCTCGGACGACGAGACATGCTTGCGCACGATGTCGATCACCCCGAACCCGGCAATCTTCATGCAAACCGCGCCATTGCGATACGCGATCGCCTGCAGCGCGTACAGCGCGTGCACGGACTCGAGCTCGCCCATGAGCAGCAGGTTCTGCAACATCTCGGGCTCGGCGACGATCTTGCTCTGCAGCGCGCTCAAGTTCTTCTCTCCCAGCTCGATCTTCAGCGTCAAGACCTGGCGGATCCACTCCGCCGCCTCCGTGGCTTCGTCCGTCACGTCAAGCACAGTGCCGCTCTCGATGCCCTCGGCCCAGGTCTTGATGGTCTTCTTCGCCGCCTCGAGCTTCTTATCGTACTGGCGCTCGCCCCCGACGAAGTCCGTGTTGTAGTGCTCGGTGGGAGGCCGCAGGTGCGAGGCGAGATCAGCGAACGCCGCGGGCTCGGACACCGCGCGCAAGCGGGTGAACGAACGCGTCGGGCGCGCGGGCGCCCGCGTAGATGAGACCCCCGACCCAGCATCGCGCGGCGCGCGGCGGGGCTGAGGCGCGAGGCGTCCCGCCGCAATCATGCTCGCCACGCTGCACGCCATCGACGTGGAACTCGTTTCGGCGACGACGTAGACAGCAGGAGAGAAGTTGGGGATGCGACGCGCTTTCGGGGCGCGCGGAGAACCTCGGGTGCTCGCGTTTGGCGGCTTGTACGGGAGTTTCCGTCGGAAAGCACCCTGGGGGCGAGCGGTCGAGTTCGCGGTCGATGCGCGGGTGATACTTCCGGGCTGCCGACAGAAGTGGGACACACAGTTTGCAGGAGACTGCACGGACAGCGCCGGGACAGATCGCGCCGGGACGAATCCACCATTCTCAAGGGCCAATCTCGGCCACGCAAGCCGGCAAGCTCTGAATGTTCGAAGTCGCGAGAACTTCGGGGTTTCCTTTCCTCTTTGCCTCCACGTCGGCCGCTTCGGTTCGCGAAACACAACCCGACGAGCGCGCCCCGACCCGCGGTCGAAACCATGGGGTCGTCGTCGTTTGCCTCGGTGGTGCTCCTCGCAGCTCTGGCCGTCGCGGGGGTTTCCGAGGCGAGCGCGAAGCCCGCGAGCGCGTGCGTTCGCCTCGACAAGTCAGATGCGGTCATCGCCGTGTGTCTGCAGAACGATTTCCTCGACGAGCGGCCGGCGGATGGGAGCTACGCGCTGGGCGCGGAGACATCGTACGAGATCTCCGAGGAGCACAAGCACGAATCGAATATCCGCCGAGGTGCGCTCGCGGTCGGGCGCTCGGATGAGGTGGTGCCGGTGGCGAACGAGTGGATGGCCCGCGTCGACGCCGCCGGCGGCACCGTCATCGCCACGCTGGATTCGCATCCCGCCGAGCACTGCAGCTTCTGCCGGTTCGGGAAGAACCAGGAGCAGAGGCTGGACTGCATCTGGGGCTGCAACGGCACGCAGGGCATCTGCGTTACGGGTGCCGGCGTGCCCACCGCGGTGTTCGACAGCTCCAGCCGCTGCGTGGACCCCGTCTCCGAGATGGACTTCCAGCAGAGCCGGTACTTCCAGTGGCCCACGCACTGCGTCAAGGACACCTTCGGCTCGCGCTTCGACCCGTACCTGCGCGTGCCGAGCCGCGCGGTGAAGGTGCACGCGGGCACGAACGAGAAGGAGGACTCATACAGCGCGTTCGGTGCGCGCGAGCTCGCGACGGACAAAAGCCTGCTGGATGTCCTGCTGGAGACGCGCGCGCGCCGCGTCTTCGTGCTGGGCCTGGCGACGGATTACGTCGTCAAGGAAACCGTGCACGAGCTCGTAGACTCCGTGACGAACAGAGAGACGAGGAACGAGGCGGTGTTCATCGCCGCGGGGTCGCGCGGCGTGTTCGACGCGCCCGGGCCGTTCTACGGGTCCGACCCGCAGACCAGCTCGGGCAGGGTCAAAGCCGAGTTCCTGCAGAAGGGCGTCTCCGTCGTCGCCGCCGGCTCGGTGGACGGCGCGCTTCGAGAGCTGTGCGTCGGGACGTGCGACGCCGACGCCGACTGCGACGGCGAGGAGGTTTGCGTTGCCGGCGAGCCGTACGGCCGGTGCGCGCCGGCGCCGGAGAAGGGCTCGATCGCGCTCCCGCTCGCCATCTCACTGGCGGCGATTGTGGGCGCGTTCGTGATGTTCCGGCGCGAGTTCGTGGACTACCTGTCAAACCGGCGCAAGCGCGGGGGGCCGCCCACGGACTACGTGGTGCTGGTGGAGACGGACATCGAGGGGAGCTCCGAGCTTTGGGAGACCATGGGCGCGGCGGGACACGGGGACATCATGAAGGACCAGGTGATGGGTGTACACGACGAGGTGCTGCGCCGGTCCATGAAGAAATACTACGGGTACGAGCTGTTCGTCCGCGGCGACGCCTTCGTCGTCGCCTTCCACAGCGTGGACGACGCGCTGGCGTGGTGTCTGCAGGTGCAGCTCGACCTGATGGCCTCGGCGTGGCCCGCGGAGATGCACGACGTCACCGCCGGCACGATGCGCGTCTGGGGCACGTACGAGGGCCTGCGCGTGCGCATGGGCGTGCACTGCGGGCACGTGGAGAGCGCGGTGAAGCACCATGGCAAGATGGTGTACGAAGGCGAGGTGATGCGGCAGGTCACGGGCGTGGCGGACTCGGGCAACGGGGGGCAGATCATCCTGAGCCAGGACACGCTGCCGCTCTCGGCGGACGTCGACGTGCCGTACGTGATGTACGACCAGGGCTTGCACCGCGTCAAGGACTTTTCCGCGCCGCAGAGGCTGAAGGAGGTGTACCCAGAGAGCCTCGCGTCGCGCGCGACGGCGGACGGGGGCGCCAAGAAGCTGGACACGGAGGAGCGGCTCTCGCCGTCCTTCCACGCCGCGCCCGAGGGGCTGGTGACGATGATCTACTGCCACGCCGAGAACCTGCCTGCGCTCAAGAAGGCGCTTCCCTCGGACGTGGTGGAGCAGTCGCTGCGCGTGATGGCGGAGCAGCTGCGCGCGTGCATGATGGCGTGCGGTGGCTACGACTGCCGCGGCCACGAGCGGAACGGGGAGAACATGTACGTCTTCGCCGGCTACGTGGACTGCGCGCTGTTCGCCGTGCGCGCGCAGAAGGCGTTGCACGAGGCGGCGTGGCCCCCCGAGCTGGCGCGGCACTACGCGCGCGTGGACGACCCGAGCGAGCCGAAGCGCATCCGCGGCCTCCGCGTGCGCATGGGCATGCACTCCGGCCCGCTGAAGCGCATCCGCATCCCGAGCGAGGGCCTGGCGGACTACTACGGCGAGAGCGCCAATCGCGCGGCGCGCGTCATGTCCACGTCGACGGGCGGGCAGGTGGTGTGCGTGGCGTCCGAGCTGGAGTACTTCCTGGACGAGCACCGCGGCGGCACGCCAAGGCTCCTCGTCGATCCGCTCGGCACGTTCACGCTCAAGGGCATCCCCGGGCAGACCGCGCTCGTGCAGCTCAGCGCGGACGAGACGATGGCGTCCTTCGGGAACCGCCGGTTCGTGCAGAGCAAGAAGGCGCAGCAAGTGACGCCCGGCGACGGCTTCGCGCGAGTCGTGCTCGAGGCGGTGGACGCGACGCGCGAGCCCGAGGCGCCGCCGGGCGGCGCGGGCGCGCGCGCGAAGTGGTCCGCGCTCAAGAGGCAGGTCAAGAAGGGCGCGTTCAAGCAATCCTCCAGCGAGGGTTTCGAGGCGCTGTCGCAGCTCACGGGGTCCAGGCCGCCGTCCGAGCGGCGCTCGAAGCGCTCGCTGGACGGCAACGGGACGACGAGTTGATGGGCACATGAGCTGCGCCCCGCGGTACTCGAAATGACACGAAAGTGTGTCATACAATTTACTTTCGAAGGTATAATAGATGTGACATGTGCCACCTTCGCGCGCATTCGCCCGGGCGCAACGCCCGGGCGCGATGGGCGGATGCCTGTCGTGCGCTTTCGCGGAGGAGGACAAGTACGTCCCCAAAGGTACGCTCGGCGCCCGAGAGCTCGATGAGATGGACGTGTTGACGCAAGGCAGCTTGCGCCGCGCGTTCGGGCTCTTTTCGCGCGCCGACTCCGACCGCAACGGGAAACTCGACGCGAGCGAGCTGGCGCGCGTGTTCAACCTCGAGGACGACGTGTACCTCGGTCGCCTGGTGGAGATCATCGACTGCGATGGGAACGGCACGATCGACTTCCGCGAGTTCGTCGTCGGCCTCGCCGCGTTCGTGCTGTCCGGTTCGTTCGGACGCGTGCGATTTGCTTTTCGCCTTTTCGACCTGAACAACGACGGGACGTTCAGCAAGCGCGAGCTCCTCACCGCGATCCGCGCGGCCGAAAGCAGGCACGAGGCGAGCCGCGACGCTCGCGAGAAGCGCTCAGCCAACTACTGGGGCGACCGGGCCGTCCCCGACCCGCTCGTGAGGTACAAGGACCTCATCGGCGACCTCGACGCGCGGCCGGACGAATTGGGATACGAGGAGTTCACGCGCATCGTGACGAGGCATCCGCGAGTCTTCGCGCCCGTCAATCAGATGTGGCACGCGCTGAGGCAATACGCGGACCCCGCGGTGAAGGTGGTGACGCAGATACGCCGGAGCGGTAACTCGCGTTTCTTCCGCGGGACCGTGCTCGAACCGGGCAGGGCGGAGCAGATCTTCGCCCCCCCCGGGTCCGCGACGCGGACGCGGCGGACTCGACGCGAAGACGAGGACGCGACGGCGGCGCGACGCCCGAAAAAAAAACTCGGCGCCGGGGCGGCGGATCGAGACGGCGACGAGAGAGGACCGCGAAGCGACTCGAGCCGTCTTCGACGCTGGCTCGACGACGCCGCGTCTTCCGTGAGACAAACCGCCGCCGTCGGTCTGGAGCGCGTCTCGTCGTTCGGGTCGCCGTCCGGGCTCGGGCGGAGGCGAAAAAGCCAAACCCCGGCGCGATCCGCCTCCGAGAAGAGCGCGGAGGAGCGGCTGGAAGAGGATTTCGCCGAAATCCGCGGGTCCGCGCCCCCGGCGCAGACGCCGTCGGAGGACGAAGACGCGGCGAGCGACGTCACGATGCAGGACATCTGGGAGGCGCTTCGCGACGCGCCGAACCCGGTCCTGCCGGACGCCGGCGACGCGCGTTTCGCCGCGACGCCGGCGGCGAGCGGTTCGGTTCGGCTGCGGCTCGCCGCCGCCGCCGCCGCCGCGCCGCCGCCCGCGGACTACTCCAGCACGCTGGACGTCGCCGCGCGCGCGAAGCGGCGGCTCGCGGCGCAGCGCGGCCGCGACGGCCGCGACGGCGCGACGCGGGTCGAGCGCGAGGCGGAGGCGCGGCGCGAGCGGCGCGCGGCGGGGACGGACGCCGGCTTCCGCTCGCGGACGGAGCGCGCCGCGGGCGCGGCGGCGCGACGGACGGAGCGCGACGCGCGTTTCGCGATTGACGCCTCACCGCCGCGACGCGTGCCCCCAAACCGAAGCGCGTACGAGTCCCGCTCCGACGCGCGCGCCGCCGACGCTGGAAGAATCCGGGGAAATGCGCCGAGAGAGAAGAGCGCGAACGTCGAGGGGGTCATCGCCGCGCACAGGGCGGCTCGGCGCGCGCGCGCGCCTCGCCGCGACGGCGACGGCGACGGCGACGACGCGAGTCTTGCCGGTGGGTTCCTCGCGCGCGTCCAGCGGCACGCCGCTGCGGGCCCGCCTTCGGAAGCGGCGCGCCTGGGGCTGTGAGAGGCGCTGGAAACGACGTGAAACAGCCGATGCTCTTATGGATATAGGTACTGTAGCTATTAGTACTTCACAGAAAGTAGACTACTTTTAGTAGACAGCTGGACGCGTCATCAGTCCCACGTCCCGACGCACTTCTCCAGGTCGTTGCACGATACGCTCATGGACCCGAGCGTCTCCTGTGCGGAGCTTCCGGCGCGTCGCACGCGGCACTCAAACGTGACTCCGTACGACGCGCCCCGCGTCTCGCCGCTGAACGTCGCGCTGTCCACGTCCGTTCCCGCGTCGTACGCAAACTTGGCGCGGCACGCGTCGACGCCGCGGTCCTCGAGACACTTCTTGGTGTTCCCCCAGGCGCCCCAGTTGCGGCGGTTGAAGCGGTCGCCGACACACAGTCCGACGTGCTCGACGCCCTCGTCCAGGGTAGAGTCCAGACAAGGGTTGGGGTCGCACATCATCTCGAACGGCCGGCGCATGATGTCGGGGTCGTTCCAGCGCGCGACGTTGTGGTAGTTTGCGTAAAACGGCCGCGAGATGAACGAGTACATCACCGGGTTCTCAAACGCGCACGACTGCAGGGCGCTGCCCCAACCGACGCGCAAACCGGCGGCGTTGCGCAATTCGATGTCGGGGTTGTGCGCCTTGGTCGGATTCGTGCTCCCCGAGATGGCGCCGTGCCCGACGCGTTCCATCGCGCAAAACTGCCCGCTGGCGTTCACGTAGCACGCCCAGGGGATGAAGCCCCCGATGAACTGCGAGGGCCAGGGGTAAACCTGCCCGTTGTTAGGCACGCCGACGAACACGACGCGCGACGAAAACATCTGGTGGAGCATCCCGTAGAGCTGCACGTAGCGGTACGAGTAGTGGCAGTGGTCGGCCACCTCGCCGTCGATGCCGGTCCAGTGCGCCACCTCGTTCCCGAGCACGGTCTCGGTCCAGCGGCTCAGGCGCTTGAACCGATCCTCCGCCGCATCCGAGCAATCGACGTGCCCGAAGTTCATGGCCGGGCCCCCGTCGCTGATCATGTACACCAGCGCGTTGTTCAGCCCAAACTCGTTCGAGCCCTTCAGCACGTCACGCGCGAGCATCAGCGCCTCCGCGGTGGGCGTCGCCGTCGCGCAGCACTTGTCTCGGATCGCTTCCACGCGCCGCTCGAAGTCGTCGGGGGCGTACCGCCCCATCGGGATGAGCATCTGGCCGCCGTTGCACGTGTCGGCGTCAAACCCGGGGAAGATCATCACCCCGACACGGCTCTGCGTGGTGGTGTGCGCCGCGCAGTACAGCTTCTTCATCATGGGCACGAGGTCGTCCCTGAACGCGCGCGCGGACTGCGACGCGGACGCGTCCAGCAGAAACAACACGTCGCGGTTCGTGGCGTTCTTACACACCGGCTCGGACGCGCAAAACCCGGTGTGGCCCGCGTACTCGGCGAGCGTCAGGTTGGGCGCGTACTCCACGAACCCCGCGCGCTTCGCATCCAGCTCCGCGGCAGTGCACACCGGCGGGTCCTCCACTTCGGGCATGGAGAAGCACGGGGGCTTCGTGAACGCGGCTCCGCAGACGGCGTCGACGTTCGCGGGTGCCTCGTCGCACGAGCCCCAGACGTACGAGACGTCCGTCGCGCCCGCTGGGACGACTCGGTTGTACCAGACGAAGCCGTCGCCGGAGGTGACAAACTTGGTGGCGCACGCCTTCTCCACGAGCGGCGAGTTGCCCGCACACGTGTGGTTCTCCATCTCGCGGTTCTCCGAGTAACAAGACACCTGCTTGAAGTCGTGCGCGAGCCCGGAGTCGTACCGGTGCTCGCAGTTCAAGCGCTCGCCGCAGTTGCCCTTCAAAACGCAATACTCCTCCTCCCACGGCGTGCACGTGCCCTCGTACAGCGCGAACGCGAACTCGTCCCCCTCGTCGTACAGGTCCGTGGTCACGGTGAAGACCCCCTTCACGCTCGTCTCCTCCATCTCGAGGCCGTTCTCGATGGGCCAGTGCGTGCAGTCGCCGCGGGGGCAGCCCACGAGCTTGGCGCGGCAGCCGGGCTGGAACGGGAGGAACGCCGCGACGTCGTCCGGGATGCCGCACGTGTACACGGTGAACGTGCGGTTGGTGCGCGCGGGCTCCTGGCCGAGGGTGGCGGTCGCGTGGGCATCGACGTGCTCGCGACTGGGGCGCGTGTATACGGGATCGCCGGGACGGGCGAACGCGGCGCTGAACGCGGGCTGGCCCGTCGGGGCGTCCGAGCGCAGCGCCGAGGTGGTGGTCATCGCGGCGCCGTTAGACGTGACTCGGATCGACTCAACCTCCAACTCCGCGGCGACGGAGGCCACCGCCAGGAAGCACATCGTCGAGGCGAGCGCGCATCTACGCGAGAAGGATGACATCGTCTCCGAGAGGCGCGAGTGGGTCTCTCTTCGCGCGCGGCGGAGTGTGCGCGTCCAAGCGATCGGGGGAAATTCGGGCGCACTCGCACGGGACCACGGGTCGGAGGTTACAAATCGTCTTCGGGCGCGTCGGAATGAAACCGGCGAAAACGGGAGTTACACGCCCATTGCGATCCGCGCGCGAGGGATGTTCGCTCAACGCGTCGCCGCACGCCAAGGCACCGCCGCCGAACGTGTCTCGCTCATCGGAGATGAAAAGGCCGAACCCATCGCTCGCGTGACCCCCGCGCGCCGCGGGGGGCTCGCCGCCGCGGCCGTCGCGCTCGCGCTCGGGACGTGCGCCGTCGTCGCGGTGGTCGCTGCGGGCGGTTCCTCCTCCGAAGTCCGCGCGCGCTTCGCGCTCGGCCAGACGGCGGAGTCGGAGATCCCGGAGGGAATCGGCATCTTCGGCGACAATGGCATGGTTGCGGTCACCGCGTGCGACCAGAAGGAGACGTTTTGCGAACTGCAGCTCGCCAACGACTACATGAACAGGTGCTGTGTGCTGTCCAACGACGCGGCGACGCAGCAGGATTGCCTGTGTCATCCCATGGACTACGGCTTCGAGGAGTACGAGACGGACAACGTCGGCGTCGAGATCTCGGGCGGCGTCGCAGCCGCGCTGGGCGAGGCGAGCCGAAAGCTTGGGCTGTTCCGCAACAAGCCCGCGTCCGTCGCGAAGCTTGGAAAGTTCCAGAGCCCGGGGTGCGGCGTGGAGGGTTATTGCGATGGCGACCCCTCGGAGCACTCGGAGGATGCGATGCACAACGTGTGTTGCTCGGCGTTCACCGACCCGACGGAGGCGAACGCGTGCCTGTGCGACCCCCTCTCGTTTCTGTGATGTGAACGCGGCGGTGTGGTCGTCGCGACGAAAAGCGTGGATGATCGTGTCGTGTCAAGCACCTTACCGTGGTATGTGTATCAGCGTCTCGTCGCTTGCGAAGAAAAAAACCCGACGACGTCTCAGCGCGTCTTCGCGCCGCGCTTCCCTCCCCTCGGCCCGCATATGGAATGCATGACGCTCCCGAACGCCTCCGCGCGCGCGACGACGGCTCTGGGCTGGCTCACGAGCAGTTTCCGGAACGCGCACGAGCCCGCGGTACAAGTAGAAGAGCCCGAAGGATTCAGCTGACACGTCGGAACGTGCTCGACCCTCGACGACACATTTCGCTCGACGTCAGGTCGTCATGGTCGTTTTGTTGACATCGATTTGAAACGGGAGCCGCACCTCCGCGAGCGCGCATACCGGGGGGCGCGGGTCTTGCGGCCATGCGTCGGCCGGCGTCGGCGGCGCTCGCGGCGCTCCTGCTGTCGCTGGTCTGTGCGGGTGTCGGCGGCGCGGAGAGCGACGAGGCCGCCGCGTCTGCTGCGTCGGGCCCCGAGGAGGTGCTTCGCGCTCGCGACGCGCCCGGGAAGCCGCGGTCCCCGTCCGACGAGCACGGCGTGCTGGGCGAGCACGACCCGCGGGTTCAGGCGTGGCACGCGTCTTGGCGTGCGGGCGTCGAGCAGGCGTGGAGCGAGGCGCACATGTGTCCCGCGACGTGGGACCACCTCCCGGAGAGCAAGCGCCGGATCCTTCAGCTCGTGGACACGACATACTCGGGGTACAACTACCCCGGCTCCGAGGGCGTGGAGGACCGTCCGTACGTCCTCCCGCTCCAGATACCCCCGCCGCCGCCGCCGTCGCCCGCCTCCCCGCCCTCGCCTCCGTCGCCGCCGTCGCCGCCTCCGATCCCGCCGATCCCGCCGCCGCACCCGCTGGTCGCGGGCGCGGCGTTCCGCGCGAGGCCCGGCGCGCCGGTGGATCTCTTCGTGGAGTACCGCGGCGTGGGCCCTCTGTTCGACGCCGTCGACCGGTACTACCACGGCTTCGACCGCGACGCTTTGAACGTCACGAACTTCTCCGCGGTCGCGGACCCGCCCCCGCACGAAACACACGCGCACACGCAAATCACCACCGCGCTCGGCGCGAACGCGACGTCGATCTTCGTGCGGCTGGCGGACGCCGGCGGCTTGGCTCTGTCGCGCCTCGCCGAGGTGCCCATCACCCCCGGCTGCTGGATGGAGGGCCAGTGGGGGCCGGGCAACGCGATCGCCGTGCAGGTGCGCACGCTCATGGAGCTCACGTGCGCGATGCGCGACCCGGGCGTCGCCAGAATAGAGCTGCAGAGGCACGTCGGGCTGAGGGGCGCGCCGCTCCCGGCGATCTCCGCGGGGCGCGACGTGACCGTCGTCGGGGCGTGCGAGAACGCGGACGGCCCGCGCGACGTCACCCCGACGAGCGCCTCGGCGTCCTCGCGCCGGCGGCTGAGCCAGGCGACGCGTATGAGCGCGGTCAAGGACCCGTACTCGGCGTACCCGAACGCGTTCGGGGACCTGTACGGCCGCGAGGCGCAGACGCTCGTCTACAAGCACATCGCGGAGACTCTCAACCTGCAGCGGTTTCTGAACGAGACGCCGCCGTTCGTCCTGGAGGAGCACCCGGACTGGCCCGTGTACCCCGCCGTGGAGACGTTGCACTACGCCTGGGACGATGACGCGTACGACCACTCCGAGACGCTGTACGGGTCGTTCGCGCGGGGCGCGCGCTTCGACGCGCGGCGGCCGATCGAGTACTTCGCGGCGGGCACCGCGTTCGCCCTCGGCGGGGACGCGCGCGGCGTCGGGCCGCTCGGCGGGCCGGGGATGGACGTCCCCGGGAACGTCGACGAAGAGACCGGCGCGTACGTCGTCCCGCTGTCGAACCGGTGCGTGATCGACGGACTCGACGCCTCCGCGCTGTTCGCCGTGGGGGACGCGGACGCGGCCGACTGCCGCTGGCCCGCGCCGAGGGCGAGGCGCTTCGAACCGGCGCGGGGCGGCGCCGTCCCCGCGGCGGCGACAGTCGAGTCGTCCGCGGCGCGGCGCAAAAGGCGCTGGTACGACGACAGCGCCGGCACGACGGTCCCCGAGGACGTGGGCGCTTTCTTCTCGACGGCCGCGGGGGCGTTCTCGCCCTGGGGGAACGACAACGCCCGGACGCCGAGGCCGCGCGGGCCGCAAGACCCCGAGGCGCTCGGCGAGTTCCGCGAGCGCGCGCGGCGGTGCGGGCGCCTGTCGCTGGAAAACCTGGTGCTGCGCGGGGGGTGGTCGGAGACTGGCGGCGCGGCGGCGCTGGTCGCCGGCGGCGAGCTCCGCATGAAGGACTGCGTGGTGGAGGGCCCCCGCACGGGGGTCGCCGCCGGTCGCGGCGGCGCCGTTGCCAACCGGGGCGGCCGGCTGGACATCTCCGGGTGCATGTTTCGCGAAAACGTCGCCGGCCGCGGGCGCAACGGCACGGACGCCGGCGCGCCCGGTCTGCTCGCCAAGAACCCGGGCGATAACGTGTACCACTTCCACTCGGGGTCGCTGCAGGTGGACCGGCGCTCGAGGTTCGACGGTCGGCCATGGCGCGTCGACGCCGCGACCGAGGAGACGGGCGTGTGAGGGCGAGCGTTCGCGATGAAGCGTGGTCTGCGGCGCTTCGACGCGCGTCAAAAGTGCGTCGTTTGTCATTTATTACCTTGTACAACCGGCGTCGTGATGGCGTACGCCCGCGTCTTTGAGAATTTTTCGTCGCGTCTTCGGCGGCTCTTCGCGCGAAGAAACCCCCGCCTAGTCCTGGATGCCGCACACCATGTTCGCGGGCAACGCCACGTCGATCTTCTTGGGGTACGACAACCCTAAACCGTTCATGATCTCCACGAACTCGGGCTTGGACTTGGAGAGCCGCGGGTTGAGCCGCTTCTCCTCGCCCACCGTGCTGCTCCGTTGTCCCTTGTAGTCGTGCGCGGGATACACGACCGTGTCGTCGGGCAGGGAGAAGATCTGCGAGTGCACGACATCGTACAGGGTCTCGCTGGAGCCCTCCTGGAAGTCCGTGCGCCCGCAGCCACGGATCAACAGCGCGTCGCCCGTGAACACCTTGTCGTCGAACACGTACGACACGCATCCGGCGGTGTGCCCCGGCGTCGCGCGCACCTCGACGTGCAGATCGCCGAAGCAGACGCGGTCGCCGTGCGCCACCTTGACGTCCGCCTTGGCGCCGGACGCCTCGGCGATGACGGATTTCACGGCGGGCATCTTCTGCTTGATCAGCCCGCTGCCGGTGATGTGGTCCGCGTGGCAGTGCGTGTTCAGCACGTACTTCAGGGTCACGCCCAGCTCCTCGCACAGCTTCAGGTCGCGATCCACCATCTCCAGCACCGGGTCGATGAGGATCGCGTCGCCGCCCTCGCCGTCGGCGATGAGGTACGTGTACGTGGAGGAGCCGCTCGTGTCGAAGAGCTGGCGGAACACCGTGGGCTTCCTCGGCGCGAGCGCCTTCGCCACGCCCGCGCACAGCTCGGGGCGAGCCGTGAACTTCAGGGGGGGATCCATCGCCGCCGCCGCCTGCAGCGCCGACGCCGCGCCCAGCTTCTCGGCGCGCGCCTTGGCCAAGATGAGGGGAATTCCGGCGCGGGTCGCGGTGCTGCACTGGATGACCAGCGGCTTGCTGGAGGCAGCCATGACGTCCACGAGTTTGTCCACCACGCCGGGGGTGAGCGCCGCGGGGGACATCACGGGAACGCACTCGAAGGGCAGCGAAGCCGCCTGCACGTCCGCCTTCGGGCACTTGGCGTGGCAGTCGTCGTTGAGGTACAGCCACGACTTGGCGCCAGCGGCGACGCAGGCTGCCACCTGGTCGGGGGTCATGTCGCCGGCGAGGATCACGTCATCCCCGGCGTAGTAGATCGTGCCTTCGGGAAAGCTCATCGTACGTTTGCCGACTTCGGTGCTCGAGGCAGTGTGTGGGCGCTCGGACGCCGCCGTGTGTTAACGAACCACTCAAGGTCGAATCAGCACACGAAAAGTGACGCTCGAATGTGTCATGTCTGCGTCAGAAAACGGCCGCGCCGTGTTGGGCAGTTGGGTCCGGGCCCGCAAAAAGCGAAAATGCCGTCAAATCGGTCCGGTCTTTGCGAAACGAGGGGCGTGTTTTTTTTTGCAGCACGCGTCGATCGTGGAGACGGTCTGAAACAATGACAACCACTCGCTGCTGCCGCCTACGAAATTTTCCTAATGAGCACGTACAGGCGGTTATCGATGTCGACGTCCTGGAGGTTTTTCGGGTCCGCCTTGAGCTGCATGAGCAAACCGCCGAACGAGACGTTCACCACCGATCGGCGAATCCCGCCCTCGTTCTCGTCTTGTTTCTTGAAAACCTTCCCGTACATGACGTACTCGTACGAATCCGCGAGGCTCTCCTTACCGCTCTGGTCGTACGCGGGATCCTCCGGGGTGCCGTCCAGAGAGAGCGTGGGTGCCAACACCAGCGTGAACTTCGTGCCGATCTGCGGGGACGAAGCGGACGGGGAGAGATTCTCGGGTGAGCGGAAGGGCCGCAATTGTCGGCTTCGGCATCGAGGTGGGAGCGGGGGGGGTGGGGGCGACGCTCCGCGGGGGTCATCGACGCGCGGACGTACCTCCAGCTTGTAGATGTCGATGTTGATGTCGATTTGCAGGTCCGACTCGAACGCGGACCGGCACCGGAACCGGCTCACGCGGTCGAAGCGCTTTCCGTCAGCATCCTGATCCAAAATCTCGAAGATGTCCTCGTAGGCAATAACGCCACCGGCCGCCATGGCACCCGTCGATCCCCGAGTTCCCCTTAGATCTCGACCAACCTCGAGTGGGAGGTGGACGCTCGCGCTGGGCAGCGACGAGGACAGTGACGCGCGGACCGCAAGCGCGCCCCGGTTAGGAAAAAACCCGAGATTTATTAGGCGGCGACACTGGTCGGTCGGACACTCGAAAAAATCGAGAGCGGCGCGCCGTCTCGCCTCCCTTTGCCGCAAGGGTGCGAATTCCCCCGCCAAGTGTGCGTTTTTCGCAAAACAATGTTTCCACCTGTTTTTCTTCGTGCCAGTTCACTTTCCGCAGCGCAGCTCCTGGACACCCCGTTCGACCCCCCACCTACGACCATGGCGGAGGAAACCGAGACGTTCGCCTTCCAGGCTGAGATCAACCAGCTCCTGTCGCTGATCATCAACGTGCGTCTCCCCTCGACGGCTCGCGCGCGCGCCGTTTCCGGCGCGCCGAATCGCGGAACGCGAGTGACGATCCGGCGCCGACTTTCGGCGCGCCCGCCGCGCTCGGCTTCGCGCGCGTTCCGGACCGTATCTGACCTTTCCATCCCCTTTCACCGCACAGACCTTCTACTCCAACAAGGAGATCTTCCTCCGCGAGCTCATCAGGTGTGTTTCGCGCTCGCGCCGTCTCGATCGCGCGCGCACGTCGCGTCGGTTTTGTGGCGGCAAAATCCACCGCCGGCGCTCCGTTGACGCGACTTTTTCCCGGCACCGATCGCGCGCCGGATCTCGCGCGTGGACGACCCTTCTAACCTCCACGCCCCCTTTCGACCCGCAGCAACTCGTCCGATGCGCTCGACAAGATCCGCTTCGAGGGCCTCACCGACAAGTCCCGCCTCGAGGGCCAGGTACGACGCGCACCCGC
>MDSV01227909.1_pt1 | contig 15668 bp, 18 predicted proteins | sample 810851 | NCBI WGS metagenome assembly MDSV01 (sample SAMN05326640, study PRJNA326480) | marine metagenome | isolation source: seawater | place: Atlantic Ocean: North East | collected 2012
CTCCAAAAACTTTTTTTTTTGCTGTTGATACAAAAATATTTCCTGGTCCAATAATTTTTGATACTTTTTTAATTTTTCTTGTTCCATAAGCTAAAGCAGCTATAGCTTGTGCTCCTCCAATAGAATATATCTCTTTAATCCCTATTTTTTTAGCAGCATATAAAACTGCTGGGCTTTGTTTGCCATTAAGCTTTGGATTTACCATTACAATTCTTTTAACACCTGCTATTTTTGCAGGTATAGCATTCATTAGAACCGTGGATGGAAAACTTGCGTTTCCTCCAGGAACATAAATACCAACTGAATCAATTGGTAAATACTTATAATCTAATTTATTATTAAAATTATCTTTATAAAAAATGTTTTTAATTTTTTGTTTTGAATGAAATTTATAAATTCGATTATAAGCAAAATCTATAGCTTTTTTAACTTTGGGATCTAAAGAATATATATTTTTTAATATTTTTTTTTTTTCTAATAAAATTTTAGAATTATTATTAAATTTTTTTTCATACTTAATAACTGCTTTGTCGCCATTTTTATTTACATCTTTAAGTATTCTATCAACTATACCAATGCTAATATTGAATTTTTTTTGTCTTTTAATTAGTAGCTGTAAAAGGCTGGACTTATAATTTTTTTTTCTCCAGTCAAGTATATTAATCATCTAAATTTTTTTGATCCTCTAAAGTTGTCTCCACTATTTCTGTAGATAAAGTTATACAAGAATTATTACTAAAAATTAAGTTTATTTCATATTTATCATTATTTTTTAATAAATCTATTGCTATTAATTCTAAAACTAAATTTTCATCGCTTTGATCAATATTCTTTGATTTTACATTTTCAACAAACTCAAATTTACAAATACTATTAATTTCTTTTTTTTCTTTAAAATTTTCTAAACTAAATCTTTTTAAAAAAACTAAAAAAATTTGATTTTTTCTTAAATATTTTATTTCTCCTATCTTTACTTTTGCTTCAAAACAATAAGCTGAAATTAATTTTAATCCTTGATCATCCTTTGCAATAATCTTAGATAAATATTTTTTATCCATTTAGTTTATTCTTTTAATTTTAACCCCAACATTTGATAGTTTTTTTTCAATTTTTTCATAACCACGATCTAAATGATAAATTCTATTAATTGTTGATTGTCCCCTTGATGCTATTGCAGCTAATACTAAAGATACTGAGGCTCTTAGATCGGTAGACATAAGTTCAGCTCCTTCAAATATTGAATTGCCCTCTATTATAGATTTGTTACCTTTAATTTGAATTTTAGCTCCTAATCTTCTCAGTTCAGCAACATGCATATATCTATTTTCAAAAATATTTTCTATAATACTTGATCTTCCTTTTGCTTTACATAGCAGAACCATAATCTGAGCCTGTAGATCGGTAGGAAACCCAGGGTAAACTTCTGTTTTTAGTTTTATATTTTTAATTTTTTTATTTCCCTTAATAAATATTACATCTTTTTCAATTTTTATTTTTGCACCTATTTTTTTTAAAATATTTATTTCTGTTTGAATTAATTTATGGTCTATAGTGCCAACCCTTAGAGTTCCCTCGGTCAACGCTGCAGCAATCAACCACGTGCCTGCCTCTATCCTATCATTCATTATTGAATAATTAACACTGTTTAGATTTTTAACTCCATCAATTTGGATAGTTCTTTTTCCAATCCATTTTAATTTACCTCCAGCTAGGTTCAAAAAATTTACTAAATCTTTTATTTCAGGTTCGATAGCACAATTTTTTAATATTGTTCTATTTTTAGCTAGAGTGGCAGCAATAATAATATTTTCAGTTGCTCCAACTGAAACACTAGAAAATCTTATTACTGTTCCAACTAATCCTTTATTAGTTTCGGCATGGACATATCCTTTTATAATTTTGTATTTTGCACCTAATTTAGCCAATGCACTTAGGTGGTAGTTAACTGGTCTTGTTCCTAAGCTACATCCACCTGGTAAACTAGTTATTGATTTTCGATGCTTAGAAAGCATAGGTCCAAGGACTAAAATTCCTGCTCTCATAGTTTTTACCAAGTTATATGATGCAAATGTTCTCATTTTTTTTGGATTAATAATTTTAACTCTTTTTTGGTTCTTAGAAATTAAAATTTTTGAACCTAAGGACTTTAATAATGCTAGCATTGTTTGAACGTCTTTAACATTTGGAAGATTGTTTAACTCTACCGGTTTATCAAATAAAATTGTAGATGCTAGTATTGGTAAAGCAGCATTTTTTGAACCGGAAATATTAATTTTTCCTTTAACCTTGCAAGGTCCTTTTATCAAAAATTTATCCATGATTTTATTTTGCTTTAGGAAGCGTTACGCCAGTTTGTTTATTGTATTTACCTTCTCTTTCAGAGTAAGAAACATTAGGCCTTTCACCTTTAAAAAAAAGAATTTGAGCTGCTCCTGAAAATGCATATATTTTTGCAGGCAAGGGGCTAGTGTTTGCAAATTCTAATGTAATTTGACCTTCCCAACCTGGCTCAAGAACTGAAGAAGGAGTATTTATTCCACATCTCAAATAACTGGATTTTCCAGTTACTAGTCCAAGTATTGAAGGGGGTAACTTGAAATATTCTAAACTTGCTGCTAATGCAAAAGAATTAGGTGGTATTAAAATCTCAGAACCTTTAACAGTAGTAAAGCTTGACTCATCAAACTTCTTAGGATCAACAATGCTAGAATTTACATTTGTAAAAATTTTAAAATCGTCACTACACCTCACATCATAACCCATAGAGCTTAGGCCGTGGGATATTCCATTTGAAACAAGTTTTTCTTCAAATGGTTTTATCATTTCTTCTTCTATTACATACTTTTTAATTTGCTTATCATTTAGTATGCTCATGATTTATTTTTATTCTTAAATTTTTTCTGGGAAGATTTTCTTTTTTTTAAATTCAATTTAAGTGCCAATTCAAGCTTGGTAATTTTTTCTTTAGCTTTTTTCATTTATCTTTATTGGGATTAGTTAAAAAATCTAAAGTAATGGGTTCTTGAACATTAATTTTGGATTCTATTTCTTTAATTTTTTTCCCTTCTTTCGCTTCTCTTTTGGCTTTTTTTTCAGCAAGCTTTTTCTCTCTTTTAGCTTGCTTCTCCATAGCTTTCATTCCTCTAGTTGATTTATAATCGTAATGAATTCCCATTTTTTTCTTATAAAGTTTTTATATTTATAGATATAATTCATTATTTAAAAAAAATTAAGGCAATAATTTGAATAAATTAGTTTAATAAATTAGGTTATTTAACATTATTAATGCTAGCCCATATAGCTCAGACGGTAGAGCAATTCCATGGTAAGGAAGAGGTCATCAGTTCGATTCTGGTTATGGGCACCAATCAATTTTTATAAAAAAACTTTTTAACTATTAAAGATATGAAAATCAAAAAAATAAAGGCCATAATAGGCAAATAAATATCAGGAGAAAAAAACAAATCAAACAAACCAGGCATAGTATCGTTTTCTTTAATAATTTTTTCAAATCCAGCACCAAGTGAAGCAACAATAAATCCTTGAGGAATAAGACCTAAAAATGTTCCTAAAAAATAATTTTTTATTTTTACATTGAAAAGAACTGGTAATAAATTTGCTACTGCAAATGGAATACCTCCAACGAATCTATACACAAGAAAAAAAACAAATTCATTATTTTTAAATTTATTTTCTAAATTTTTAAATTTATCTAAAAATTTTTCTCTTATTAGATTTTTAAAAAAATAATTCCCAAAAATATACAGCAACGTGGCACCAGCAGACAAAGAAAATACTGAAATCAAAACCCCTATCCATTTTCCAAATATAAATCCTGTAATCAATATTACCGGACTACCAAAACCTAACAATAGAACCCAAATAATAATAAAAATAACGGCTCCTAAAGATAATAAAATCATATTAGTTTCTTTTAAATTGATCAATAGCCCTCTATTGTCCTGAAGAAACTTATAAGAGCTAATTTCATCAATACTAAATTTTGAAAAAAAAAAGTATAAGAAAATAGAAACTATTATTATGTAAATTGAGCCTATTAATATTTTAGTATTTCTTGATGTATTCATTAATTTAATTCACTATAAAATCTTCTGTACTTATATATAGATTTTTTCTATAAATACCGAAATTTTAACAATATTAACACATTCAACATATGAAAAGAACTTACAATCCAAGTGTAAAAAAAAGATCTAAAAAACATGGCTTTAGATCAAAGATGAAAAAAAAAGGCGGAAGAAAAACTCTTGCTAGAAGAAGAAAAAAGGGGAGAAAAGCTCTTACCGTTTAATTTAATGAAAAGTAAAATAGTTTGTCTATCAAAAAATACTGACTTTAAAGATATACTTAAAGGAAAAAAAAGCTCTAACAAATATTTTACAATTTTTTACAAAAAATTAATAAATAGTAAAAATAAATTAAATATAAGTTTTGTAACTAAAAAAAAAATTGGTAATGCTGTAAATAGAAATAAAATTAAAAGACAATTAAGAAGTATAACAAATGAAGCAATTAAAAAAATATCAATTAAATTTGATTATTCGTATTTAATAATTGCAAAAGATAATTTTTTGAAAAATGAATATTCAGATATTAAAAAAACTATGTTTATAGAATTCGATAAAATCAAATAATGAAAATTATATTAAATTTATTAATATTAATTATAAAGGGATATAAATTAATTATTTCCCCTTATATTGGGAATAATTGTAGATACTTACCTACATGTTCTGAATATTTTATTGAGTCACTAAAGGTATATGGTTTATCAAAAGGTTTTTACAAAGGATTCAGAAGAATTTTAAGTTGCCATCCAATAAAAATTTTAGGTGGTGGTAGTGGATTTGATCCTGTAAAAAAAGTAAATAGAAAGCATAATCATGGACACTAAAAATGTTATAGCAGCAATATCATTGTCTGCTGCTGTATTGATATTGTATAGTCTCTTCTTTGCTCCAGAACCGGATCCTAACAGGTTAAAAAATAATCAAGTTAAAAAAACAGAAATAACTGAAAATTCAGAAGCACCTTCATTGGATCAAAATGAAAATTTTTCTAAACTTACCAGAAAAGAGACCTTATTAGAAAATGAAAGAATTAAATTTGAAAATGATAATATAATTGGAAGTATTTCTCTTAAAGGAGCTGTTATAGATGATTTAACTTTTAAAAAATACAAAACAACACTAGAAAGTAATGAAAGAGTAGTTCTTTTAAATCCTAGAAATAATGAAAATGGTTATTTTATTGAAAGTGGATATGTTTCTAATAGTAAAAATATAGATTTACCAGATGCTACTTCTAAATGGGAAATAAAAGGAAATAAAAAATTAACCAACACTTCTCCAATAAAACTTAGTTGGAAAAATGAACAAGGTATAACTTTTGAAAAAGATATTAGTTTAGATGATCAATATTTATTTACTGTTAAACAAAAAGTAATTAATTCGTCAGATAAAACTTATAACTTTTATTCATATGCTCAAATTATAAGAAATAAAATTCCTAAGATTTCAAATTTTTATATACTTCATGAGGGTCTTATTGCAACGCTAGATGATGAACTGATTGAAGAAGATTATGATGACATCCAAGAAGAAAAGTTTTCTAGAGTTGCTAAAAAAGGGTGGCTTGGTATTGGAGATAAATATTGGTTAGTAAGCATAGTTCCTCCAAGAAACAAAGAATTTAAAACAACTTTTGATTATAAAAACAAGTTTAGGGCAAACTTTATATCAACAGAAGGTAGTGAGCTAAAACCTCAAAATTCAATTGAGGATACTTTGCAAATTATAGTAGCTGCAAAAAGAGTTTCCGTTATTGATGGTTATGCTGAGAATCTTAAAATAGATAAGTTTGACTTAGCTATTGATTGGGGGATTATGTATTTTATAACTAAGCCTCTTTTTTTTGGAATTGATTATTTTTTCAAATTGTTGGGTAACTATGGTTTAGCTATTATAGCTATTACTATTTGTATCAGATTAGTCTTTTTTCCACTTGCAAATTTTTCGTTTAGATCAATGGCGAAAATGAAAATTCTACAACCTGAAATGACAAGATTAAAAGAGCTACATAAAGATGATAAAATGAAATTACAACAAGAAATGATGGCTCTTTATAAAAAAGAAAAAGTAAACCCTATGTCGGGATGCCTACCTATACTAATTCAAATTCCAGTATTTTTTGCGTTATATAAAGTATTATTTGTCACAATCGAAATGAGACAAATGCCTTTCTATGGTTGGATACAAGATTTATCTGAAAGAGATCCAACAACAATATTTAATTTATTTGGATTAATTCCTTGGGATCCACCATCTTTTTTAATAATTGGAGCTTGGCCTATCTTAATGGGTGTAAGTATGTTTATTCAACAAAAATTAAATCCTACTCCTCCAGACCCGATACAAGCTAAAATTTTTATGTTCTTTCCTATTTTTTTAACAGTAATATTGGCTCCATTTCCATCGGGATTAGTCATTTATTGGACAATAAATAATATTTTAACAATGGCGCAGCAAGTTGTTATCATGAAAAGAACAACAGTTAAAACTGTACAATAAATGGATTTAGAAAAAATTTTACCTACTAATGGTCCGTCTATAGACGAAGTTAAAAAATATATTGATAAATATAAAAAAGAGATAATTGTAATAAAGTGTGGTGGATCAGTGTTACTTGATCAGAATTTGTTTAAACAATTTATAGAAGATATATCTGTTATAAACAAATTAGGATTATTGGTTATAGTAGTTCATGGAGGTGGTAAAAATATTAAAAAAAAACTTGATAGTCTAAATATAGAATCAAAATTTATTGATGGTTTAAGAATTACTAATGAAGAAACTATAAAAATTGTTAAAGAAGCACTTTTAGAGTTAAACTCTGAAATTATAAATAATTTGAACAAACATCAGGTACATGCTAAATCGGTCACTCCTGAAAAAAATAATATAATAAAAATTAAACCTGAAAAAAAAGAGCTTGGCTATGTTGGCTCACCTAAAAATATAAATTCAGAAGTGTTAATAGAAATAATTAAAGAAAAAAAAATTCCAATAGTTGTGCCTATGGGTATAGGAGATGATAAAAAAATTTATAACATTAATGCTGATATTGCAGCTGGATCAATTGCGAAAGAACTTAATTCCAGAAGATTGTTATTAATGACTGATGTTGATGGAGTTCTTGATAAACAAAAAAATTTAATTTCTGAGATTAATTCTAAAATTGCTGAAAAAATGCTTAAAGATGGTGATATTTCAGGAGGGATGATTCCAAAAATTAATACCTGCTTAGATGCAGTGAATAATGGAGTAACGGGAGTTGTAATAGTAGATGGTAGAAAACCTCATTCAATATTATTTGAATTGTTTTCTCATAAAGGTGCTGGGACGTTAATAAGAAAATGAAAGATTTAAAAAATATTAAAAATATTCTATTTGATTTAGATGGTGTTTTATATCAAGATTTAGAAGCTGTATTCGGTCAAGTAAGTAAAAGAATGACTGAATATATATCAAAAAAATTAAAATTAAATTTAAAAGAAGCAAAAGATTTACAAAAAAATTATTTTTATAAATATAATACAAGTTTAAATGGTTTAATGATTCATCATGATATTAAACCACAAGAATTTTTAAAATATGTTCATGATATAGATCTGCGTTTTATGAAAAAAGATATAATTTTAAGAAGAGCACTTGAAAATTTGAATTTAAAAAAATTTATTTTTACAAATGGGTCAAAAGAACATGCAAAAAATATAACTACCCACTTAGGGATTAATGATCTATTTAATGGATTATTTGACATTGTAGACGCTGAATTTAGCCCCAAACCAACAGCTAAAGCTTTTGATTTAATGATTAATAAATTCAAAATTAATCCTAAGGAAACTCTCTATATAGAGGATATAGCAAAAAATTTATCTATAGGAAAAAAAAGGGGTGCAATTACAGCTTGGGTAATAAATGATGAATACTGGGGCAAAAAAGAGTCCAATAATCAATTTATAGATTATAAAATCGAAAATCTCTCTTTATTTTTAAAAGAAATCAGGCTATTACAAAACTCTTAACAATATGAGTATAGAAAATATTATAAATGAAGCTTGGGAAAATAAAGATCAAGTAAATCCAAACTCAGATAAAAGTTTAAAAGATGTAATTAATCAAATTATTAATGATTTGGATAGTGGCAAAGTAAGAGTTGCAGAAAAAATTAGCGGTGAATGGATAACTAATCAATATCTTAAAAAAGCAATTATGTTAAGTTTTAGGATTTATCCAATGGAAAATTTAAATGGTCCATATAGTAGTTGGTATGATAAAGCTCATCTGCTAAAAGGTAAAACTGCCGGATGGACTAAAGAAGATCATCAAAAAGCGGGCTTTAGAATGGTACCTAATTCTCCAGTTAGAAAAGGATCCTTTGTTGGTAAGAATGCAGTTCTTATGCCATGCTATGTAAATATAGGTGCTTACATTGACGAAGGCACAATGATAGATACTTTTGCAAGAGCAGGTAGTTGTTCTCAAATTGGAAAAAATTGCCATATCTCAGCTGGTTCAGGGGTTGGAGGAGTTTTAGAACCTGCTCAAGCTTTACCAACAATAATTGAAGATAATGTTTTCTTGGGTGCAATGTCAGAAGTTGTGGAAGGCGTAATAGTTGGAGAAGGATCAGTTTTAAGTATGGGAATGTATATTGGCCAATCAACTAAAATTGTTAATAGAAAAACAGGTGAAATTATTTATGGAAAAATCCCACCCTATTCAGTAATTGTGCCTGGATCCTTGCCAGACAAAAATAATCCTTCGGCACCATCTTTAAACTGTGCCGTTATAATTAAACAAGTTGATGAAAAAACAAGATCAAAAACTAGTATTAACGATCTATTAAGAGACTAAAAATGCCAATATATAATGAAGTAACATTGGCCAAAGAGCTAATTAAATTTCCTAGCATAACACCTATCGATGCAGGAATAATGAAATTTTTAGCAAAAAAACTAACTCATATTGGATTTAAATGTAAAATTTTAGAATTTAAAGAGAAAAATTATAAACCAGTAAAAAATCTTTATGCAAGATTAGGTGACAAAAGTCCAAATTTTATGTTTGCGGGGCATCTTGATGTTGTTCCCCCAGGGGATATAAAAGATTGGACTATTAAACCCTTCAATCCAAGTGTGAAAAAGGGTTATCTGATCGGAAGAGGTGCAAACGACATGAAGGGCGCAGTTGCTAGCTGGGTCGCAGCGGTAAGTAAATTCTTATCTAAAAATAAAAAAATTGATGGATCTATTAGTCTATTAATTACAGGCGATGAGGAAGGTGTTGCAATAAACGGTACAAAAAAAGTAGTTAAATATTTAAAAAAAAGAAAAGAAAAAATAGATTTTTGTATAGTTGGCGAACCTACAAATCCAAAAAAGCTTGGAGAAATGATAAAAATTGGAAGAAGAGGAAGTATTACAGGCCATTTAAATATAATTGGCTCCCAAGGACATGTTGCCTATCCAGATAAAGCAAATAACCCTTCAAATACTATAGTAAAAATTCTTAAAAAATTAAAAGAAATAAAATTTGATAATGGAACAAAAAACTTTCAAAAAACTAACCTTGAAATCACTAGAATAAATATAGATAATTCAGCTGACAATGTAATACCCGGCTCTGCACGTGCAACTTTTAATATTAGGTTTAATAACAAACATTCATCAAGCTCTCTTAAAAAAAAACTTAATATAATTTTTAAAAATATTACTAAAAAAAATAATTGCAGATTTAATATAAATTATATGGTCTCGGGTGAGCCCTTTTTCACTAAACCAAATAAAATTACATATATGATAAGAGATATTATAAAAAAAAATACCAAAATAAAAACAAAATTATCAACAACGGGAGGAACTTCGGATGCCCGATTTATAAGAAAAATTTCTCCTTGTTTAGAATTTGGATTGGTTGGAAAAACGATGCATAAAGTTGATGAAGCTGCATCACTATCAGACCTAAAAAAATTAACTAAAATATACTCTATTATCTTAGAAAATTATTTTAAGTGAAAACTGGTTTAATTTTTTCTGATACTTATAAAAATCATAATACTGGCCAAGGACATCCTGAGCAGAAAGCTAGAGTGTCTGTAATTTTAGAAAATTTAAAAAAAAAAAATAATAAAAATTTAATATGGAAAAAACCATCAAAGTTTAATGCTAATATTTTAGAAAACGTTCATGGAGCAGATTATTTAAAATTTGTACAAAATTCTTTCCCAAAAAAAGAATTAGCTTTTTTAGATGGTGATACAATTGTATCACCAGGTAGCAAAGAAGCAACTATAGATGCTGTTGGTTCAATTATTTCTGCAATTGATGGAGTCCAAAATAAAGAATTTACAAATGCATTTTGTGCAGTTAGACCTCCTGGTCATCATGCGGAAAAAAATAAAGCAATGGGATTTTGTATTTATAACAATGTAGCGGTAGGTGCATGTTATTTATTAGAGAAGTACAAATTAAAAAAGGTAGCAATTATTGATTTTGATGTTCATCATGGAAACGGTACCCAGGATATTTTTTATAATAACGAAAAAGTATTATATATTTCAACTCACCAATACCCATTTTATCCTGGAACAGGAACGGACAAAGAGAAAGGTCTATTCAATAATATTTATAATATTCCTCTCCCCGCAGGTACTACTTCTGAGGAGTATTTAAATGCCTACGAATTTGTTCTTAAAAAAATAAAAGAATTCAAACCTGAATTTATACTATTAAGTGCTGGATTTGATGCTCATAAAGACGACCCATTAGCTCAATTACAGCTTATATCAAAAGATTTTTATGACTTAACCAAAAGAACGTTGGAATTATCCAAGTTATACTGTGATGGAAAAATTGTTTCTATTTTAGAAGGTGGTTATGATCTTAATGCTCTTAAAAAAAGTACAGAAGCACATGTCAAAGCACTTCTAGAATTTAATTGAAAATTTTATAATATTCATTAAAGAACACCTTATGAAGCTTTACAGAATTAAAAAAACTAATATTGATAGAAATGGACATGGTTTATGTGCAACTCAAGACATTAAAAAAGGTACTATAATTATAGAATATAAAGGTAAAATTATAACTAAAAAAGAAACCGAAAGAAATCCTAAATTTGACAACGCTAAACCGATTTATCTTTTTAACTTAAATAGCCGTTACGATATGGATGGAGATGTTCCTGGTAATACAGCCCGTTTAATAAATCATTCTTGTGCAAATAACTGTGATTATGATGGAAAAGGTTTAAAAATTTGGGTTGAAGCAATTAAAGATATAAAAAAAGGTGAAGAATTGACTTGTGATTATGGATTTGGTTATGATTCAGATTTCAAACAATTTCCTTGTAAATGTGGATCTAAAAATTGCTGTGGCTTTATCGTTCGTGCTGAAAGCCGTTGGAGAATTAACAAAAGATTTGGAATAAGTTATAAAAAAAATAATAGAATTAATAGATAACTTTTTCTAAAAACAAACCTTCGGCTGGTGCTGGGGGTGCACACAAAGCTCTCTTCTTTGATTTAAAAACTTTTTCAAAATTTTTTAAATTCCATTTTTTTTCTCCCAAATATTTTAAGCAACCAACCATTGATCTAACTTGTTTTTGCAAAAAAGATTGGGATTGAAATTTAATTTCAATTTTATTTTTTAACTTTTTAATTTTAATACTTTTCATCATTTTAATTGGACTTTTGGCACTACAAGTTGAAGCTCTAAAAGTTGAAAAATCATTAGTTCCTAAAAGTTTTTTAGCACCTTTTAGCATTAATTCTACATCTAGTTTTTTTCTAATATGCCAACCTCTGTTTTTTTCAATAGATGGTTTGCTATCTCTGTTAAAAATAATATATTTATAAATTCTTTGTTTTGCAGAAAATCTAGCATGAAAATCTAAATTTTTTTTTTTAATATCAGTTATCGAAATTAATTTTTTATTTAAAAAATAATTTGTTGATTGTAAAAATTTTTTTAAATTTTTAATTTTTACTTTTAAATCAAAATGTGCAGATTGTTGAATTGCATGAACCCCAGAATCTGTTCTGCCAGATCCTATAATTTTTATTCTTTCCTTTAAAATTTTGGAAAATATAATTTGAATTGACTTTTGTATGGATTTGTCTTTTGATTGTATTTGCCATCCTGAAAAATTAGTGCCTACATATTCAATTAAAATTTGATACCTGTGCATTATTCAATACTTGATCCCTTTTTTATTTTTGATCCTAACTTAAATTCGTTAATATTTTGAGGTTTTTTTCCTTCTCTTTGTATTTCTAGGATCTTTATAGATTTATCCTCACAACAAATTTCTAATGAATCATTTAATATAAATCCTGGATTTCCATTTCCATTACTTAATTTAGCTTTTAAAATTTTATACCTCTCTCCTCTATATACAAACCATGCACCCGGAAATGGAAATAATCCATTAATTTTCCCAATGATACTTTCGGCAGAATTTTTCCAATTTATTTTTCCTTCTGATTTTTCAATTTTATTTGCATAAGTTGCTTCATTATGTGATTGTTCGGTAAAATTAGCCTCATTATTTAAAATATCATCAATATTATCTAAAATTTTTTCTGCTGCTAAGGTCGATAGTTTTTCAGAGATAAGATCAGCATTATCATCACTGCCAATGTTAATTTTATAAGAATTGCATAAAGGGCCCGTATCTAATGTTTCTTCTATCTTCATAAAACTTATTCCTGTTTCTTTATCAAGATTCATAATTGACCTTTGAATTGGTGCAGCGCCTCTCCATTTCGGAAGTAAAGATGCATGAATATTAATAAAACCTTTTTTTGTTAAATTTAAAATCTCTTTAGGTATAATTTGACCATAAGCAACCACAATTCCTATGTCTGCCTTTAATTGGTTTAAAAAATTATATTCTTCACTATTGTTTTTTAATGTCTCAGGAGATCTAAAGTCAATATTTAAAATTTCTGACATACCCTGGACTGGAGATTTAAAAACTTTTAAACCTCTTTGTGATTTTTTAGGCGGCTGAGTATAAACAACTGATATTTCGTAACCATTTTGATATAATGATTTTAAAATAGGAACTGCAAAAATGGGAGTCCCCATAAAGACAATTTTTTTTAACATCTATTAAACAATAATTCTATTTGATTTATTCTTAGAAAGTTTTTTTACTATCATTGATTTTTTTAATTTTGACAAATAATCTATAAATAATATTCCTTCTAAATGATCCATTTCATGCTGTATACAAGTAGCTAACAAACCTTCAGCTTTTAATATTTTTTCATCTCCGTTATAATCTAAGTACTCTACTTTGCATTGACTCGGTCTTTGTATTTCGGCAAATTGGTCTGGAACAGATAAGCACCCCTCTTCATAAGTTGATTTTATTAAATTCTTTTCTTTAATAACTGGATTAACAAAAAACATTGGTTTTTTTTCATCATTATTTTTTGCTATATCCATTACAATAATTCTTTTAGGCACTCCTATCTGTATTGCAGCAAGCCCTATACCATTTGCTGCATACATTGTTTCAAGCATGTCATTCATTAAATCTTTTTCTTTACTTCCTACTTTTTCAACAGAAGTTGATACTTGTCTAAGTATTTTGTTCGGTTCAATTAAAATTTCTCTTTTAGCCATATAAAATCAAATATATTTATTTTATTACAATAATTAAACTTTTAAAGGTAGAATTTTTAACAATATTTTATTTCTTAAATCATCAATATTAAGTTGGTTTAATATCTCTATAATAAAATATAGTGTTTCTGTGTCCATATCTGAAACTTCATCTTCTCCAATTATCTCTGCCAATCTTAATAATACCAGTCCAATTTCATTATTATTAATCAAGATTTGTATATCATAAGGTATATTCACAGGATGAGGTTCGTAAATATTTTTATATTTTTTTGGAATTTTTATTCCATCGGATTTCAAAGACTCTAATAAAATCGAGTCTTTTATAGAAAAAAAGTATTTTTTATTTTTTTTAACTTTCTTTAATATATTTTCTAATTCTTTTTTTGTGTTATTGGCATTATTCTTTTCAATAAAGAAATTTAATAGTTTTGATTGATGAATTATTTTATTATCAAATTTTATTTTTTTTTTATTTTTTTGATTATCTTTTAAGTATAAAGAATAAAAATTTGTATAATTTGAAGGAATCTCACTTTTTTCAATTTCTTTTAAAAATTTAACTAATTGCGTATCAAATGCATACGTTATTGCATCTTCCTCAAATAAATCTTTTAAAATTTGTATTAGCTCAATTCTTTCAGACGACTTTTTATTCAATAAAATAGATTGGTACAGGAGAGCTCTAGCTTTATAATTTGGTAAAAGCTTATAAGTTTCTTTAACTGTTAATAATTGATTAATATTAAATAAAAAACGTTTATAAAGGTTAAATAATCTAGCCTCCTCATAATTTTTATCATGTGTGGCTTTTTCGATTGTCAGTATTTTTTCTTGGTTTTCTAAATCAATATCATCAACATTCACTAGTAAATTTGAAGAAAATAAATATTTCCAAATAAGTTTAGATGTTTTTAAATTTGGCTCAAATATAAATTCAGAATTTGTTCTATGTGATAAATGAAAATCTAACAACGATTTTTCAGAAATTTGACTGCCACTATCTTCAATATAATTCATTAAATATAAAAAAAGTTTTTCAAAAAATTCATCTTCAAAACCTGTTTCTTTCAGGAGATCAAATTGTAATACTGCCTCTTCTTTTTTATCTAGATTAATTAAACAGTAAATATTAAATTTAGAGATATAATCATCAAAAAATATTTTATTCGTTTTATCAAAAATCTTGCAAGAATTAGCAAGGTCTGCTCTTGATAAATAATAATCAAGATAATATATAATAAGTTCAGTTTGATTTTCTAAACTTTTATTTTTTTCTAAATAGCTTTCAATAAAACTAAGGTTGTTCTGCTTAATAAGCCAATTTGACTTTATGTCTAAAAAATCTTCTCTAGAAATATTATTTTTTGGAAAATAAGAATTTGTTAAAAGTGCAATATTTAAAATTTCTGTTGCCTCATCTGATAAATTAATATTCTGAACTTTGTTTATAATTTCTAAAATTTTTTTTCCATTTGAATTTTTCCACATTTCTATAGAAAGATTATTTTCAGATGGATCATAAATTCCTGAAATATTTAATTTTTCATTTAGTTCGATTTCTACTTCATTAATTTTAATTTTATTAATATCTGGGGAGTTTGTTTTTAAATCTGAAGAAGGTAAACTATCGTCTATTTCAATTTTATTATCTTCTTGAACTTGATTCTTATTAGGTTTTATTTCTAAATTCCAGATATCTACAGGTTCGACTGAATAAATATTTTGTGACCAAAAAAAAAATATTAAAATCAGTAAAATTTTTTTATTTAATAACTTTAAAAACTTCATCAGATATAATTTTTTCAATTTTTTTAATAGGATGAGGAAAATTTATTTTATTAAATAAAAATATTATCAAAAATAATGCCATAAACAAAAATACAAACTTAATTAATACCCTTATTAACGTATTTGATTTACCAATGCTTGTTTTTTTTTTGAAATC
>MDSV01234312.1_pt1 | contig 15667 bp, 11 predicted proteins | sample 810851 | NCBI WGS metagenome assembly MDSV01 (sample SAMN05326640, study PRJNA326480) | marine metagenome | isolation source: seawater | place: Atlantic Ocean: North East | collected 2012
AACATATTGATTTGCACTAGAACTCTGATATTGGCCGTAATCAGTACTCAAAATAACCAAATAATCCCCCTCATTCAAAACAACCGAATGACTCCAGTCGTTTGTTGTCTCTGTCCTTGAGAAATGACCGTACTCTGCAGCTGAAGCCACAAAAGCAAACCCTACTAAAAATAAAATTAATTTCTTCATTCCACATCATCTCCTAATTAATAAACCGTCTTTTTAGAATCAATTACATACCACAGAGGTCAAATTTTTCAAAAGTTTAGATGACGCAAAATGTTATATCGCAGAGGAAGTTGGCTCCGATGGGTACCCCCTAGAGCCCCCCCGTACCCTAAAAAAGTGGCGAGCTATCCGATATTGGTCTATCAAATTTTTGGGTTTTTAATTCATACATTAGAAATATTCTATGAATGATAAGTGATAAAAAACTCATCACTAAAACTAAATTAATGGCAGCCGTTTCAGAAATAAATTGTTCGTCACTTGCAGAGTCGAAATTCATCAGCTGTTTTACTTCCGTAAATTTGCTTTCACTTAATTCCAAATCAAAATAAGCATATAAATCAAAAGGTAATTTAACATACTCGTGATTTAGTAATATTTGTATGAAGCCGTCTAACTTTACTTTTTGTTCTTCAAAAACATCTGCCAATAGAACTTTATTTTCTTTATAATAATATATTAGCTTAAAAAGTAAGATGTTATCATTTTGAATTTCGTTAATATCATTAGAGTGTAATACTAATTCTACAGATGAGGATGTATTAGATATGAAATCATAAGACCTCATATTCAAATATGAGATATGATGTGAATAAAAATATGATTCCTCCATTTGATCCGCGTAGGAAAAAATCCCTAGGCTGACCAATATAAATGTAAAAAATCCGCGCATTTTGTTCTCACTTATGTAACTAGTAAAACTATATATAACTTTTATGTTTATTTATAATTATTTTTTACATTTTTTGTACTATAGTTTTATATAACTACATATATGTATTATATATAAATAATGAGGATACTTTATCACTAGAGGATCATAGCTCTTGGTGACAGCCCTTTAAAAAATCCCCATCCCAAAAAGTACAACGAATTTACAACGAGTTAATAAATGTCATATAATGTAATTTAAGGCAATTTTAGATCAAAAAAGGTCATTTATTGTTAGTTTTTGGCTATTTTTGCAATATATAGATGGGATTTTAAGTCCCTTTTATTTAACAACATAATCCATAGGAATCGACTACGTGAGGAAGCTGTAAAATATAGATATAACCTACAGGATTGGAAATGCTTATTGGCTTTAAATCAAAATCAATTACTGAAATTCCGTTCTGATAATATTAATAAATTTGATTTTCTGAATAATTGAATGGCGCAATGATGTAACTATCTATATTGCTACATATATATAAAACAGCGAAATTGAGATGAAATTAGTATGAAAAATCTAAACGACGACCATATCGAGATGATTGATCGGTGGCTGGGTCAATATAATACAAATTATCCGGAGAATCGTATTAACGATGAAGATCGTGTTTTCAAATTTTTCGATAATATACTTCAAAGCGAAATACAGTTTAAAGATCGGGCTAATAAGCCGAGTATTAAAGAGGGTGTTAAAACAGTCTACTCATTGCTCGATTGTATGAGCCATCTTGCCCCCTACTATAAAAGAAAATATGAGCACCTGCTAACGCCACTTGCTGAGAGCCTCACGTTTGATATTCAAGAGTTTGAATCCAGACAGGAAAGTAAAACCTCTATCGGACAAGGCCAGGTACTTGAAACAACGCTACTGATAAATGAATGGCAAAAACTAACCCATACAGAGCCCTCGCCGAGCAAAGAAGGCGCGTTTGATTCCTTCGTACGACTGCTCTACCAACTGCGAGACCCTGAATATCATCAGGACCATCACGAGCTATTAATTTCACGAGCCATTGAAATGAAGCAACGAATGGAATCTAATTTAGGTCAAGCAGCCGATAGATCATGAGAAGAAAACCTCTTATTCATCAAGAATACGCAGATCATTGGTCAGAAGAACCACGATCTATTCAGTTCCAAGATTTCTTAACTAAATGTCGAAATAGTTTTGCACAAGATAAGCAATCTTTTGATCCCTCTGAACGATTTAATCCCCTGAATGGTGACCCAAAACTTATAGATTCATATAATCAACAATATAAAAAAGCATACATAGAACAATGGAATGATATTCAACTTACGTTTGAGGCTTGCTTACGTAAAAAAGATCCAAAGCGACATAATATTGTCCAGTGCTTTAATGATGAAATCGTAAGCATCGATCACTATCATAATCAGCTTTTTTATACCGAGCGTTGGGAGCTATTTAAAATAAGTTATGAAGAGAGTAATAGGGATATTAATCAAATACATATGATTCCGATTTCAAAAAAAGAAAAAGAAAAAGCCATCTCAACAAAACAACAAAAACAAATACGATGGGTTCAATATTGGCGCGAACACCAACAGACTCCCCTGGCCGACTATGCTCAAATGACTAAAAAAGAGTGGTTAGAGTCAGAAGGTATATCTGAAATTGATTTCATCACTGCTGAAATACTTGTAAGGCGACTAGAGCTTAGTAAGTAATTTTAGATCAAAAACACGTATTAATAAGGAAAAGTAATAATATGTTTTCTTATTGCAATATTAGTTGCATTAAAGATATCACTCATTAATATATGCACCCTTATGGAGCATATTTATGACTACTTTAGATAAAAAATTACCTGTTACCGTTCTTTCTGGATTTCTTGGATCTGGTAAAACCACCTTACTCAATCACATTCTTAATAATCGTGAAGGACGACGTGTTGCCGTCATTGTTAATGATATGAGTGAAGTGAATATTGATGCCAACTTAGTCAAAGACGGGGGAGCTGAACTTTCTCGTACAGAAGAAAAATTAGTAGAGATGTCTAATGGTTGTATATGCTGTACATTACGCGACGATCTTCTTGAGGAAGTTTCACGATTAGCATCTGAAGGTCGGTTCGATTATCTTATTATCGAATCAACTGGTGTTTCAGAACCCCTTCCTGTTGCACAAACCTTTACATTTGCTGACGAATTAGGACAGAGTCTAAGTGAAATTACCCGCCTGGACACTATGGTAACTGTGGTAGATGCCGCACATTTCTTAGAACAATACAGAGAAGCTGAAAGTCTGAAGGAAAGAGGAGAAGCAATCAGCGAAGAAGACGAGCGAACCGTTGCGGATCTTTTCGTGGATCAGGTAGAGTTTGCCGATGTAATCCTCATTAATAAAATAGATTTGGTATCAGAAGAAGATAGAAGAGACCTTATTGGAACCGTAAAAGCACTCAATCCCAATGCTAAGTTAATTGAAACAGAAAGAAGCCAGGTTCCGCTTGATTCTGTTCTAGATACTAAACGATTTGATATGGAAAAAGCTCAAGCCTCAGCTCGATGGATCCAAGAATTAAAAGAAGAACATACCCCTGAGACAGATGAATATGGCATCTCTAGTTTTGTCTTTCGTGCGCGGCGTCCGTTCCATCCAGCTAGGTTCTGGGATTTTATTCATACAGAGTGGGAAGGACTTCTTCGCTCAAAAGGATATTTTTGGTTAGCAAGCAGATATGATATTGCTGCTACATGGAGTCAAGCCGGTGGAAGTGCAGAATTTCGACCTGCGGGTTATTGGTGGGGTGCAGTACCATCATCTCAATGGCCAGATGATGATGAAATGTGGAATGCCATATCAAGAGAATGGGAAGAACCGCATGGAGATCGCCGGCAAGAACTAGTTTATATTGGACAAAATTTGCCAAAAGAAGAAATGCTTCTCTCTTTAAACGCCTGTCTATTGACAGATGTGGAATTTGAAGAAAGTAGAGTTGTCTGGGCGACATTACCTGACCCCTTCCCCAGCTGGATCGATGCATCAATCGGAGAAGCCGAATAAAATTAAAAAGACTATTATAGTTTCCTATTTTCCTGACTCGCGGGAGTAGTTATTCGGTTTAATTGCATCTCAACCCAAAAGCTTGAAAAACATTTTGATAAAACCCCCTCAACAGGAGCTGTTGAGAACGGGTAGGCAGCGGCGGCAAGCGGAATATGCAAGGCACCACAATAAAGTCCGCTCGTAGCATCTAATCCAATCCATCCCATTCCCGTTAAATAGACTTCGCACCAAGCATGGAGATCGACTTCTTCTCGTTCTCCGGTCTCGTCTGATACACCGCGAATCGCATAGCCCGAAACAAATCGTGCTGCCATTCCCAGCTTGCGGAATATATTAACCAGAAGCCAAGCTACATCCCGACAACATCCTGTCTTCTGTCGCAAGGTCTCTTCTGGACTATAAATACCCGGTTCAAATCGTTTATTATATGTAATATCCTGAAAGATTGTTTTATTGATTCGATCCATGAGCTCCAGGGTTGAAATTTCATAGACTCTTAACTGATCACAATAAGCCTCAAATAGAGGGGTTGGCTCGGGTGCGCCAAGAAAAGGATGGATTTTTTTTCGTTCCTCATAAGAGTAAAAATAGGGGTAGGTAACACAATTACCCTCCAGATAGGCCGCTTCCGGCTCAAGCTCTTGGAGTCGAATTAAAAAATCCACTTCGATGTGTAGCTCTGTGGTCGGCTTATCAAATGAAGCGCTAGCCACTTGGTTTCCGTATACATCCACATACCAATCAATCGATTCAGGCTCGGGAACTATCTTTAACGCATACGATTCTAGTTTAGCAGGATCATATCCATTTGGTTTCAACCGAATACATTGAGTCCCTAATGTGGCGGCTCGATCATAAGTATAATGTGTAGCATGCTTGATTTGAATCAGTTCGGTCATTAGTCGATACTATGTAAAAGAGGATGTTCTTACATCACAAAAAGAGGTATATATACTCAAGTTAATCGCGTTCATCTTAATCTGCAACTTATCAATAAACTCATGCAATCCGGTTTCTATAATATCAGCTGATTTGACCTCTACCAACTCGGAACACAACTGATCGAGTTCTAGATACGGCTGGGATATAGTCGTCCCCGTAATTTCTAATACGCAGCGTTTTGCCGAGCTCAAACAGAAAAAGATAGCTCGAGGAAAGCGAGAATCATGGATAATCATTTCAATAACATGTTCCGCATCAATAATACTATACCGCCGGTAATAGGTTTCACGGGCATCAATCGATTGTAATAGAGCACTCCATTGAACATCTTCAACGCTGGTTCCCACGTCAACAACATCTGGTAGAAGATAAAAATAGTTTACGTTTAATAGCCGTGAGGTCTTATCCGCCCGCTCCAAGTATTCACCCAACCGCCAAAAATTGTAGCCAATTCCCCGCTCCATATTTTTAGACATAATCCCTGTAATCAGCATGTCTGCCTTTTTGATCTGCTCACAAAGACTAAAAATAACATGGTGCGGTGGTACTGCATGATGCGTAACTTCAGGAATCAGTTGGCTGACATTGCTAATCTGCTGAAAAACCTCAATCGAAAGCACCTCGCGCAATGTCGAAGCAATCATTCGCGCTCGATGTAAACAACTTCGAATAGAATTGGGAGATTCCTCATTGTAGATCAACCAATGCAAAACATGGTCTCGAGATGGCTCATCATAATAAGCTGAAAATGCATCCATATCCTCATTGATCTCAATTAACGGAGTCCATTGCTCCCGATTATCAATTTGAAAATCGAGATTCAAATAACAGCTCGCCTCAACAAACCGAGCCGTGTTGGAAGCACGCTCAATATTCCGACTGAGCCAATAGATATTGTCAGCAACGCGACCTAACATGAAAAAGACTCCAATCTGCTCGGCAGATCCGTAATCCATGTATCCTTAGTTCCGCCTCCTTGTGAGGAGTTAACGACCAGCGAGCCCGGCTTTAAAGCAACGCGTGTAAGACCACCAGGCATCACATGGCAATTCGATCCGCTATAAAGAATGAAGGGCCGCAGATCCACATGCCGACCCTCAAAATGATCCTGCTGGAGAACTGGAACGCGCGAAAAATTTAAGGTGGGTTGCGATATATAATTTCGCGGATTTTTCACTAACTGCGTCCTAAATTGATCTAATTCAGACGAACTGGCTTGCGGACCAATTAATATTCCATACCCTCCGCATTCACTTGCTGGCTTTACAACAAGTTCGCTTAAATTCTCCAATGTGTATTTAAGGTCATCCGGCCGCCAACATAAGCGGGTGGGCACATTCTTTAACAGCGCCTCCTCCCCTGTGTAGTAGCGCACGATTTCAGGCATATAGGCATAGATCACTTTGTCATCTGCCACCCCAGTTCCAGGGGCATTCGCAATCATAATATGCCCTTCACGATAGGCTCGCATCAATCCACCACATCCCAGAACAGATTTTTCATTAAAAACTTCAGGGTCTAAAAAAGTATCGTCAATGCGCCGATAGATCACATCAATCCGCTTTAATCCATCCACAGTTCGCGCACAAATATACTTTCCATCATAGGTCAAATCGCGACCTTCCACCAAGAGAGCTCCCATTTGCTGAGCAAGGAAAGCATGTTCGAAATAGGCAGCATTATGCATGCCAGGAGTCAAAATAGCCGTTGTACTCGATGACTCCGCTGTCGGAGAAAGCTCATTCAATATACGATTAAATTGATCTGGATAATCAATAATCTGTCGTACTCGGCTCTGATGAAACACCTCCGGAAAATTACGTTTCATTAATTGACGGTTAATCAGCGCATATGAGACACCAGAAGGCACACATAAATTATCCTCTAAAACATAAAATGTCCCATCATGGTTGCGAATTAAATCAGTACCCGTAACATGCGCCCATACTCCATTAGGAGGATGAAGCCCTACACACTCTGAACGGTATCCTTTCGAAGTGACAATTAGTTCCTCTGGTATAACGCCATCGGCAATAATTTGTTTCTCGTTATAAACATCTTGAAGAAACATATTAATGGCTCGAATACGCTGCTCGAGCCCTCGCTCAATCGGATCCCACTCACTTCCGGCTATGAGACGAGGTACAATATCAAATGGGATCGTTCGATGATCCTTCGGATCTGACTTATACAACTGAAACGTAATGCCCATGTTGCGCATTGAAATTTCACTCGCTTCCTGACGACGTTTTAAATCTCCTTCTGGAAGTTGATTGATCATTTCGATTAATAAAGAAGCGACCGGTCGTTGCGATTGATCTGATGAAAAGAATTCATCAAAAAAATGATTTGGCTGATAATCAGAAAAATCCATAATCGAATATAATTAAGCAAAAATCATTCCAACTTTTTTACTACAATATAATAGATATATTACAATTAAATTACTTATTAGTATTATAAATTATGTATAAATACATATATGTATTTATACATTAACAACACACAAATATAATAAGTGATAACCCCGAAATTGTAGCGCATCTATGTTTCTTCTTCTGGAGAAGCACTACCATGTTTCTTTTTTTCGATCACAGATCCTTAAGTAGGCTTCGATTAGGGCTGATATTCGACACGCTCTTCTATTTCAACGGATGAAGTTATCAACGCTCCATCTGCGGATGAGCCTCCTGCCATCCAAATGAAACTACCAGGCTCTATACAGCGTTTCATTTTAATATCATAAAAGGAGAGCTGCTCTATCGGTATTTCAAATGAAACCGTCTGAGTCTCACCTCCGTCTAATTCGATACGTCGATAAGAAGCGAGTTCTTTCACAGGTCGTGTAACTGAACTGTATTCATCGCGGAAGTAGATTTGAACCACTTCTTCCCCTATTTGATCACTTTCATTTTGGACCTTGACCGAAAGCGCTATCGTCTGACTCTTTTCATCCACTTCTACGATCAACTCACTGTAGGAAAAAATTGAATAACTTAAGCCATGCCCAAAAGGATATAGTGGCGCGGTTTTTTCAAAGGCGTATTCCCGATAATAGCTAGATGGTTTGTGATTATAAACCATCTGCAATTGTCCAACGGAGCGCGGGAAGGTGAGCGGCAACTTCCCAGATGGGTTTACCTCTCCAAATAAAACTTCCGCTACCACCTGTCCGGCAAAACTGCCCGATTCCCATGACTCTAAAATAGCTGGAATATGATCTTCGATCCAAGGCTCCGCAATTGGCTTTCCATTAACATAAACAACCAAAGTTGGAACCCCCGTTGCATGCAATGCCTGAACTAGCTCTAACTGCTCACCTGCTAAATCAATATCGGCACGAGCTACATTCTCTCCCGCCGTCTTTACTTTCATGCCTAAATGACGCAACGAATTATCACCAACAACAACTACCACATAATTATAGTTAGTCGCCTCCGCAGCCGTTCGGGCAATATCGGCCTGGCTTAGGGTACGAATATTTTCATTCGAATCATAAAAATCAACCTGATGGCCTCGCTTATTTCCAAGAGCTTTAATACCTTCATAAACCGTAACAACCTGTTCTTCTGGTTGCGGTTTTGTCCAATCACCCAAAACGGAGTGATTGTTTGCATTCGGTCCAGTAACGAGGATCTTTTTCGATGCCGATGAGGTAAGAGGTAGAATCCCATTATTCTTCAATAGCACCATCGAGCGACGAGCCATTTCTAAGGAACTCTGTTTATGCTCAGGTGTAAAGATACTTTCTGCTACTCGATCTAAGTCCACTTGAGCATTTTCAAAAAGTCCTAATTCAAATTTAGCCCGTAAGATTTTTTCACATGCATAATCAATTCTTGACTGTTCAAGTTTACCCTCTTCTACGAGGGACACCACCGCCTCTAAAAAATCGGGACCATGCATATTCATATCCATTCCGGCTTCGACGGCTAGATAGCATGCTTCTTTAAAATCACTAGCCACCTGATGAAGTGTTTCAATCCGATGAATATCCAACCAATCGCTCACGTAGAAGCCAGCAAAGTCATAATCATCTCGCATGACATCGGTTAATAAACGTTTATCCATATGGCATGGAATTCCATTTACTTCGTTATGTGCTGCCATAATCGTAAAGACCTCTGCTTCAATCGCGGCAAGGTAGGGTTTTAAATAGATTTCACGCAGGGTTCGCTCCGATATATCCATCGGCGATAAGTTCAACCCATTCGCAGGCTCAGATCCCGCAATAAAATGTTTTGCACACGCCAAAACATGATCACGTTCGATCTGCTGATCTCCTTGCAAGCCTCGAATCATGGCAGCGCCTAAACGACCAACTAAGTAAGGATCTTCTCCAAAAGTCTCTCCCACTCTGCCCCAACGCGGATCACGCAACACATCCACATTCGGCGTAAAAGCCCAATGCGATCCTGTGGCACGCATCTCCATTGCGGTCTCTTTACCTAAGCGGTATGCATATTCATCTGAAAAGGTGGATGCCAGTGAAATGGGTGAAGGATAAATAGTACAACCATGCACCATGCCATTTCCGTGAATGGCATCAATCCCGAGCAAAAGAGGAATCTTTAGCCGTGATTTACTCGCCAATGCCTGCAATTGATTCGCGTGTTGAGGCGTTAATACATGCAAGAAAGATCCAATCTCGCCATCAACTACCATTTGCGCTAAATCCTTTGTTTTTAAACCCTTATAGCTTGCCTGAGAATCGCTCTTGAGAATATCTTCGGCACTCATTTGAGCAGGTACTTGCTCCAAATAGTTAAACCCCACGTATTGACACATTTGAGCCACTTTTTCGCTCAGAGTCATTCGCTCCATTAAATCATCGATGCGCTTATCAGTAGAACGGGTTGCATCCAAATAGACGGGTTCCGACTGCGTTTCCAACTGACCACAGCCCGGCAAGACAAACAAACTTGCTATTAATCCTAATATAAAAATACTTTTGCGCATCACTTCCTCTTTTCTCAATGTGAACTCCAAGCTAACTCCATAAGACTATGAAGAATATGTATTGAAAGGTATACAACTCTGTTTTTTTCTATTCAACCGAAAAGGGTCGCAGATGAAATGCATCTAGATTCATACCACCCCGTTCAACTGCTAATCGCAATACGTGATCACCCGTTGACAGTTGAAGAGGATCGGATACCGAATGGGTTCGCAACATCTGATCTTTCGTAAGAGGCAAATTAATTACATCTGAGACCGGATCACCTTGAATTAAAAAGCGTATCGCCCCATCCTTCGAAGCAGCATATGTAATATCGATCTGATAAAACCCAGCTGTGGACACGTTAATGGAATACTCCAACCATTCCTCGGACTCCATTTGAATCACCTGATGTTGGTTATTCTTTGAGAGAATATCAACATCATCGGATCGCCAAAACCCACCGGCCGCATTACCCTTTGTTGTATCATAATAAGTCGTACCCGGCATTCCCAAGTCATACTGCTCGGCTTCGATTTTTCCAGGTACTGTAAAAGGCTTGCTGTTATTATAAGCATAACGTTCCGGTCGCAACGCATCATAGTATTTCATCTGGTCCAAAAATCGCTCTTTAAGGATTTGCTCGACTTCTGTTAGCTCCTCATCGTCCATTGGATGTTGCTCAAACCGATCAACTTTCTTGTGAATAAATCGACCATCCGAATGCAATTTATAATCCGCATCCTGAACAAACCGTTTAATATTGGTCATGTCGGTTCGCTCCATATACCAACAATAGCTATGATTTCGGGTTTCCGTGGTACGCCGTTCCAATAGAGGCAGAAAGCTCACCCCATCCTGCTGATTCGCAAAAGGCGACGGCAAAGTTAAACCAGCCACATCACTAAGCGTTGCAAAAACATCACTAAAATCAATCAATCCATCGATCTTAATCTCTTCTTGAATATGATCCGGCCAGCGCACGAGAAAAGGAACCTGTGTTGCATCTCCTGTCATTTTTCCTTTTGCCCCTGGCACAGAGATCCCTCGGTGTTCAGATATAATTCGATGATCGGTTCCATTGTCTGCCGTGAAAATAATCAAGGTATCTTCGGAGAGACCCATCTCATCCACCGCATCCATTAGATCTCCAACCAGTTTATCCATATACGCTACCATCTCGCCAAAATACTTCGTATCGTTATGGTACGGGTCTAACTTAGGATCCCAATCCGATGAATCAGGTGTTGGTTGAAAGGGATAATGAGGAAGAGTCATCGGATAATAGAGGAAAAAAGGCTGATCGACATGCCGCCGGATGAAGCTCTCTGCATAAGCCTGCTGTATATCTGGTCCGTACGCCCCAGGATACTCGATTGATGCACCATTCGTCAAAAGCATTGGGCTCACATATCGCTCTTTCTGAGCACCTCGGATATGCCAAAGGCAATGTTCGTCAAAGCCCAATGACTGAATCGTTTTGGCATCTCCACCCAGCTGCCATTTACCAACAATGCCGGTGACATAGCCTGCGTCCTTAAATGCATGCCCAAACGTCTTCTGACTCTGGTCGAATGTTGCAAAACGTGTATAATTTCGAACATTGTACTGTCCCGTCATAATCTGAACCCTTGAAGGCGTGCAGATGTTCTGAGCATGAGCGTGATTAAACTGAGCCCCTGTAGTTGCCATCCGAGTCAGCTGAGGGGTTGCATACGATGTACCTCCATAGCTATCCACACATTCATGACCAAAATCATCGACCATAATTAAAATAACATTGGGTCGATCAGCAGCCCATGTAGCCAGCTGAAAGAAAAGCCCTAGACAGCATATCCATATTCCTAGTTTATGCACGAACACCATCCATTAGGGTTGTTTCACCACATTGATTTCAACCCGAATTGAAACCGGCGAGTTGACTCCATCTGAAACACTGATAATACAGACATTCTCCCCCATATGCTCCGCTTTCGGTACTCCTTCCAGAAGCCCATACCTTGCACTGGCTAACGTGATCCACTCGGGTCCACTATCCAATGTATACACCAATGCATCGCCATCTTTATCTGAAGCCAACCAATTCACATAGTTGGAAAAAGGAACTCCAACCACGGTCTCCTTCAGCTGAGCCGTGCGCTTTTGCCAAACGGGCGGACGATTATCACCGGTCTTGATACCAGCAGCCTCTAAAATAAGGGGTTCTTTTTCCTCCCGCTGAAGTCGAAAGTTAGCCAACCACTTCGTTATTTTTTCCACTACAGTCGCATGGGCAGGATCATCTACCACGTTCCTATTTTCATCTTTATCCAGCGTATGATCATACAACATCCGTGCACCACTGTTCCATTCAGTGTATTGATACGAACCCATTTTCACCGAATCACCCGAATGATAGCGTCCATATATGGCCTCTTTTAAACGTATATCGGATTGCTCCAATATGGGAACCAAACTAACTCCATCTAAATGGTTGGGCATATCAATTCCTGCGAGTTCACATAACGTTGGGTAGATATCCACAAATTCAACAAGCGATTGAGAGTGTTGTTTTTTCTGAAATGAGGGTGCACTGATAATCAATGGCGAGCGCAATGAAGTTCGGAAAAGGGCATGCTTGCACCACAGCGAATGCTCTCCCAATTGCCAGCCATGATCGCCCCACAGCACAATAATCGTATTTTCTCGTAATCCGAGTAAGTCAAGCTCATCAAGGATCTGGCCCACCATTGCATCGCTATATGACACGCAGGCATAATATCCATGAATCAACGTCCGCGCCATCTCCTCCGAAAGAGGACCTTCTTTGGGTATGCCTCCATACATATTCCGAAGCTCATTCCATTCATGCATTGCTTCTAGCGGCGCCCCTTCAGGTGCAAATGGATTATCGGCTAACTCAATAGCTGCTCGATCATAAAGATCCCAATATTTCTTTGGCGCATTAAACGGCAGATGGGGCTTGGTGAATCCCACCGCCAAGAAGAATGGATTACCCGCCTGTTTCGCTTCTCTTAAATCAACAATCGTCTCTTGTACAACCGGACCGCCTGCATAAGCCATATCATCCACATCTGCCCCCTCAAAAGCAGGCTGAAGTTTTTCCGGTAACGCTAGATTCTCCGGAAGATGATAGACCTTATAGTCCTTTGCGCGAAATATTTTATCCCAAGAAGCAGCACTGTCATTCCGATCATGATAGATTTTTCCATTCGAAATAGTGGTATATCCCTGTTGCTTAAACCACGAAGGAATGTCTGGAATTCCAGCTGCATCCGCTTCTGCTTTTGAATAGTATGTAACGAAGCGATTTTCCGTTGGATAGAGCCCGGTCATCAAACTAGCGCGAGAAGCCCCACACACCGGTACCTGACAATAAGCTTCTTGAAAAACCATTCCCTTGCTCGCCAACGCATCGATATGCGGCGACTGAATTTTTTGATTTCCATAACAACCTAGTTCGGGTCGTAAATCATCGATAGAAATAAACAAAACATTTGGGGACTTTTCCGCAACTGTTACTGATGCCCACAAAAGCATTGCTATCATCCTCATCCACTGTTTTCTCATATTATTTCCCTTTACCTAAATCTATGCCCCTTACACTCACTCTAAAATGAAATGCACTCATTATAATTGAACACCCTGCGCTTCAAATAACTTCAATACCATCTGATTAGCCTGAGAAATATGCGCTGCTAATGTTTTATAAGGCGATTTATCTTCTTGAAGCATTCCCTGCTTAAGCACACCTAAATGGGTCTCAAAAACATCAATATACTGGCACCGTTGATAGCCCAGAATATAGGGTTTATTAACCGCCTCTTTCACATATATTGTATACGCTTTCCCCGCCGCATCCTCACTCTCCATCTGTTGCCACATCGTTTTAGGATGTTTCGGTGTAGGAAAACTGCATTGGTGATCGCATAGCAAAATCGGCTTTTGATGCATTGCATATAGTTCGTCAAAATAAGTTGCTGGAAAAATTGCCCCACCCGGTTGAATCGAAAGCACATCAATATAAGGCAGTGCCTCCTCAACTACACAGACGGGATGATCATGAATTAAATACCGTTCACCAAAAATAAGCGTATCAGGAGCTAGTCGGCGTGTCTCTTCACCGATCACTTGATAAAGCTCGCGTGCAATTAATCGTAAAAAGGCTTCATCCGATGTACCTCCACCCTCAATAAATTTTCTATATCTTTTCGCTCCAAATGAATCCTCTGGTAAATCACGAATAGTCGAAACCCAATCGGTACCACGTGTTTCTTGAGCTCGTTTTAAATCCCATTGCGGGGTATCAGTCCAATAATACCCAATTAAATTAGGATGATCCTCTTGTTGCTTAATCTCATACCGAATAATCTCCCGAAATTCCTCCTGTACAACTGGATCAAAAACATCTGGATATTTAAACTCATGATCACCATGGTAATTTGCATTTTTTGTTAAATAAATCGGAGCGAAATAGGGCATTCGCTTGCAAAGTGCACGCGGCGAGCCATATCCAGCCGTATTAAACCCCCACGTTAACAAATTTTCATGTGCCTCTGCACAGACCTGCTCCACATCGCCTCGATCTTTCTTTTGGAGAATATTCTGAATATGATTCACACCCAACGAAAAGAAAGGTGTGCCAAGTGGCTCAATCAAACATATCCGGCCATTACGATGCTCCAAATGAAAACGTTCATTTGAATCTCCATTACCTGTGCTAATAATACTCCCCAACAAAATAATACTCCATTTAATCCCTACTTTCATTTAAATCTCCATTTCCAGTTCTAATCATACTTCCTCAACAAAATAATACTCCATTTAATCCCTATTTTCATGGATGCAAAGATACCGGTTCACTCACTAAAACACCTTCAACAAAATGTTTATAAGGCATCGAATTATAAGACTCCACTTCAGCCGCAACAGCAGGAAGGGATCGATCTGGCCACGGATTTCGCTCCAATACCCTTTCAAGTTTAGCCCGTGCTGCATGGACATCTTCCCGATTCTGATCGCTCATCTCCACATACTGTTCCCTTTGATATGCCTTCCCACAAAAAGAAATTCGACCCTCATGCGAACCATAGACCGGATCTACATCTTCAAGAATCCATTGTTGAATTCGCGCCATACGAGCCGTCGCAATCCAGCTGGTAATCGAAGATCGATGCGTATCCTTCTTACCAGTTAAAAAAGGTACCATACTTATTCCATCCACTTCATACCCCTCCGGAAGTACCGAACCAGAAAAATCAATTAACGTGGAAAAAATATCTGAAAACTCCATTAATACCGACGTCTTACCCCGATTTTCGATCAAACCAGGTCCATTAACGATAAAAGGAACATGAGGCCCATATTCATTCGCATGCATTTTTCTACCGTGAGAACTCCCATTATCAGATGTAAAAATAACCACCGTATTTTCGCGTAAGCCTGCCTCTTCCAAGCTCGCGATCAACCGGCCAACCAACTGATCAATATATTCGATCAAATCCTCTAGATTACCCCCTTTATTACTTCCCGGCACTCCTCGAACCGGTGTCGTAGGGATTCCTCCTCCTGCCATGTCGTGAACCAAGTTCATTGGATAATATGCCAAAAAAGGCTGATTGGAATGACGCTTCATAAAATTAGCTAAAAATCCGGTATATAAATCCGGTCCAAAATCAGTCTCCGTTGTCTCCATTAAGGCTCCGTTACGAATCACACACGGATGCCAATATCGCGAAGGAACGGGCTTCGCATCAGGAAAGTTATACTTCCCTTCAAACTGGCCTGTGAAGGTAGCTGCCGCTGGCACATCT
>MDSV01243223.1_pt1 | contig 15664 bp, 10 predicted proteins | sample 810851 | NCBI WGS metagenome assembly MDSV01 (sample SAMN05326640, study PRJNA326480) | marine metagenome | isolation source: seawater | place: Atlantic Ocean: North East | collected 2012
AGCAGAGTTCTTGCCAGTGCTTGAGAATGAATTATATGAAGAAAATTTAGAACATGCGTCTTGGCTTAAATGGTGTAAAGAAAGAAATGCAAAATACCCCATAGTTCTTCCAGAGTACTGGGAAAACGAAAAAATAAATCCGTATTGTTTTATAGAGAGTTTATTTGAAGAATTGGAGGAAGGTCAAAATATTATTACAGGAAATGGAAGCGCATGTGTCGTAGGATTTCAAGCTGCGAACTTAAAACCAGAGCAAAGATTATGGACTAACTCTGGCTGCGCAACTATGGGTTATGATATTCCTGCATCTATTGGAGCTTGTTTAGCATCAGGGAAAAAATCAACCATATGCATAGCTGGCGATGGAAGTATAATGATGAATTTACAGGAATTACAAACTATTATTGGTAATAATCTTCCGGTAAAAATATTCATATTAAATAATAATGGATATGTATCCATATTTCAGACGCACAGAAATTTCTTTAATGGGGTAGAAGTTGGTGGGGGTCCAAAAAGCGGAGTATCGTTTCCTAAATTTGAAAACTTGAGTAAAGCATTTGGTTTTCCTTACAATCGAGCTGAAAACCATGATCAAATGAAAGATGCAATTAAAGCAACTTTGGAAAAAAATGGCCCAGCAATATGTGAATTAATTATAGATGAAAATCAAGTTTTTGCGCCAAAATTAGGTGCAAAACAACATGCTGATGGAAGGATAACCTCTCCTGCACTTGAAGACCTATCGCCTTTTTTATCTAAAGACGAATTAAAAAGTAATATGATTATAGATTTATATGAAGATGAATAGCTTTGTATCACAAAAATTAATTTATTTGCTTAGAAGTAATGAAACAAAAGTGAGATTTTTACTCACTGGTGTTCTGAACTCACTATTTGGATTAATAATGTTTCCCTTTTTTTATTACTTTTTGGAAGAGTATAAACTCCATTACTTAATAATTTTAACGATAAGTCAATTTGTATGCATAATATTTGCATATTTTACTAATAAATTTTTAGTATTTAAAACTAAAGGAAATTATATTCCAGAACTTTTAAAGTTTTTTACTTTTCATATATCTCATTTTATTATTAATCTAATAGCTTTGCCAATATTGGTAGAACTTTTTAAGTTTGAGCCAGTTATGGCCCAAATATTTTTTGCTATTATAGTAATAATAAGTAGCTATTTTTGGCAAAGTAGAATAACTTTTAAGTAAAATTGTTAAGTAATAATTATAAAAATGAAAATAGAAGGCTTGTTAAAAAGAAAATGTCCTGTCTGCAATTATGATGATTCTATTAAAGAGATTGGTACTCAAAAAAATGCTTCAGATGCAGCATATACTGATTTAAAAGAATGTTGGAATGGTTTATTTAAAGAAAAAATAATATTCAATTACAATAGATGCAGGAATTGCGGAACTTTATATTGCCCAACTTTTTTTAATAATGAACATTTAGCTGAATTATATAATCAAATGCCAGCCAATATGGAAGAAGTTCCTTTGGATGCACTAATAAAAACACAAGGTGGTTATTTTGACTTCTTGAAGAAAAATTCAACATTAGATGGTGACTTTATGGAAATAGGCCCAGATATTGGATTATTTACTGATTTTGCAGTTAAGCAAGGAAATTATAAAAAGTTTTGGTTATTCGAACCTAATGTAAGTGTTAAAAATTCTTTAGAATCAGTTGTTGCTAATAAAAAATTTTCTATTGTTCACGAAATGGAAGATTTCTCTTGTGTTCAAGATAATTCTATAGATACTATAGTTATAATCCATGTTATGGATCATCTTTTAGATCCAGTCTCCTATTTAAAAATTTTAAGAAAAAAATTAAAAAGTAACGGCAAGTTGTTAATAGTTACACATAACGAAAAATCTCTATTAAGATATATTTTCAAAGGCAAATGGCCTGCTTTTTGCTTGCAACATCCACAATTATATAACTTAAATACTACAGACAAATTACTTCAAGAAACAGGTTTTGAGTGTGTTGATCAAGGAAGAACTCGAAATTATTTTAAAGTAAGTTTTTTAATTAAGCATGTTTTTTGGGCTATTGGCATTAAGATAAGCTATACTCCAGACTTCTTTGGGCTGACATTAGGTTTAAAATTGGGTAATATAATAACTATCGCTACACCAAAAAAAGACTAGATCACATTTTTATTATGTTTTATTTTTTTTCTAAATAAATTTAGTTAAGATAACTACAAAGCACATAAATAGGAAATAAAATTATGTCAGAAATTGAAAGCGTCACAAAAAAACTCATTAGTATAGTTGCGCCAACGTATAATGAAGAAGAAAATATACAAGAATTATATAATGAAATAAAAAAATCTATATCTGATATTACTGAATACAATTTTGAAATCATAATAATAGATAATGACTCAACTGATAAGACTCAAGAAATACTTAGAAGCATTGCAAGCAAAGATAGTAGTTTTAAAGTTATTATAAATAATAGAAACTTTGGCCACATAAGATCACCTTGTCACGGTATTTTACAATCCTCCGGACATGCAACTGTGTATCTTGCTTCTGATTTACAGGACCCGCCAAAATATATTCCTGAATTGATAGAAAAGTGGAAGTCTGGTTTTAAAATTGTATTAGCTGTTAAGCCAGAAAGTGAATCAGGTTTTATTTTTCACCAAATTAGAAAAACATATTATAGGTTGTTTAATAAAATAAGTGATGTTCCAATAATAAAAGACTCAACCGGTTTTGGAATTTATGATGGTGAGGTTGTTAGACAATTGAGAAGTATAGGCGATCCTTATCCATTTCTTAGAGGACTTATTTGCGAATTAGGTTATAAAGCTGAAACTATTCCCTTTAAGCAACCTGCAAGGAAAAGAGGTTTAACGAAAAATAATTTTTATACACTTTATGATATTGGCATACTAGGAGTTATATCTCATTCTAAAGCCCCTATTAGATTTGCAGCTTTTATTGGTTTTATAATGGGCTTAGTAAGTTTCATAGTGGCAATTATCTACGTAATTTTAAAATTAATCTTCTGGAGTTCTTTCCCCATGGGCATAGCTCCAATAATAATAAGTATATTTTTCTTTTTGGGTCTTCAATTCATGTTTATTGGTGTTATTGGTGAATATATAGGATCAATCCATACTTATTCTCAGAATCGACCGCTAGTAACAGAGAAAGAAAGAATTAATTTTTGATATGAATATTAAATACAAATGGTTGTATGTATTTTTAGCAATCAATATTTTCTCAGTAGTTTCATACATATTATATTTTATAAAATTTAACCATACGCCTGCCCCATTTTTATATGACAAAGATGATACTTTTATGGATTTTTTTAATACATTATACTGGTCATATGATGTTAATAGATATGAAATATGGCAATCAATATACCCCCCGTTAAATTTTTTATTTCTAAAATTAGTAAATTTAATTATATCAGGAGGAATTTATACAGAGCCATTTGACATGAGACATAACGGCCAAAATTTAATACTATTTATAATAATTTCATTTATGATTATGCCCCTAATAATTTTAAAAAGTTATGAATGGCTACCCACAAGAGAAAAAATATGTGTCTATTTTATTTTTATATTGAGTACGCCATTTCTTTTCACACTAGAAAGAGGTAATTTAATAGTATTTGCGCTACCAATATTTTATTTATTTTTTAACAGTGAAAAATTATCTAAGGTGCTTTTTTTATCAATACTTGTAAACATAAAGCCTTATTTTGGAGTTTTTATAATCCCAGATTTTTTGAAGAAGAATTATTATGAATTATTTATATTTTTTTTATTTATTTCAGTAATTTATACATTTACTTCAATAATGATGGGACCAGAGTTTTTAGGATTTATTAAAAATTTTTTTATTTTTAACGAAAGTATTTTTTCATTAAGAGAAGTCATGGCGTTACCATCTACAATATTATCTCATATAATTTTTTTTTCTAATGTTGAACAGAGTTTCATGGCTAATATTTTTATAAAAAAATATTTAATTATAAATTTTTTATATTGTGCATATTTATTATTATTATTATTATTTTTGTTTACAGTAATTTTCTTTAGAAATAAATTGTGTTCAAAAGATCTAATATGTTTGTTAATCATAGGAATTACTAATTTCTTTTACCAAGTTGGTGGTTATACAATAATTTTTTATTTTATTATAGTTCCATATATATATAAGAATTATCGCTTCTTATTATTTTTTATTATCCCACTTTTTTTGCCTTTGGATATGCTTGAGCTATACAGTGATATACTTTCAAAAAGGTATTCATATCTTTATGGGGGTTATACTGAAATAAATTATAGTTTAGGTGCCGGTTCATTATTAAGACCAATTCTTAATTATCTGCTATTATTCTTTATGTGTATTAATGTACTTGGGAAATATACAAATATAAATTTACCATACATAGGAAAAATGAATGAAAAATAGAAGGTATCTAGTATATTTTATAGTCATTTTATTAAGCGTATGTATATCACATCTTTTTTATACAAATCAAAGTACTTATTTTAAAACCGATATAACTATTAAGGTTGGAAGGTATTATCAAGCAAATGAACTAAAGCCTATACTTATAGAAGAAATTCCTGCGGTAATAGAAAGATTCAAGAGTAAAAATTTTATTTCTGATAACTTTAGTAAAGAATATCAAAAATATATACCAGTCGTAAGCATAAGGACTTTTAGAAATGGTGACTCATTGATACTTTCACTCATAACAAAAAAAAAGAAGCCTGATGAGAAAACTAGCTATAAGAAAATTATGGAAACTGTAGCTAATGGTATAATACAGAGCCACGATGCAATTAGAAAAAAAATAAACGTAAGCCATAATAATGAAGGCGAGTTTTTTACAAGAACTCAAGTCACTAACAAAGCTATTACCTATGCTCATAAAAAATACACATCGCATGCTCAAATAATTTTTTTAGGGATAATAACTGGAATAATATTACTATTCTCTTTCAAAAAATTAATATTTTATAGGAAAAAAATATAATAATTTTAGTGTTTTAAGGAAACAAATAATGACAGAAAAAATATTAAGTTTTTTAAAATGTTATTTTTTAAAAATATTCTTTATGACGCTTATAATTCCATCCGTAATATTATATTTTTTATACGCTCAAGATATTAAAGACATAACCTATTATCCCACAGAAAACCTACTTACAGAAAAGTACTCCGGTGATCTAGAAAAAAAAGCTGATTACATTGGAGATAAAAATGTACATTTAAAATATAATGATTATATTTCTAACAAATTTTTACTAGATTTTACTTTTATTCAGAAAGATAATGCTGGAATACAAAATATTTTTCAAACTGACAATTTTAATTCTGGTATTAGGTTAGAAATTAACAATAATAATTTGTCCTTAATAGTATCGGACGATCAGATTAGGTATAAAACATTTTTATTTAAGACTAAAATTAGTCAAAATATTCCTTACAGTTTTAAAATTCATGCTGTAGATAGTTATGGTTTTTATGCTCAATTTAACGATGAAATTATCAAATACCATTCATATGGTTTTAAATTTAGTGGGTCAAATTTTATTGTTGGGAATGGTTATGATAATACTAGGTCATTTCTTGGGGTTGTTGAAAATTTAAATTATGCTTCAGGTTTTCGTGAACAAAAATTTTATTTAAAATTATTTGTTAAAAAGTATTTTGCGGAAATACTTACGTTGACTATTTGGTCAGTACCATTATTTTTGATTCTCATATTATTTTCATTAAAAAATAATATTAATAAAATTAACTCTTTTCAAAGAATTTGCTCTACCTATTATAATAATATTAATTATTATTCAAGAACAAAATACAATTTAAATTTGAATTATCTTTTTAAATTTTTATTTATTACCCCTATATTTTTAATATTTTTTTTTGTACCAGCATATTTTTATTTTGCTATTACTTATTTTGCTCTTTTTTTTATAGGGATAGGGTTTTATGTAACACTGCTTCCTGATTACGCAAGAGATGATAACTATGCTTTGTGCATTGTTCCAGTTTTTGGTTTACTTGCAACTACTATTATTGGCGGTTATATAATCACGCTAAATTTTGATATTAAATATTTACTTTTTGCTTTACCAATATACTCAGCTATTATTTTATTCTTTTCAAACACTAGATTAAGGTACTTTGAAATTTTTAATAGTGTAAAGAATAAAATATCAATGTATAACGTTATATTTATATATATACTAATTGCAGCTATATTTTTCTTGCTTTTGCCATTTATTATTTATCCTGAATCTTCATTTTATAGAATTGGACCAGATCTTTCTTTGTATGCAAAAATGGTACAGTATGTTGTAGATGGTGGTCTTTTATCAGAAGCTCAACAAAGAATTAATGAGTTCAAAAACATGCCAGTTGGGGAAATTAATAAACTAGGTGATGCAACAGCTACATGGCCATTTATGTATTTCTTTAGATGGGGCCTAGCATCAATCCAAAGTCTTATTTTATTTGTCACTCCCGCGTCACATGTTTTCCAAGTGTCATTCTTGTCTTTAATATTTTCACACCTTTTTCTTGGTTTTATAGTTTTTTATTGGCTTCATAAGATATTTAATATTTCAAAATATATCTCATTACTAGCAGCTTTTGCAGTAATATTTAATTCTAATTTATTAAATCTATGGTACGAAGGTTTTTATGCAAATTCATACTCGCTATATATGTATTTATTTTTAATATTTCTAATTATTTGGAAAAATCCGGAAAAGACGAGTTTTATAAAATACGATTTAATTCCTGTATATACTTTTTTATTTTTAGCAATCTTACTTACATATCCAGAGGGTCTTATATTTATTTTAGCACCATTAATGGCGCTTATTTTAGTTTTTGAAATTTTAATTTATAAAAAAATATATTTTTCTGTTTACAGCACAATTGTAATAAGCTTTATTTTGGCGTTTCTTTTATTATTACCAAGTAATTTTTTAATAGACTGGGCAATTATAACTTTTAAGCAATTATCTAATGAAGGGGGTAATGGCTTCATGCAACCTCATTGGTCATTACCTCACGAGATATTAGGAATATATAATATATATGTGAATATTGATCCCACTAATGCGGGGATAAGATTTGGGAGAAGCGTAACAAACTATATAATATCATTTTCTTTATCAATTATAATATTAGCAACAATACTTTATTATATAAAAAATAATTTTAGAAAAATCACTCCTACACTATATTGCTCATATATATTAGTAGGAATAGTTGCGGTACTAGTATTTACTTTTAGCAGAGCAAATAATTATTTATACATGAAATATTATGTCTTTATGGCTCCAATATTGTTAATAACATTCTGGGTAGCAATAGATTACTATCTAAATAGAATAAATATTATAAAGTTAGAAAAAAAATATTTTATCTATACTTTAATCACATTAGTAATAATGATTAATGGAATTGGATATATTGCAAAGTATACTTATCATGCTCAAAATGTTAGCCAAGAAAAGATTGAGTTATACGAAGAAACAAAAAATATTAATTTTGATAAAACAATATTCTATCCTTATTCTTACAATAATATTTTATACTCATACGCTTCATTAATAGATGTGCCATGGATAATAAAAGATAAATATAATCCAAAATATTATAATATATATTCAGATTATAAAGTTTATATATTTTTAAAAGCAGATGACTATAAAAGTGATTTAAATAAAGAAGAAATCATATTTGAGAATAAAGACTATATGATTTTTGATTCAGGTTTAAAATTTATTGACATTATAGACAATAAAAAAAATATAATAAAAGAAGATATTTTTATAAATTATGAATAATAAAAAATAATATCATGAAAAGTATATCTAAAATTAATATTTTTTTTATTATTTCAATAATTGTTGCATTATCATCGCAATTAAATTTTGTAGAAAATACAGAAAAAATTATTAAAGATATTAACTATCAAAGTGCAAACATAATTAATAACAAGTTATTAAAATCATCAAATAGACCAATAAAGTTTAATAGTGTTAAAAATCTTATTAATGCAAACAAGCTCAATATAGAATTAGTATTTTCTTCAGAAGATCCAACTTTTTCATATGGAAATATATTCCAAACTGGAGATACTAGCAATGCCATTAGATTAGAACTTCAACCCAAAGGTTCTCTGGTGTTACTCATGGGGGATCATAATCAACATATAATTCGTAACGACCTAATTTCAAATAAATTTTATCTTATTGAGATTGATTTTGACGTTAAAAATTACCTACAGGTTTTTGTTGATAAAAAATTAGAATTAGAAATTTATGATAAAAGTCTATTAAATAATACTCACGATTATGATAATTTTTATATAGCAACTGGATTTAATAAAAAAAGAAATTTTAACGGAGTAATTAAAAACTTTAAAGCTAAAATTAATTATGATGAGTTGTCAATTCTATCTATAGCAATTAAGTATTTAGTTTTTCTGATATGTATAATTTTTTTTACAATTATTATTTATAAAAAAACATTAGATAATTATAAGTCTTACAATATGAATAATAATGAGTATGACTTCGAGAATGAGCAATTTATTAGTCAAACAAGTCTATTGGGTTTTATAGTTTTTTTTATCGCATTAGGCGTATTATTAACTAAGTTTATAAATTTTATTGATTTTGGTTTTTTGAAGTGGGTTTCTTATATAAGTATTCCGGTGTCATCAATCTTATTCATATACATATATAAGGTGAAAAAAATTATTTGGGAAAAAACATATATCATTTTTTCCTTCTTTTCTTTTTTTTATTTTATATCTTTAATATATAGCTACTTTGGCTCTTATAATTATATTATTTCTTTCGTCTTAGCAATATTATTTTCATTTTTATTTTATATTTATCTTCTTTATAGAAAGAATATTAATATTTTGTTTGGTTTAAAAAAATTTTATTTCCCAAATTTTATGATTATGTTAGTTATCATTGTATGTTGGTGTTCATTTATCAATCTTACAAACTTCCATTCTTTTTATAAAAATTTTCAAGATAGTAATATACTTTTTTCTGGGTTAACTATTTTTGCTATTTTTATAATTTCACATCTTATTATAAATTATTCAAATTTCAGAGTAACCAAAATTATTAATAATAACTATTCAAAATTCATACATATTATATTTTATATTTTTGTTCTTTTATCTTTTTTGCTCTTATCTTTTAGGCACGACACTATTTTTATACCTGGTTCTGAGTTCCATTGGTCCTATTTTACTGGCGTTATACAAGGGATTAACAATAATGGATGGCTTCTATGGGATACCCCATCTCAGTATGGATTTTTAAATATTATTATTGCTTCATTATTTAAATCTTCATCTTCGTGGCAATCTTTTTATTTATTTCAAGGTTCACTATTATTTTTAGTATCTACCATGATTTTTTTCAGCCTTGTCAAAATAATGAATTTATCATTTATCTATAAGATTTTATTTTTCTTAATTATAACTTTGGCATTATATTTTGCTGACCCTGCCTATATTGGACCCTATCCTTATCCGTCTTCTTCTGTCGTAAGATTTTTTGGTGTATATGCATTTATTATAGTTTCTTTATATTTTAAAGTATTTAGTATTAAACAGGCTTTATCGTTTTCTATAGTTTGGATAATGGCTTTTCTTTGGTCAGCTGAAAGTGCATTTTACGCATCATCAATATACATATTTTTATTGATAGCTTATCTAATACGAAAAAAAAGCTTTAGTGATTTTTCATTAATATACAGATATTATTTAGCGCTTCCATTATTTTTTCTTTTTATAAGTATATTGTCTATATCTACTTATTACAGATTGAATATCGGTTTCTATCCTGATTATCTCTTATTCATACAGCATGCTGTTGGATATGCTGGTGGTTATGGATACATTCCTTTTGATCTGTATGGCCCTGGGAATATTCTTCTTTTATTATACGTAGCAATTTTTTATATTTCTTTACAATATCCGTTAAATGATAAAAAAAATAACGAGCATTTCTCTACTACAATAATCATACTCGCAAGCATATGGGCAATTGGAAGTTATTATGTTGGAAGGGCTGTTCCACAGAATATAACCGCAGTAATTCCAATCCTATTATTAATTATTCTTGTATCTAATTATATTATTGATTTTAAATCATTTAAATATAATCATCTAAGTAAAATTGTTTCTGTATGTTTTGTATTTATACTATTAACGCCTATATTAAATTCTAATTTTTATGAAAATCTAAAAAACATTGATTCTGGTAAAATAAACGTTCAAGATAACATCTATAAATCATCAAAAAATATTGAGAATTTATTTTTAGAAATTGATATTGAAGAATATAATAAATTAGTATTTTATGGTGATTCTGCAACCCAACCAATTTTTTCTGGAGATTTAAGTAAATTTAATAATACTAACTGGCTACCTATCCCCTTACAATTATTGGAGAGCCCGATTACTGAAGAAAGAAAAGTTGTTCTAGTTGATAGGTATATTTGTCGCAATAAAGCAAACCAAGGTTTGTTACTTGCTGACGTATCTAGCACGATATTGCCCCGTTTAAACAAATTTTTAATTAATTTTTCATTCTATTATACTATTAAATTAATAAGTACAGATGATAGATTTAGACTATATAGCTTTAATAACTTCAATAATATTAATTGTAAAAATAATTTTAACTAAATGAATATCATAAAAAAAATAGTAAATACGCATAAATTAATACAAGTTTTATGTTGGATAAGTGCTGTATCTATAGTTTTATTTTATAATTATCTGTATTCGTTTAGTTTTTTTCCATTAACAGAAGGTTGGTTCCCTCTGTATGGTAAATTAATAAATGAAGGAATGACTCCTTATAAAGATTTTTACTTATATCTCACTCCTTTGTATCCATTATTAATTGCTCAGTTTATAGAAGTTTTTGGAGATTCATTTTTTGATCTAAGGCTTCTAGGATTTTTCATTACCTTAATGATAACAAGTTTATTATTTACGATATTGTCAATAAGATTTAAGCCAATTCCTGCAATGTTTGTATCAATAACATGTATGTTTTATTACCAGTCAGGAGTTGCATATATATCATATGACTTTACACAATTACTTACCTTATTGACGTTAGCATCACTACTTATGTTAATTATATTAGGAGATTTAAAAAATGAAAATTATAATAAAGATAGAGTAAAGATAATACTTTGCTTATTGTTTTCTGGACTATTTGCGAGCTTAGCTTTCTTAACTAAGCAAAGCAATGGCCTAATGATTTTAATTTCCTCTGGTATTGCAGCATCTTATTTGGTCTATTTTAGCTACAGAAACAATTTAAAATTATTTTTCTATTATATGGCAGGTGTATTTATACCTTTTTTTATAATTTTTATATGGCTTATTAGCGAAAATTCTCTTGGATATTTTTTTAATCAAATATTTACCGATGCTTTAAGTTCAAAAGGAAGCATTGATAAAGTATTATTTTCTTGGATACAAAATTCTTTTAATAATATTTTTTTCTTACAAATGAAAACAGTTATTATCTGGTTCTTGAAACTATTTTTCATTTCATTAATAACCTACTATATTTTTAAAAAAATTAATTTTTCAATAAAAAATAAATATGAGTATTTATACATTTTTTTTCTAGCTTTGCTTATTATTTTATCTGTATTGAATTCTTATTACGATTATTTTTACTTTAATGAAAAAATTACCATCCAAGCTTTACATTATAATAATTATTTAATATCAATATCTCTTTCGGGAATAATCATAACATTTTTATTATTTTTAATAAGTAATTTCTCGAAAAAATTACCATTTAATTTTAAGTCGCAAGATATGGTGGTTATAATTTTTTCTACTGGAATGGTATTTGGAAACGGTACCTCGGCAGGTTTAAGTGAAGTTGGTATTTTTTTATTTCTTGGTTATATGTTAGCTTATTTTATGTCGTCTAAATTCTTCCAGGTTCCAGGAACATTAATTGTTCTATACTTAGGTTTGATATTGATCTTTACATTTTCAAATAAGAAATTTAGTGTTCCTTATACTTGGTGGGGTGTTCAAGAGCCAGACATTAGAACAGAAAGGTCATATAGTAATGTAAAACTTCTAAAAGGTCTTAAACTGTCAAAAATTTCAAATGATAGAATATCCTCAATTAATTTTATACTTAAAAATTATGGTGTCGGAAATTCTATTTTCGCATTTCCAAATATACCTTTTATGTATCTTTTAGCTAACAATCTTCCAGAATCAAAAGTTATTGTACCTTGGTTTGATTTTCTTCCAGATAGAAGAGCTTCGGAAGAGTCTGTAAGAATCTTAAAAAATAACCCCGATGTAATAATTAATCTTGTATTGCCTGAAATTGCGTGGAGTACTCATGAGCGGCTATTTAGAAATAGTAATCGACTGGGCCAAAGAGATATTCATGATGCAATAAATATTTTAACACTAGAAAGGCGTTTATATAATCTTGAATTAACTGAGGAATTACCGAATAATCTAGTTTTGCAAATATGGACAAAAAAATAAGAGAATGAACATAGCATTTCTATATAGAATAACCCATACATTACTTGCATTAATAACACTGTATTTTATAACACAATATCTTACTCTTGAAGAACAAGGTTGGTACTACACTTTTTTAAGTTTTTCAGCATTAATTTATCTATTTGATTTCGGCTTGTCTATAGCACTAGTTCATGTTAGTTCTATAGAGTTTGCTAAATTAAAATGGGGTACCAATGGAAGTGTAGTTGGCAAGAACTCTAAAAAATATCAAGAATTTATTAATATCGCTTTTACTAAGTATCTTAAAATAGGAGCATTATATTTTATAATAATATTTCCATTTGGGCTTCTGTACTTTAATGATAGCGAGACTGCAAAAAACTATTTTTGGCATATTCCCTGGGTTATTCATGTAGTTTTATCAGCGCTAAGCCTATTATGTCTGCCATATTTATCAATTATTGAAGGATCAGGTAATATTAAAGAGATATATAATTTAAAAATAATACAAATTTTAATAGGAAGCACATTGTGCTGTCTTCTTATTTACCTTAAATATCCTTTGTTAGCGCCATCAATGCTTCTACTTTCAATGTTTGTAGTTACATTTTTATGGTTATTATTTTATAGAAAAAATAATTTACCAAAAATTACAAATAATTTAAATCACTATTCTTGGAAAAAAAATATAAACTCATTTAAAAATAAAGTAGGAATAACTTTTTTAGGTTCGTATTTATTTATACAAATATATACACCGGTATTATTCTATTTTGAAGATCCAGTAACTGCGGGAAAATTTGGTTTATCGCTTGCTATAGGAAATATGGTTGGTCTAATCTCAAGTTCGTGGTTTGTTACAAATATTCCAAGCATGACAAAGTATATTGCAAAGAATAATTATACTGATTTCAATATTTTATTTAAAAAATCTTTTTATCAATCCACATTATTTTTATTATTTTCAATATTATCTTTATGTTCATTATATTTTATTTTTTATGAAAATATAGTATTTAATAGACTTTTAGGACTTTATAATTTTATTGGAATTTTATTATATATATTTATAACGCATTTAATAAATTCTATTATTATATATATTAGGTGCTCTAAACAAGAACCTTTAGCAGTACCCCATTTTTTATGCTCAACAATAACATTTGCCTCTGGCATCTATTTCTTAATAAATTATTCTATTACAGGACTTATTATATCAATTATAGCAACGCAATTATTTATCACAGTACCTGTATCATTAATCGGGTGGAATAAATATAAATATAAAATTTATTAAAATATGTATTTTCTTATAAAAAATATTTGTAATGATAATAAGCCATGCTTTTAAGATGAATAAGAAGATACTTTAAGCTGGTATGGCTTTTATGCTGACCTTTATGAATAACTTTTTCTGTATTAATTCTAAGAATTTTACCATCTAATTTTTTTATTCGCTTGCATAAGTCGACGTCTTCATAGTACATAAAAAATTTTTTATCAAACATGCCAACTTTTTTGAACATTTTAGAATTTATCATCATGAACATACCAGAGACCCAGTCAACTTCATTATAGTTTAATGAATCAAGATATTTATTTTTTCTGAAAAAACTTATTCTTCTTAAAATTGGAGTTATAGGTGATGGAAATTTTCTTGCGTTATCTTGAACGCAGTTATACTTATCAACTGCTATTGGTGAAATAAGCTTAACACTAGTTTCGCCAAAATATTTAAAAAAGTTATTAAAATTTATATTTGATATTCTAACGTCAGGATTAATAATTAAAAAATAATCGCATGGTTTATAATTAAATGCATTATTGTGATTTTCACCAAAACCTTTTATTTTATTATTAATAATAAATGTAATGGGTAATTTATGAAATTTTTTTAGTTCTTTAATATTTTCGTTACTATTTATTGTAATTAGTATCTCGTTATAAAAATTAAATTTTTCAAGGTCATGCAGTAAATCCTTAACCATATTTGCTTGATTGTGGCTAATTATAGAAATATTTATTTTCTTTTCGATCATAAAATTATTTTTATTTAAAAATTCTTTCTTTTTTAATATTTTTTGCAAACGTTAATAATAAAGCGATATCACCGTTAATCAATCTCCCATATATAGTGATAAAGAAACACCATATTAATGCAAAAGTATATGGTAATCTAAATATTGGCCTTATAAAAAACTTATAGCATTTATATTTGTGTAATATTTTAAACTTGGTCTCAATATTTGACATGTCTTCTTTTAGATAAAACATAGATCTAAATATGTATGAAGGAAAAAAACACTTTATGTTTTTACATTCAATTTTTTTCTTTAATTGACTTGTTATTAATTTTTTATCTACATAACTCTGAAGTATTGAACCAAACTTATTAACAAATATATCGTAAAGGTCGTAACCTCCTGAATTATTTTTTTGAATTGCAATAATATATTTCTTGAAATAGAAGCAAGATTTAGATCTTGTAATTGCATCTAAAACAAGATTTACTTGAACTAGATTTGTTCCACAGTATTTATTAGCATCAATATCTTTTATAAGAGATTTGTTTATTATGTGTGCAGATGCAAGAGTAATCTGAGTAGTAATTTTTAGTAGGAAATCCTCTGCCGCTAAAGAAACGTTTTTCCCAGACAAGTTAAGTGGGTATTCATTTTCATGGTTTTCGTAAAAACCGTATGGTCTTAAAAAAATACTACCATAATTTTTTTTTGATATTTCATTCAAAACTTCAGGAAGTGTATTTTTATAATATATATCGTCATCACAAAATATATGAACATACTTTCCTTTAGCCATATTGAAGCACTGGGCTACATTTCTATCTGAACCAATATCATTAATATTTCGCTTATATCTTATTTTTAGATTTAATGATTGATATTTTTGGACAACATTTTCTGTTAATTCGTTATCACTATTATCGGAAACTATAATTTCTATGATAGATTTAAATTCTTCTATTTGGTCTAGCAAACTTTTTAAATTTTTGTCTAAAAAAGTGTGCCTGTTTCTTGTAGGAATCGCTATAGATAAAAGTATTTTATCTTTATATGCT
>MDSV01227340.1_pt1 | contig 15663 bp, 17 predicted proteins | sample 810851 | NCBI WGS metagenome assembly MDSV01 (sample SAMN05326640, study PRJNA326480) | marine metagenome | isolation source: seawater | place: Atlantic Ocean: North East | collected 2012
CCATTTAACGCTAAAACCATTCGGGTCATAATCACCATTAGGTAAATTCATAGGTTGATTTATACTTAATTGATAAACATGAAAATACTCATGAGCTATAACCGAAAAACGATGCATAGCTTCGTAGATAAACTCATTTTCCGGAATTTCTAATACCATTATCTTTTCATCGGGTGGACCTCCCACGTAAGCACCACCATTTATATTGGGATATGGATCTTCAACATTATCATTCCAAGCGTATATACTTATATTGTCAAATATATTTTCATAAGATGGAATAATAGCCTGCAAGTTATCCATGACAACATAAAATTCAGTTATCCAATCACTTGGTAAACTTTCATGAATATTATATATAAACTCAACTGGGAGTATGCAACTACCATCATCGATTGTTGCATCAGAGTTATAATTAAAAGCATTAAAGTCTTTGCAGCCACATATATTCTCCCCGCCCCATTGCCCGGAACAATCCTGAACACAATCATTGGTTGAATCATCATCGCATGTACCACAGTTATCTTCGTAAGAAGAGCCACCTTTAATTCCAAAGCAATCTTCCAGTTCGGTATTTTGTTCACAATTCCATTGTAATAGTCCAATACCTAACAATAGTAATAAATATCTATGTAACTTCAAATCTACCAATCATACCACCAACAAATATCCCCAGGAATATAGATTTTTAGTGATTTTCAATTTTTTTGATAATATCATTTGATGTCTTTCCTCGAACCAATATATATTTTTTTAATCAATTTAATTGGCAAAACAAACAAAACTTCGAACATAAAACTTAATTGGCAAGTATTCTTATCAATTATTTCAATAAGATTAAATATAAATCCTTCTCCATCTTTACTATTCTTAGGTCTCACTTCAAACTGAATCGGACCAATGGTTCTCATGAGATTTCTAATTGTTTTATAATTACTACTACCTTTTTTAGGTATTAGATTTGTTTTACCATCATTATTATTAATTATTTTCATTAGCAAAATCACTTTTTCCTTGAAAATAACTTTTCCCCATTTGATATAACCTTTTTCAAAACGAAAAGATGCATCTTTAGCCATTAAGGGATGAGGATGAGCCATCCTTATTTCTTCAACAAGGGAAAGTAAATGATTTTTTCCACCTAATGATGTGGCATTTTTGATAAGTTGATTTTTTAAGACATGCTTTATATCATTATCAATTGAGTCATAATTAGTCATTTTTTATATTCAAATCTATCCATCATCCCACAAAAAGAAAGATATGCAAATTGGTTTATTATTAGGTATGGTAGCTTAATAAATATTTCCTAATACCAATCTGGGATCTGGAAAAATTTTTAGAGCAACATCATGGTCTTTTTCAGATACCACTCCCGGGAGGTTACATTCTTTTGGTTCTATAAGACATAATTGGAAATGAACATGAGGAGGCCAACCCCCATTTTCCTTTTCTTCTCCTAAATAAGCAAATATCTCTCCAGAGTGTAGTTTTTGCCCTATTTTTTTATCTAGTATAGAAGCCTTACTTAAATGTCCATACAAAGCATATATACTTTGATTATTGAACTTATGCCTAGTTATAATTGTGTAACCATAATCTAGTTCAAGATGATTGTATTTAAATAAAAAAATCTCTCCATCATAAAAAGACTTAACCGCAGTCCCAGCTGGCGCACCAATGTCAATGCCCATATGTATGAATCTGCGTGTTTTTTCAAATAAATCTCCTTTATACATATTAATTCTCTTTTCATTGTATTTACCAATCGAAAATGAATTCTCAATATTTTTGAAATTATTTTTTGTCTTAAAATCATGAACATATATATTTTCAGGTAAATCAATAATAGTTTCAAAAGATAAATTTGAAACCATAGGCATCTCAGGAATTTGAACTATTTCTTTAAAAAAAAGGTTTACTGACATATATAGATTACTTTGATATACCTAAATTTTACCAGTATATCTGTAGAATGGATTGAATCATTTACACTTTGGAGTTAGATTAGAAAATCTTCATCGATAGCTTCAGAGCTTTTATTCCATAATAATTCTTTTGTATCTTGATTATTATAAAAGTCTTCAAGTTCAAATTTTATCACAGGTCCTTTCCCAGCCATTTTACCCTTACCTGGACCATAAAACTCACCAGACTTTGCATTACTATCTGTCATACATTTAATAATACCGATTGAACCATCTTCCATTGATTGACCAGTTTTCATAAATTGACTGGTCATCCATGAGCCCATACCTCCATCTTTTACAGTAGTATTTTGTAATTCAGTTACAGCGAGACCAGGATGGGCGACCAAAGATTTAATATTGAGATTTTTTCTTTGATTTTTTTCATGCAAACAAGCTGTAAATGCAGCATTAGCAAACTTTGTTTGAGCATATCTCACCCATCGTCCTTGAGGTATTATAGTTGAAAGAAACATATTTGACCCATTTCCTCCAAGATCCCCACCCCTTTTTTCAAAATACTTTGCTTCTAATTGTTTAACACCAAATCTTGCTATACTACTGTGGTTGACAATTCTAGCTTCACCTCTTTTTTGTTCTGCTATTTGGAATAATGGATATAAATTTTTTGTAAGTAAAAAATGTGACAAATGATTTGTTTGCATTTGGATATCAAAACCATCTACTGTGGCTTGATCCTTAAGAGCCATCACTCCTGCATTATTACAAAGTACATCAAGACCATCTTGAGATAAATCAATAACTGTTTTTGCTGCTTTTTTAACTGATTCAAAACTTTGCAAATCACATTCAACATTAAAAATATTTGCTCCTGAACAAGTCTCCTTTAATTTATTAAATGAACTATCTGAACGATTAGATTTTCTATTTAACAATAATGTTCGAGCACCTTTTTTTGCTACTGTCTTCGCTGCAATAAAACCAGTACCTGATGTTGTACCTGTAATTGCAATAGTTTTTCCATCAAGAGATGGGATTGCTTCCATTACGTTATCAAAGTATAAACTTTTTAATTCTGGCTTTTTATATCCATTATCCATTTATATTTTTCCTGAATGTAATTTTATTATATAATACATTTAAATAATATAAACATCTTCTCGCAAATAGAAAACTTGCGAATCTAAGGCTTGATGTTTAAAAATAATTCTATTTTAATAATATCATCTTTTTAGTCTGTCTGAAATCTCCTGCTTCAAGGCTATATAGATAGACTCCTGAAGATACTTTTATCCCCTTTTCATTCTTCCCATTCCAATCAATTGAATAGATTCCTGCAGATCTATAATCATTAAACAATTCTATTACCTTAGCGCCTCTTAAATCAAGTATTACTATATTTACATGCTCATTTGTTAAAATTGAATAAGAAATATTGGTTGATGGGTTAAACGGATTAGGGTAATTATCATAGAGAACAAATTTTTCGGGAATTATATCTTTGTATTCATAGATAGCATCTACAGTTCCTCCTCCTTCCCAATATATATCATCTAAAGCAAAATCACACGAAGCGCCATTGACCTCAAGGATGACAAATTCATAACTCAACATTCGCAAATCAATATATTCTCCTCGCAGATCATCTATTGGTATTGATGCTTGCCCCCATTCTCCATCTCGAACTAAATCATATTTCGTTTGATTTGATGGAAATTCTACATAAGACTGATTACCCCAAGAATCAATGATACCTATTTGAAAAGAAATATTGGAAGGTATCTTTATTCTAAATTTTAGATACCCATCACCAAAGTTGAATAAGTTGATAGGCTGAATGGACATGATACCAGCACCAAACCAACCTAATCCAGTGGATGTCCATGTAATCCCATTTTCACCCTCAAATGGAGGGATACTTCCTTCAATTAATGTCCCCTCCCAAACATAAATCTCTGCATCATCACCTGCAATTAATCCATTGTCAACTGGAGTTGTGTCTGTGAAAATTCCATAGGTCCCACCTTCAAATTCAGGTGGTCCTATATGAACATTACCATGACCATTCCATTCTCTGACTCTGATGTAATCAACATACATATTTGTAGGTAAAGGAAGCGAAATAGGTGAACCACTTCCAGGATCACCAAGATTATATGCATCTGTTAATGTTCCCCCAATAGCCAAATTTATATTAAAAAAGAATGGCGCATTAAATTCATCAGAAATACTATCTATTGGAAATATATCAGTATAAAAGTCATGTTCTAAACCATCATCTATTATTGTAAATCGAATACTATCTGGATCCCAATACATTCGATATATTAAAAATCTATCATTCAGGTTATCATAATTATAATACGGTCTACAATAATCATCATCCGGATCCCAAGATATACTCGCAGCACCACTTGGATTATCTTCATTGACTGACTCATCAGCATAAAAAATGGCATTAGCTCCAACCATCTGATTAACCGTAGAATTATTGTTTCCATTCCCACCATTATGTTCATCATGTAAATCTCTAAATACTTGAGTATGCCCCATTTCCATGATATCTAACTCTCCACATCTTGGCCAACTATAATTAGTTGTGCCTAACAACCATAAAGCAGGCCAACCTCCAAGATTAATATCTGGCACCATAACACGAGATTCAATCATTCCATATTGTACTGATATCTTAGATTTTGAGGTTATTTTACCTGAAGTATAGCTTAATGAATTACCCCATTGGTCTACTATGTCAGAACCAGATTCTTCTTTTCCAATAATGTGAAGACCATTATTTCCTGGTTCGTTAGGTATTTCAGATATTTCGACATTACCTTCGCTATAATACTGCAATTCACCATTCCCCCAACCCCACGAACCATTACCAGTTTCAATTAGCCAGTTATTTAGGTTGTCAAAATTCTATTCCCATATAACTTCTCCAATTTGAGCAGTGGAAAAATCTGAAATGAAAATCAAAAAAATGAATATATAAGATTTCATTTATACTCCTTGAATGAATCTATCAACCATCTTACAAACAAAAATTCTTATGAATGCGGGGTTTGAGTATTAATATAGATACTCCGTGGTTTATATTTTTTAGAAAAGGAATACCATAAAACTGTAGAAAATAATAAAATAAAACCACCTGAAAATGTAGTAACTAGAGAAGTTTTTAAACCATTCCACAAAATATTTGGTGCAATCTTTGAAATATCGGGGGCAATACTCAAAGCATTACTAATACCAATCGCTGTTGCAATAATTCCAAATATTGCAGTAACTGAACCGACTAATATAATTTTATCAATGTGGAAAGCACTTTTACAATTTTTTAATGATATAAAAATCAAAAAGCACAAGGAAAGATAAATGGGTATCATAAAAATCCCACCAGAAAGTAAATATTGAATAATAACTAATCCTTATTCATAAATTATTAACCTAAATCTAACTATCATCTTATCAACAAGATACTTTGTAGATGTGGGGCTTTATGCTAATAGATAATTTTATTTTAGCAATATCATTGATTGACGAAAAATCATTTTGAATAATATATGTTCTATACATATCTATATTTACTTTATTAGTTTAATCTTTTTTGTTTGAAAAGAGCTACCAAATTTCATTAGAACCAAATAAGAACCTGATGCAACTGATTTTCCTACCACATCACTTCCATTCCAAACTATGTTATACCGTCCACTATGCATATGTTTTCCAACTAAATTTATTATCCACTTACCTGTGATATCATAAATACTCAAATCCACATAACCAGAATTATTGATGCTAAAGTCAATCCTAATTGAATTATTAAATGGATTTGGGTAAAGGGTATCAAGAGAAAATCTATCTAGTGATAAATCAGTATTTTTATCAATGTTCACTCCAGACATTTCTTCATCCATAACGATATCAAATATTCCAACTAGTCCATTTTCTGTCTCTTCTAGTGGTATCACTAAGCCTGGATGATTTTCTTCCCATTCTTCATTAATATAGGGATCCACTTCAAAATAACATTGAGTGACGAGTTCTAAACCAGAGGGGGTAGTGATTTTATAATGAAAATGTCGTGGTCGACCTGAATAATACCCTGGCCATATCGATTCAAAAGCATAATATCCATTTTCATCAGTAGCCATTATTCCTCTCAAATTATATATATCATTATCAGAATTACCAGATTCGCATTCTTGAAAAAGAGTATAACAGCCATCATTATTTGCATGCCATACATCAACTAATGCATTTTGAATTGGAATTTCACAATCATTAGTAGTTACAATACCTGAAATAAAAATACGAGTACCTGGCTCATCAGAATTTGCTAGAACTGTTCTTTCAGGATGATTTTCCGACCAATATGGTCCTAAAATATCAGGATAAGTAGTGGGGCAATCCCTACCTAATAATATAGATTTTGGCATAAGTCCCGCACCAAGTGTACCCAGAATCCCAGTTTTAATAAATTTTCGCCTTTTCACGTATAAATTTACACATCATTCAACGAACAAATTAATTTCTTAATTACAGGTCCATCCCCAAGAAGAAAATCATACTTATGGAAATTGTCTAATGTCTCCCACTCAATTCTATCATGTGCTGACTTTACTGGATTTCCTGAGAAACTATTTACTTTATAAAAGTATAATTCATATGAGATATGGGGATATTCATACGTATAATTGGAAAATAATTCTCCAATTTCTGCATCAATATTTAATTCTTCCTTCAACTCTCTTTTTATGCATTCTTCTAACGATTCTCCCTCTTCTAGTTTACCACCAGGGAACTCCCACATCCCAGGTGACTTCTCATCCGGACCCCTCCTACCAATAAGAAATTTGTCTTCATCCTGAATAATGGCACCTGTTACTTTAATTGTTTTCATATCAAAATCCAATAATCATCCCAAGAACATAAAAAACCATAAAGGTAGAATTTAATTTTCATTATCTTATTTGTTTCTCTTTTTTGTTTTTTTCTTATATTTTTTTCGAAGTTCTTTTAATTGCTCCTTGTAAGCTTTTCTCATTGATTTCTTTTGCTCTTTAAATTGAACTTTCAATTCATTTAATTCTGAATCATATTGCTTCTTCAGCTTATCGATTTCTACCTGTAATTCTGGATTATCAACCTTTAATTCAAGAAATTTTGTGTCCTTTTCTTGTTTTTGTTTCAATTCTTGTGCGTTTATTGAAACAAAAATAGTTAATAAAATTATAGTTATAGACTTCATTGTTTTCCTTTTATTAAAATTATTTTAAAATATTACTCATAATTTCATCTAGATTCTTCAAAACTAATTTTATTTTACCAGAATCATTTTTTTTGTCTGCTTGAAATCTCCTGCTTCAATGCTATAGAAATAGGACCCTGCTGAAACGGATTGGTTTTCGTTATTGGTAGCATTCCATCGTACTGATTTATATCCTGAATTTTGTTGACTACTAATAAGATTCTTTACTACTCTACCCATCATATCGTAAATGGTTATATTCACCAATCCATCTTCAGGCAAATCATACTGGACTGTTGTAATAGGATTGAATGGATTAGGATAGTTTTGCAATAGGTTATATCCGTTCACTATCTTCAAATTGTAATTAGTTTTATTAAAAATTTCAGATTCTATTTTATTGCATCTTAGTGGATAATCAAAAAAACCTAAATTCGCACCCGTATGACATTCCCAAACAATATTATTGGTATTATCCACTTCAAAAATATATCTTTGTTGCGCTACTGTAATTAGAGTGTTACCATTTGCAAGCCTTACTGCACCTGACTGCCAAGCAGAGAAGAAAGTACTGTCTCCTCCATAAGACCAAAAATAATCATCTGGTCCAAAACTTTCATTTTCATCAATAAAATAATCTCCATTTGAATCTATAGGTGGTTGAATCTCAATCACCTCTGAAGAAATCCCTGTATTTGAATCATCAGGATTATTATTAAAAATTAAAATATTATCACTTCCTGGATAATCTTTCTCTACCCAGTTAGCAGCATGGGGTGCCACAATTCTTGTGTCATCATTCGTACCACGACCGTAATTCATTGGATTTCCCCATCTATATAAAATATCTCCTCCTTTTCCAGAATTACCACCACTGTGCGAGGCTGCCTCTTCTATAGTCGTACTATGATCAATAATATAGATTTCATTCATATGGCGAGATGAAAAAATAATTTGATCTAACTCTTCATTGTAATCAATAGCATTCACATGAAGCCAGTCACCATTTACATAATCCACAGGACCACCTAAGTTTATATCAAATAACTCAGGATGTTCAGAAACATTACCATAATTTGGCAAAGCTGGATTAACATCTTGTATTAAATGGTCCCAAATATGCCATTCCCAAACTATGGTCCCATTGGGAGGCTCAAGTTCAACAATCATTGTAGGCCATATCTCATTTAGAATAGTTTGCCTACCCATATTGATAGCTTCTTCTGCAGACTTTACTTCCCAACAAATGACTAAAATATTACCATTTGGTAAGGGCTCAATATCATGGTGTGGTGTATAAAGAGAATCATAAAAATTGAAATCCCATATTACTTCATCGAACCAACCTAACTTTTGGAATCTACCTCCTGGTTTATTGGGAATTGGCATCATAGGGTCATCAATAACTAAAGGTACAATAAGTGTACTGTCATCTTGAAAATATGCTGTACTATGTACGACTGATGGATGGTTCCATTGATGAAATATTTGATAATTATTTGTGATGAGTGCAGAAAAAATATTTTGATCTGTATCTCTATTAGAAATCAGAAGTAATCCATCGCTTTGACATAAACTGATTTCAAATTGTAAAATAATGTACAGAATTACTAACAAATATTTTCTCATAATAATATCTTTATCTAAATCTACCTATCATATCAAAAATAAAAAAAACCCACGAATGTGATGCTCATGTATTATAGAATGAATTAGATTTAAATTGCTTATTTAATTTTTATAAAAGGGAATATTTCATTCCAATCTCATCTGAATCTTCTAAAACAAACTCTTTAATTATATCTTCAGACTCTGTAAAACCAAAATTCTTATAAAACCCTTCCGCAGAATTTTCTGTAGGAACATAAGATGTTTTAATCTCGTCAAATACTTTAAGTGATTTAATATAATTAATGACTTGATTTAATGCAATTTTTCCATATCCTTTACCTTGATATTTTTCATCAATCATAAAACGCCATAAAAAGCATTTACTTTCTTCTATAATTATATCCACCATAACAAACCCAACAGCGACATCATCATTAAAAATTCCCTTAAACCAGGCTGATTTTGAGTAATGACCTTGAGCAATAGAGACTGCATTAGAAGCAACTTGGTCTCTTTGGTGCTCACTTACATTCAAATCAATAATTGAAATTAAGTTTTCCTTTGTTATCTCTCTCAAATTAATCATTACATATAAGCTATCAATCAATACCATTTCTTAAAGAATAGTTATTATTCCCTTTCTAGTATCTAACAAAATCTAATAATCATTTACTAAAAGCACTTGCATCAAAGCTATCACATCTTGGCCATCAACAACACCATCAGTATTAATATCACTTGAATCGTTGTAATCAACCATATCAAAAACATTATCTGCAAGATGAATTAAATCAAAAATATTAATAATTGTATCGCTATTTAAGTCCCCTAATTTGAATATCGGAAATATATGATCCCATAAACTTAAAAATAGTGTTTCTTGAAATTGAAATCCATCATCAGGATATAAATAGGAGTGAGTAGCAACTAATAAATTATGTCTTGGACTAACAAAAACATATTGTCCCCCAAAACCAAAAACCAGAAAACTTCCTTCTAAATAAGTATTTTGCATATCTGGGACCCAAAATAAATATCCATAACCACCTAATGGAGGAAAGCCGGTGATAACTTTTTTCGAAGTTGCTTCCTCAACCCAATATGATGATAATATTTGATGTTCGCCAGAATATCCGTCTTGCAAATATAGTTGACCTAATTTAGACATATCTCTCAAATTCAAATACAAACCTGTACCACCATTATTTATATCATTCCATCCTGAATACCAGAATGGGTTTAAAATTCCAAGATATGGAAACAGATGAGTATCTGCAAACTCATATGGAGTCATATTAGTGTTATGAAATAAAACATGAGATATCAAATGGGTTGCTGCTTCTTGATAAAAAAACGTTCCTGGACCAATCCAGTACGACATATTTGCTAACTCATATGTTGTGGCATTTAAAAAATCATTTAATGGAATATATCCTGATGTCATTGTTAATAAATTTTCTAGAGTAATAATATTAAGATAATCAATATCCTCTTCTAAAAATTGCGACAAAGGTAAACTAGGGTTTGGTATCAAATCCATGTCATATGCCTGACCAATAAGCGTAGAGAGAAAACTTTTAGTTGCGGAAAAAATATGAAATACTTCTTCTTGAAAGCCACCATTATAATAATTTTCGTAAATAATTTCCCCATCCTTAACTATCAATAATCCTCCAATATTAGGAAGAACAGCAACATTATTTTCTATTGCATTTTCTAATTGATTGGAAAAATAATAGCTTTCACTAGATTCCCAAGGAATACTTAAATCGATAGGTTGACCTTTTATTAATTCAAAAATCATTATAATAAAGATTTTTCTCATGGTTTATACATCCTCATTTAAAAAATTTTCTACTAATTCTATGTTTAATCTAATGCAATTATAAGTAATGGACTATGTTCTATGATTTCAAACTGTTGTTACTTTATGGAATTGAACTTTTCAAATTCCTTATTTAAAGAATAAATAGAATATTCTTTTTGCAAATCAATTCTTTTTATAGAATTTAGATAATCAATGTAATCAGATGCTTTGGATTGAAATGAGTTAGCCATTAATACTCTATTGATCAATGGCCTATCTGGAAATTTGATTTCATCTATAGTTTGATCTACACCCCCAACGATTAAAACTTGTTATTGAATAACACAATTTTCTCACCCTTTCAAGCTTTGTTACATCATATTACTCTATAAAATTGATTGTTCTATGAGTCGCCTGGCAATATCCATATAATAGTTTTTTCTTTCCTTTTAGATTGTTTTTTAACTCGACACATATAATTTGCTTTAAATCGATTAAATAAAGAATAAAATCAATTAAAACCTCATTCCATTTAGCTCTTTTATCATTAATGTCCCAAGAAGGAAATATTAATTCTGAACAAACAAAATATATTCGGTACCATTATGAGAAAATTAATTTTTTTAAATGGTTTTACAGTTCCCATTCAGTCATAATCAACTACACCTCTCAATCCATAAACAAAAAGCCCCACGAATGTGGGGCTCTACTCTTCTTCATCATTCCTGGCTTTTTTTCTTATATTCATTTGGTTCAAATCAATTACTACATCCTCTTCACTTGAATTTGATTTAGTACTCTTTTGTACATTTTTAGTTTGGGAGAATGCAGCACCAAAAGCAATGCCAATACCAATTCCTATACCCAAATTACCAGTTGCTGAGCCTATTCCTATACCAATAGCAACTCCTGCAAAGAATTTTAATTCACTTCTCATACCCAAATCTAACCATCACCACAAAACCAAAAAACCCCACAAGTGTGGGGTTTTTAAGCAAATGTAAATATTAGTGCAGAACTATGTCTCTGCAGAATCCATCTTAGCGCCTGCCCAGATGGCTAGACCGAATGCTGTTTTATTCACAAGGTCTGCTATGTTATAGATAATGTTCACAGTACCTGAATCGGTTCCTCCACCCATATATCCTAAGTAATAGCCCAATGGGTATATAAACCAGCCTACAGTCAAAATTAATCGGAGAGTGTTAAAGGCAAACTGACCACCTGCATTGGCACTTGCTTGACTTAGTTTTGAGGCCCCACCTAGGAAAACTTCATATATAATATATCCCCAGGCTGCAACCCCAATTAAAAAAGCTAGGGTAGTATTAAAAAGACCAGTTTCGCCAAGGAAGCCGAAAATAAGCATTAGTAGAGATGCTCCTAGCAGTTTCCAGAATAATAAGAAAGGTACAATTGTGACTGCTGCTAAAATAAGGTAAAATTCAACAATCTGTAATGGTACAGTAATCAACCAATCAATATACCTGAAAACTGTGGTGACCTCTCCAGCTAGATGGGCTTCCCTCATGTACAAGTAATGCCAGAAGGCGATACCTGTGACCAGACCAGCAACGGTCATTGAAGTTCTCCACTTACCAGCGACATCTCCCCTTTCAACAAAAAAGAATACGGTAGATGCTAACATAATTGCTGTAGCAAGCCAGAAGGACATTCCTACGTAATCATTTGCTGCTAATAATGACGTCAAATACATAATAGACTCCTTTTTATATTACATTAAACGCTCATATCGCTTAATTATGCAAAAGAAGACCGTTATTTGTCAAATAGATTTTTTCTAATTCAATAATTAGGTTTTAAAGCTACTATTTTAATAATAATTAAAAATGAATTGATTAATTTTTTGCATGGATATACATTTTAAAAGTAAACATATAAAAGCTCTTGATAGATTTTATAGAGCAAATCTTATCAATTCAATAATAGGAATTAAACAGGCAAACTTGATAGCAACAGTCTCAAGTCAAAATACAACGAACCTTGCTATTTTTAGCTCAGGCATTCACCTGGGTAGCAATCCAGCTCTTATTGGAATCTTTAGTAGGCCAAAGACCGAACACCCAAAACAAACTTTGGAAAATATCCTGCTAAATAAGCAATTCACTATAAATCACGTCAACGTTGATATTCTTAATAGATCACATGCCACATCATACAAGTTTGATGAATTTATTTCAGAGTTCAGTGAATGTAATTTGAATGAAAGATACATTGAAAACTTTGATGCACCTTTTGTTAATGAAGCAGAAATCGCAATAGGATTAAAATATTTAAATGATTACAAGATAGTTGAAAATGGAGTTGTGATGATTGTTGGTGAAGTACAACACATAATCATAAAGAATTCTAGCCATATACAAGAAAATGGTGAACTAAATTTTCAATCTTCACAGTCCGTTGGTGTTAGTGGAAACAATACTTACTACAAGCTCAAAAATCATAAAACTTTGGATTATGTAGCTTCATCGAAAAATGTTGATTCTGAAAAATTATAAGATTAAACATCTACCGGGCTGAATTCACTCTACTACTAATATATAATCAGTTTATCTTTAGTGGAATTTGAACCCACTCATAAACAAAAAACACATGAATATGAGCCTTAATATTTAATTAAAATGTATTTATTTCAACAGTACCATCTTCTTGGTTTGCCTGAAATCTCCTGCTTCAATGCTATACAAATAAACTCCTGCAGAAACTGGCTGACCTTGATTGTTCGTAGCATTCCATTGAACTGATTTGTAGCCAGTTGATTGATAAGTATTAACAAGATTGTTTATCACATTACCCAATATATCATAGATTGTAATGGTTATATAAGAATCATAAGGTAATTCGTACATCAGATTGGTAAATGGGTTAAATGGATTTGGATAGTTTTGATATAAGATAATATCACTTGGCATAATTTTATGGTCTAATGTTAATATTTGACTTTCACAATCACCACCTGGTGGAATTATCCAATTGCAACCATCTGTATTTTCAGGTCCATTTATCCAACATTGTATCAGTTCATAATAATCCTCAGAAAGTGATCCAGGGTCATATGGTGGCATGAATTCATTAATCATTACATGACCTAGGTCATCAAAAATTTCATATGCCAATGAAATACTAGATCTATGGCAATTTAAACATTGATTCCCTTCAATATGAATACTGCGATTATCCCATTCACTTCCATAACCACCAACAGCAAAATATGTTAAATCTGGTGTTGCTAATTCAGGAACCACAGGTTGTGAAATATCGCTCGGCAATCTAGCACCATCAATCCATGGATCGTGAATAAAAGGATCACTTGTATGACAAGAAATACAATTAGTTTGAGAAACAGCTGGAGAATGCCATGCCTCATCAAATTCAGATGTACCATATCCAGGCAATTCACCATCTAGAAATCCATTTTCATCAAATTCTAAGTATTCTGCTTGCGTCATATCGCCAATTGCATCTGGTGATTCAAAAAAACATGTGGCGCCTGTTTCAGTATTATAACCAATCATTTGTACTGAAACTATATCATAAAGATTAAAGTATTCTTGTCCTGCCGAACGACAAAAATAAACCCAAATTACTTCAGGCATTGGTTGACCCGATATGTCTATACCTACCACACGACCAACTCTAGATCCAATAAAACAACCACCTTTAAAATCAGAATGGTCACACTCCCCAATTGGTTGATCTTCATCTACTGAAATACCATTAACGTAAATTGGTATAGGTACCCCATCACCGCAATCTACTGTAGGCGGTATTCCAACATGGTCTATACACATTTCAGCATATTCTGTGGTATTCAATGGAATAGGATCAAGTTCACCAAAAGGAACACAGTTATAATCAAATGTAGACGAATCTGATGAAACATCTTGGCATTCACCAAATTCTTCATTCCATAAACAAAATTCCGGATACTGTAAACATTCTAAAGAGTCAAGGTCAGAACATTCAGCAAAAAGAAAATTAAAAGATATTAGCAAGGTAATTATTACAATTTTTATCATAGATACTTTATTTGCAGTAATAAATCTAACAATCATCTCACAAACAAAAAACCCCACGAATGTGGGGCTTCATAAAAGTAATATGAGGTGTTTACTCGGACCCAGTAGTCCTACCTATAGAAATTTCTGTAGTTCTTCTTTCAGAATTCTTCAGTTTTTTCTTCTTAATCAAATCACTCTCAACCAATGAAAGGAAGTATTCATTTACAGAACGAAAATCCTTTGATGCCCCGTAGACCTTATTCCAAATACGAACAGGAAAGCGTACACCACGTACACTTGATTGTTCTACCTGAGGTCTACCTACTTTATTAACTTTATCCATTAGCATAAAATACTCCAATAATACTTGTGTCACAACAATTATAAACATAATTTTGTTAAATTGTGATATAAATGATAAACAAAAATGGTTTATTATAGTTGGGGTTGGTTGTATTTCTGCTTAGGGAATGGCCTTATCTTAGAACACTTTATATAATGTATTCGTTATATACAAATATATCCCCGATGCAGGTCTGTCACACAGTTAGACTAGGTGCATCCTATTTGGAATGTTATGTTCATCTATTACTGGTTTCTTTTTTTTCAAAGATAAATAGTAAATGAAAACATTAAAGAATTCGAAAAGGTCCAAATGCGAGAAACCTTGGATATGCTTTGATGGAAAGCCCAAATTCTTAAGTCTTAAAAAGATTAGTGCTACTGAAGTATTATCAAAACTTCCTAAATAGTTAATCATCCAAAATTCTCTACTTGTGTTCCCATAAACAATAAACCCACGAATGTGATGCTCATGTATTTTAGAATGATTTAGATTTAAATTGCTTATTTAATTTTTATAAAAGGGAATATCTCATTCCAATCTCATCTGAATCTTCTAAATCAAACTCTATAATTATATCCACCATAACAAACCCAACAGCGACATCATCATTAAAAATCCCCTTAAACCAGGCTGATTTTGAGTAATGACCTTGAGCAATAGAGACTGCATTAGAAGCAACTTGGTCTCTTTGGTGCTCA
>MDSV01150045.1_pt1 | contig 15662 bp, 8 predicted proteins | sample 810851 | NCBI WGS metagenome assembly MDSV01 (sample SAMN05326640, study PRJNA326480) | marine metagenome | isolation source: seawater | place: Atlantic Ocean: North East | collected 2012
GTTATATAATATGACTGATGACATTAATGTTTTAAACGGTTCACAAGACACCGCCGGTAGTGACCAGATGAGTGAAAGAAATTGGTATTCAGGTTGGAACACCCAAGGTGGGAATGGATGGGGTATTGCTCCGGAAATATGGCATTGTGCAACCGGTTCCAATACGAGTACATCTGAGGGTAAAGCAATGTTAAAAACTTATGGTGGTCTAGCAGCGGGTAATACATACACCTTTGGTGTTCTATGGGACGCTAATGGTGGAATGGGGTCATCAGGACAACCACCAAATGTTTTGGAACCTGTAGGGACTTTAAATGCGGGATATGAGTTAGCTAGTTTAGGTGAATGTTGGTCGACAGAATTTGAAGTAGCTTGTAGAGATGTGAATGGAACCGCAGCACAGTACTCAAATATATTATTTTATCCTTTTGATGATATGGGAACTTTCTTAAACCAACAATCAGAAATAGACGCTCTACCAATACAAAAACCTTGTCCACAAACCAGTGCTTCTGCTAGTGCCTTGAGGACATTAGAACAATATCTTCCACAGGTATTTGAATATGCTGAACCTTTAGATAAAGCGTTAAGTGAAGGAGGGACATTTGAATTTGATTACGGTAAGTTTTTAAATGATAAAGTACCTTTCGCTCCAGAAGAAAGTTTAGAGATAATAAAGTCTGAACCTTACATTGTAATGAATAGTAAAAATCTAAATACTGGGTTAAAAGAGTTAAAATATAATAACCCTGAGATTAGAACTATGTATGGTTCAGAAGACATACAAACATTCACTAAAGATGGTAAAATAGAATACCAAGTAGGTTGGAGAAATGAAATAAAAGATGAGAATAATGCTCAATTTATAAAGTTCCCAAGTATTAACCAAAGAGATAATTTTGAGAAATCATTAAAAGAAAAACAAATTGCGGGGATTGAAAGTTATAATTTATTTACACAATCTAAAGAGTACCCAATTAAATGGGTATCAGTATTACAGTGGGCAGAAAGAAGTATAGGTAATCCATGGTTTAGTAATTCTACAATACATACTGCTCCTGATGGTAGTTTTAGTGGTATTACTATTAGACCAGATTCCTTATATTCTCTAGAAGAAAAAGGACACGCTTACCATGTACCTATTAGTGACCCAGCAACAGAAATAGTTGGTACCACTTGGTCTAGTTGGCCACAATTTATAGCAGATAAATCAGGATTTACCCATTCATATACGGGTTATACTGATTATACATTATCTGGAACTGAAACTACACAAATGTTTGATTTATACTTTAGTTATAGTGCATTTACGGGTAACACTCTTATACCTTTAAGTAATAAATCACCATTAGACGGTGAGTTAATTGGTATAGATGATACTAAAATTAGAGCGGCCATTTTACCAGAATCTTTAGGTTGTAACGGTGGACCAACAGACATAAACACTAGTGAAGGAGGTATTGTATATACCCCTAATCGAGATGGTAAATACAGAATCCAATTTAAAGCGGTATTAGATGTAAAATACGAGGATGAATCATGGTGTGATTATGTTAATAGATTCTATAAAAAAGAAGAATTAAATTATTCGTACCCATCCAATGATTATGAATATAAAGAATTAATAAATTCCGCAATACTATTAAAAGGAGGTAAGGTCTTAACATCTTCGGAAGAAGAGATAAGTGATAAAACATTAGTAGAGAACTTTGAGGGTAATGTAGCAAATAAATACACCAACATAAACCCTTATTGGCAAAGTAATCCAGCTTTCGGTTATAATAATAGTGGTGTTAGTGATTTCTATTTTAGAATTTACCTAACAAATAAAAGTGGACAATCAGAAACAGTATTAACTGAGTATACAGTCACAACAAGTGAATTAGTTCGTTCAGGAGCCGATGGATTCCTAACTTATGATTTATTAGAAACTGATAAAAGACGTAATACTATGAGTTGTTCAGGTTCAACTTCACATATATTACATAAGTCTTTTGATGTTAATTTAGATACGGGGCCTATAATGTTAAGTGGTACTAGTGACTCTATAAGATTAAAATATGAAGCATATTGGTCTTCTAATATAAAAGATACGGGAACCACAAAAACATGTTCATTTAAAGTTAATCTAGGTAGAAAAGAGCCTGAAAATTCTATGGATTCGTCATCCCCATGGATTAGAATCACTAGAAGACCTTATGACTTACCTACCATTAATAAAGAACTTATTTGGAAAAAAGATAAAAAAGGAAAATCTAATATTATAACTACACCTGGTGGTGTAAGAAAAAATATATCTAGTATAGGTCAATTATACATCAATACAGATGAGGTATTAGCTCCATACACAAACCCTAATGGGTATATATCTATAACACCAAATAACTTTGAGAAACAGACATTCCTAGATATACCAAATAAAGGATATAGTGGACCTATGGTATTAGAAACGAAACCGGGTAGAGCTACTAATCTTTGGTCTTATACATTATCTAATGAATATAAGAAAAACACACCAAAAATAACAGATTATTATATAAATGCTGATAAATCTATAGAATGGAAAGACTTAGTTATTAGATGGAATTTACCTTATCAAGATAGGTCTAAAACTACCGAAAGAAGTGTTTTCCCAAGTGGGGATAACACCTATGTTATAAAAACAACATTCAAAGGTAAAACTACTAACGCACACTTTGACCATTTTATTGTTATGAATCCTTCCGAGAATGATTTTACAGAAAGAGATAACTTAACCGTAGATGTCCAACAAAGACTAAAAGGAGCATATAATAAAACAGTTACAGTTGCACAACCTTCACAAGATTGTGATAAGAGAGTATACTTAAGTTCAGAAGGTATGATTATAGATGGTCAAAGAGCGAATATTAAGACTACCAGATATAATTTAAACACACCTAATAAAACACCTATTGAAGGTGAAAGAAGAAAATTAAAGTAGAGAAATGTCGATGTCAACAGAAAATAGTCCGAACCCATCTTCATTTAGAGGAAGATTTTGGTATCAAACGTACGGTAATCCATTCTTTACCAACTACAATTATACACATACACCTAGTTCAGAATCCAAAGGTAGTATATCGGGTATAGTTGTATCAGGTGGTACACCACCATATACAATAACTTGGGCTAATAATGCAGCAGGAACAACTTATAGTGGTAACAGTTTGGGGAATTTAGCAGCTGGAAGCTATACCGGGGTATGTATGGATAATAATTCATTATCGGGTAGTGTTATTGTTGTTATTTCAGGAACGACAGATTTGAGTGTGGGGGTTACATTATCTAATGAAGATTGTTTATTATCTTCTGATACAAAGTGTGCCATTACTGTAGATTCTTTTACTAAACCAGAGAGTTCTGGTGTTTACAAATATCTTTTATATAAGGATGGTGATTTAGATGAAATTTTTGATGGTATAGCTGGGGAAGAATCCCATACTTTTACTGATATTGATAATGCCATATATTCTGTAGTTGGGGTTGATGATAATAACCCTACTTTCTATGTGGATAATACATTATATTGTGGTGTTACCGGTGGTACCACTTTTTATGATAGTAGTTATAGTGCGGGGACTAACCCTGTGGGGATAGCTTTTGGTTTAGCCGCTGACAGTAAAAACTGGTTCCCAGTGACACCTTATAGACCAGGAATTATCTATATTAATGAAAAAAAGTATTTGACCGGGTTACAAGATAACGGTAGTGTATTAAACATGTCAGACCCACAAATGTGGTTTTATACAGGAGACACCAAGTTAAGAGCAACAGATAATAGAAAGAACTGGTATAGAGGAGCACATCATGTATCAGTTTTAGAGGGGGGTATACCAGATACAGCAATAGTGCCAGACACTCCATTGTATTCATTATCGGGTGTTACATTAGCGATAGAAGATAAAGGATGTTTCTTTTACAATACATTTAATAATAAAATGTATATTGTGGATGAAACTCAAAGAGATACTACATGTGCGTGGTTTACCGTTGACCCGAGAAGAAGCCAAGGTACAGCAGGAAACCCTACTTCACAATATCAATACACAACCCAAGATTGGCAAACAGCTTCTGTAGATGACGAATATCAATTTACCACAACTGGTGTTACAATGGGAACGTCGTGGTATAGTGGGTGTACTAGGGCAGCTGGATATCTAGCATATAAAGGAGCTACAAGAACAGGTATTAGAAAAGAAAGAGCAGAAGGGTCAGTACCTACCACTATGTTGGTAACACCATGTGGTTATAATAATTACGTATTTGAAACCACAATCGCCGATACTCCTAGTGATAGAAAACCATTAAACCCAATGGGTATAGTTTTAGCACAATTTACTGATGATAGTGGGTACTATGGTGTCCCAGGAATGACATATGATTTAACATTTGGTTTAAATAGTTTATCAGCTGATACTGTATTAAGTTCTACGGAACAAGTATTTCCAGGTGGTGCTGTTGTTTATTACAATGTAAGAGATAGACAAGAATATGCTTCGGTTACTAGTTTTAGTGATAATAATCAATTATTTAATGATGTATTATTAAGTCAAAAATATGAAAATACACCTATAAATGGTGGTGTTACTGCGGGAACAAAAGGGAATGAGTATTATTCATTACTGGACCATGGGTGTATTAGATTAAGAGCAGAAAGATATGGTCAATACGGTGAAAAATTTAAAATAAGAATGACCGATACTTTAGGGGCTAACGGTATAGGTGAAATCCAAAGTGGGGCTACCTGTGGGTTATTTAGTGGTGACCCAAGTTATCAATCAACATATGATATACAATTTAATTTATTAAACCCAACTACCTGGACAGGAACTTCAAATAACGCCCCAAGTTATTCCCAAGGAACTGAATTATTAAAATTCTTAGGTAATCAAAGAGTTGGTATTTGGGGTATGAATATGGGACCTAGCAATATGTGGTATGATTTTTACTTATCAGGTTCTCAGAGTAATTTAAGAGTGGATAATTCTTCTTATAATAATAATACTTTTATAACTGAAGAAGATTTAGAAGATTTAAGTAGAGCGAATCAGATAATAGACACAGCAACTGTAAATTCAGCTACTACAAATATTTCATTTTCTACAAATGTAGAGAATGATTACTATAAACAATATGGTGGTGGGTTACCAGGTTATCATAAAATTCCATGGATAGTTCCTACTATTAATATAGATATACAAGATATAAAAGATAATGTTGGGTTTACCATAACAGGGGGTACTAAAATAAGTGAGAGTTAATATGGAAAGTAAAACACCACATACTAAACAGTACATATACAATGTTTCAAATACTAGTGCATTTACACTTTATTGTGAATGGACCAATAATAATGATGAGATTGTTAATAAAAATGGTATACCTAAAGTAGATATTTTTGCTTACTTACCTGAAGAAAATAAATTTTTACAACATTCTTACATGACTAAGATTTTTGATAATTTTGTTATTATGACAGGGTCTACCGGGTATGTGGTAAGAGCATCTGACGATATTATATTAAATCAATTAGATTCATTAGATTTCTGGGAATATATGATTAAACCTAGTTATCTTTATAGAGATAAATTGGAAAAAATCGTAAATAAACCTAATGGGTTAAGTGTAATGAGTGGTGAAAGTAGTAGTTGGTTTGATACACTAAACACCAACCCAACACCACAAACAGAATACGGTTTTTATAATCCGGAATCAGATTATTATTTTGTAACAGTTAGAGACCCTGGTAAACCAGTGTTAGAAGCGGCAGGATTTAACTACCCAAGTAATATTGATTGTAGACTCTACCAACAAAAGTTTAATATAGAATACTGCGGTTCTGCTGGAACATCTTCACAGAATTCATTTGGTTTTACTAATGATGGGAATTGTCTAGTTTATGGGTCAGCCTATACTGTCGTATTAGATTATAGAAATGTTGGTTCTACACAAGTAGCTGTAAATGGCACAACATTAACCCCTACAAGTAAATATGATTCTGATTTTGATAATGGAGATTATTATTCTACACAAAATACAGTCACTTTTGCTCCATATACAGTAGAGAGTGGGGATACTATTAATATGACTTATGCTCCATTTACGAATGGAAAAAGTTACCATATACAACATTTAATTGTACCAAATAATGTGACAAGTGCAACTACTGATAGTGTTTTTCATAATGGACATTACTATTTTATAAATTTAGATTACCTCACTTACGGGTCTGTGGGTGTTGTATTTAATGGTTCCATTTTATCCGATACGGGAGATTATGAAGTTGTTAATAATACCACTATACAATTAACGGGTGTTAACTACCCAGGAGGAATAACATCTGGAGACACTTTTAGTCTATTTTATATGACTTACTTTACTTTAGAAGGTATAGCGACTGAAAAACAACCAAAAGTGGATGTATTAGTAGAAAACTACAATAGAATTGATACTGATTATGTGTTGTATGTATATAACGCAAGTGGAGAGACAGTAAGTACACAAACAGAAAAGATACCTCAAGGGAAAGAATATACAAAACCTATAAGTTTACCAGCTATAGTACCAGGACCGGGAAGTTATAGTTATAAAGTGGTTCAAAACGCGTATTATCCCTTAATAAATAATAAAACGATAGTTACCAGTAATGACAGTGACACCATTTCCTTTAGGATGGATGCAAGTACATTTTATCAAGCAAGTAATGATAGCAATATAAATCCAGGAGAGAATTTAGGTTTAAGTGTAGCTGGATACTAAAATAACCAATATGAATAATATTTATCATAAAATAAACTAAGAATGAGTTACCTAATAAAAAGCACTTCAGGGTTAATAGCCGTTCGGTTAACCGATGCAGGTAGAAAGAAATTGTCCCAAGGACAACTTAATTTTTCATTATTCCAATTAGGGGATAGTGAAATGTGTTATGACTGTTACACCAACAGTTTGCCTGAATCTTACGGAATTAACATATTAAGACCGGAATATAACGCACAGAATATATCTAATTCTGCTAATGAGAGAAATAAAGGACATGTAAAATACCCTATCCCTATTACAGCACAACAAAGTGGTTCAACCTATGGGTTACTTACACCAGCACATAAAGAAACTACTGTATATAATAGAGCCAAAACTAGAGGGTTCTTTAGTTCTACGACTACTACAGAAGGTAGTGAATATAGTGCATTTACTAATTCTACTTATGTTCATTCATCTAACTGGTGTTTCCCAGTTTCAGCAATGACAGGGGGGACATACATAACTTTATTAAGTGGAGTAACAAATTGTAACGATACTAGTACATATTACCCACAACATGGTGATTTCTTATTAGTACAATATGACGGATTATTTTCCGCTAACACAGGATGTTGGGATAATCTCTTACCATTCGATATAACTCAGGCAAACCCATACCTATGGTACCAATTTGTTTCTGGAGCAACCTCAGCAAACACATCAAGTGAATTTGCGAGTGGAGGTAATCTAAACGCTACAGAGATTTATCTACCAGTTGGGGATTACCTACCAAATTGGGCAGCAGCCGCGGGTGGAAGTGCTGTTCACCCATATTCAGCAGCAACAACATCTACCCATTGTGTTAATACATTAATATTCCCATCAGGACCTATGAGTAATTATTATGGTGCGAGTACACCTGTCCCTTATTGGTCTCCTGGTTCATTAACATTTGAAAATAATTGTGATATTTCTGTTGCGGATGTTTCTATGTGGAATATGAATATAAATTACACAGAAACCTTAGCTGGAATAGATACTAGTACTTATGGTGGTGTTGATACTTACGGTTCAAGTGGGTATTGTGGGACTAAAGAATATCTAGGGTATAATAGTGATTCTGGCCAATTTGATACAACACAACAACCAGATAGTTACTACCCATCAATTATTTCTGGTACCTATGTTAGAGATTCTTTTAGTAAAGTAAGAGCAGTTCTACCAGAAGACCAAAAATGTATAGCGATTTTACACTACACCAACCAAACTATATCTAATTTCTATGGTGAGAAATTTGCTATGGAAGTAGCAGGTACACAACTAAATGGATTTGGAGAGGCTAAGAATTTTAAGATTTGTATACCTTGGTTAATGTGGCACAAGAAAATAACCGCTAGTGCGGCTATAAATGCTGCTGTCCCATACGACCCTAGTACCGGGTTGGGTGACCAATGTGAAATAGGACAATGTTTTTGGGTTGACCCACCAGGATTTAATGTATTTAATGAAGTAGGGGTACAATATATACAATCTAACCCTAATCCAGATATGAACGACCCTGGTTTAAGATACTACCATTTATGGGATAATAATCCAGTACAGAACCTAACAGGTGAAAACTCCAAACCAAATAGAGTAGGTAAAGTTTGGCCAGACCTTAAAATAGTGACTTTTGATGATGAAGAAATATGTGCAGCTTTAGATATGAAATCTAGAAGGAATTGGACATTACCAATGCCAAAAGTAGAACTAATAGAACCAGGTGTTAGTTGTGTTGGTGGTACCCTAGGTGGTGTTATAACAGACCCACCAATGATAGCAGAACAGAAACAATTATATTTAACTTATCAGTTACAGAATTTATCGGGTATGACAACTGGATTACATTGTAATTACTATAATATTATGAGAGGTCTAGATACTACTATGGGTAACAGAGATATTTCAGTATCGTTTGGTCCTGAATTCCCGTACCTTAGACCAATTACAATGACAGCATGTACAACTTCTATGTCAGGTACAGGGTGGCAAGCTCATACTTTAAAGATATTATATCAGATAACAGCCTTAGGAAATAGACCATCACCAGACCAATGGTTAGAAGTTGATGTTACTAATCAAATAGGTGGTACACATACTGTAGGTCTTCCTATTGAAGCTAAAAATTTAGTTACAGGTACAGGTAGCTACATACTAGGGGAATGGAATACTAGTGCGGCTACATACTATAATTTACATGATTATATAAACATTCCATTAAACAATAGCCAAGAACCAAATCTATTACAGTTTGGGGACGGATACTTTTTCTTCGGCAACTTAAATTCTGATATAATGGCTACGATATATGAAATGAGATATCATGTTACATTAAATTCTAGCCAATTTGTAACATCTTTAAATCCAACATGGAACTCTACAGCTAAAGTTAGGGTTACAGAAGTAGGTTTATTTGATAATAACAAAGATTTATTAGCCATAGGAAAACTTAAAAGTCCACAAACAAGAATTGGGTCACAGCAATATGTTATCAAAGTTGACTTTTAAAATATGGGGTTTCTTGAATTCGAAGGAAAATATCAGTTAGAACTTTTTTTAACCGACAGGGGTAAACAAAAGATGATGGAATTGAACGGCAAGGGGTTGGCTGACCTACTTGGAGGGTCAATTCAGAACCCATCTAGTGGCGTTAATGGTGATGGACACTTCTATTTAAATGATAATGATTTTGATTATGAAACACTACTTCACCCACCATGTGTACCTACAATCTCTCCTTGGATACAAGGAAATCAAGGATATACTGGAGTAACACCAGGACCACCACAAGAGTCTCCATCTAATCATATGCCTTGTTTCTTTGGTATACCAGATATTAGGGGTCAAAGATATACTACTACCGACCACTGTGTTTGGTATACAGGTGAAACTACGGTATCCGGGTTAAGTATGGCTACTAATGTGTATGTCTTTTATGACCAAGTTACGTCTTATAGTGACCACTACAACATACATAACACACCGAAAACTTCTCCCCCACACTTAGCTTCACAAGCACATTTTTATTCAGCAGTTACCGCTTGGTTTACAGCTTATCAAGCAGCAAATCCTCAGTATGGAGGGAACATATATCACTTTGTGATGGATGAGGCAAACGAAACTAATACAGTACCTGACACTTACGGTGGACACGGTAGATATTTGAGATGGGCTGCCTTCCCAGCGTATGGGATATTAAGTGGTGTTAAAAATAGTCCACCACCGGGTAGGGTGGATAAAGCCGGTAGTGCGTCAGAGTTTTGGCCAGCAGGTGCTAGTTGGGACGCAGGGGACGGAACAGGTTTATTAGAAACACAAAGACCAGATAAGGATGTATTTTGTATATTCTTTATGGGTAGTTCAGAAAGTTATGTAGCAGATGGTTTTAGTGTTCCGTCAGGTGGTAATAACAATTACGGACAGATGGGAGACGCAACGGATTGGACCGGTTTAAACACACAAGCAGGATTAAGTATGAACTACCAACAAGACTGGGAATATTTTGCAGGAAAGGCAGCAAATAATTGGACAGCTCAACAAACACAATGGCAAAAAGGTCATGTTGGGTCTTATGTGGAAGGTGAAGGAGCTTTAGATTATTATCGAAATACAACTAATTACGGGGAGACAGAAAGAGGTGGGTTTTTAGGGTTAATATTCCCTATCGCTACTACTGGAGGAACAGGGGTAGGTCAATACTCTAGTTTTAATTTACATGTTTATGCAGCACTAGAAGCAGGAAATAGTTCTGGTAATGGTACAGTAACAGCACCAAATACAGATAATCCAAATGCATGTGTAGATTATGACGCTTTAACTATTAGTAATCCTTATTTTAGTAATGATTTAGAGGGTCCAGGAAATCTAAAAGGACTTAAAAATTTAGGATTTGTCGCGGATTTAACACAATCTTTTTCTATTACTGAAAACGCGTGTTCACCGTTTAATTTAGCACTTACAGGTTCCGATTACACTTTGGGTTTTGATGCTTCGTCAATACCACCATTTGACCCAACGAATCCACTATCCGCTAATACCCCATTTGCAGTAGACACATTTACAGCAGCAAGTAATTCTAGTCTGTTTGTAAACGCATTAAAAGGAGCAAGTAGTAGTGGTAGAACCGTTACATTTAGGTCTACTGGTTGTACAAGTTGTTATTGTTTACCAGCTGTCTTTAGAGGGAGTAGTTGTGGACCGATTAAACCACCACCTCCGCCTCCACCACCGCCACCTCCATGTCCAGACCCACCATGTGACCCGGACCCAGAGATTGTTAGGTTGTGTGATGGTAGTACCTATAGTACACAAAGATTAGCAATACCAGGAGCTGGTCAAAGACAAGGACCACCACTCCCTACTTCACTTATGCCTTCTCTAGACCCAACTCAAGTACCAGGATGGGTACTAGGTTATGAAGACTGTATGGCTCTAGAAGTAGTACTACAGATGTCACCAGTTGCGTACCTATCTAGAAGTGCGGGTACTGAAAGATTAGACTACGATATAACATTAGACGCGATAGTACCGAAGAGAACTCCAAAGGATTTAATATCTTACTATTGGTTAATGAAACCAGCATTAATTTATAACTCTAAAATGGAACAATACATTACTACTCCATGTAGAGATTTAAGTACAGCTGAGATTATGGCAAATGGAAGTAAAACATTAAATAAAAGATTTTATTTAAATGAGTTAAGAAAAAAGATAGATAATGAACATTATTGGCAAAGAGATGTGGAGGAATTTTGTTTATATTGTGTAGTTAACTATAATAATCAACAACTTTTAACCAAAAAAATGAGAATAAGAGTAAGTGGTAATGATGAAAATGGATGGAAGTTAAGCAAAAAAGGAAGTTAATGTCGATTTAATGAAAGATAATTGGCTAACAAAATAATTATATAAATAAGAAAACGAATATGGGTTTTATTACAAGTGCATCAACGGTTTATTTAGACTTACATACTACTGAGTATGGTAGGGAATTTCTCTTGCAAGGTGGTCTAGGTGACAAAATAACAAAGTTCACATTAGGTGATTCAGACACAGATTATAAAAACAGTACAAATCCATTACCATCAGGTTATGTTCCTGATGTAACAGGCGCCCATAATGATTGTATATTTGGTGTTAATAATGGTTTTGAAATAAAATATAAATTAGATTATATTTCTGGGATGGGTTCAGTTTTAGATAAAGCTGAGAAAGAGAGTAATATGATGTTTATGTTCTTAGATAATCATGGTAATAAGACTTATAGTAAGGGAGCCAATGTAGAAGTGTATGTCCACGATTTAATGGTATTATATAAAGCTTTTTCTCACGCACAAGCAAAATACCAAACATGGAGTGGATTCTCCGCTAAGACTTATGAGGATTGGTTTACTAATACTACCGATAGTGAAGGGTTTAGTATTGGTAGAGATATGGCCAATTTATATTACAAATTAGCTGATATGGGTAGAGATTTTTATCTTGATATCTATGATGGTATTGTATTACAAAGAGGAGGTCAATACGAGAATACCAATGTAAGGTTAGTACCACAGACACCAACTGACTTAAATATATTTAAGAAATTAACAGGAGCGGCAGTAATAGAACAATCGGGTCAAGAAGGTAGAGCTGATTTTTATAAAGGTGCTCGTATAGGGTTACAGACTAAGACCACTATTCGTTCACCATATTCTTTAACCACATCTTCTAGTTATGACGAAGATGGTAGAGCTTTTGCGGGAGCAGGACCTCTAGGTATAGGGTTTGGTCTCCAGGAATACGGGTATGTAGTTGGTGACGGACTAAACCCACAAGACAAAACTTATACACAATACGGATTCTCTAATGAAAAAGGTGGATTCTATCAAGGTGTATATGTAGAAAACGATACTAATGCAGCAAAGTTAGGGGAATTTAATAATGTTGTTCCTGCAGCTAGAATAGCTACAGATAATAAATTTGGTTATTATTACCCATTAAATCCAGTTAAACAATTAAATACAAGTGTGAAAAAGAATGTGTTTATGGCAACACCACAATCTAGCTTTGAAGGTACTACTATAACACAATCCTCATCTGCTTTAGAAACATTCTTATCCTACGCAGCTGGAACAGCTGAATATAGAATAGGTACACCTAGTGCGGGTTACGACAAAACTTTAAATGTTAATTGGGTGGATAGCTCTACTGAACCATATACTATGTTAACCAGACATTATGATTATATGGACGCATTCTTTACCGCTTTAAATAGTGATTCAGATGTTAGTAACTCCATAACATTAAGTGGGGGAACAAACAACTATAATATAAACTTTAAAATGAACTTATTAGCGTATTCACAAGATTTTCCACAAGTCGCACCAGCAAAAATAGGGGTAACCTTTATTTTTGATAAGAACGCGATGAAAGAAAGTGTTGCTTGGGATTACCCAACAAATGAAAAAGCAGCAAGATGGAGATTATTTGGAAATACTAACGTTAAATTCTATGGTGAAAACTATAAGGATTTAGATGGTGGTAATTATGCGGTAAGTCCATTAAAGATAATAAACGATGCTGGTGGTAGCATCTTCAGAAAAGTTACCTTATCATGACACAAGACGTAATTAGAACACTTATAACAGAATTCCCAGATAATCATGGGTCACAAATTTCGAAAATCCCATATTTTGGGGTTAGTCCAATTCCAGATACGGAAAAAATGAGACATAGAACAGCAGCTTACGATAAAACAGCTGGTGAGGTTATATCTACAGATGAACCCGCTAAATATATCTCAGTCGATAGCGTAATTGGTAGAACGGACATAAAAGGAAAGACATGGGCTTCATGTTCTAATGCAATTTCTTATATTAATAGTAATAAGGCTTTGAATGACCCTAGATATTATTTTAGGTTTTTCTATCCTTCTAGAGATACATTAGGTGTGTCTAATAATGGGAATATAGAGGTAGTGAGTATTACACCTACAAGAACAACTCGACCAACACCAGAATCAAATGTACCTACAACAACACCTACACGAACCGGAGGTGGTGTTAGCAGCTCGGGAGGTATGAGTATGGGTGGAGGTTATTAATTAAAAAGATTAAAAATTAAAAAAAATGAATTACAAAACAATATATGATAAAAATGTCTATTCAGAAATAGTCCCTTACTCCACACCAAATCCTAATTTGGATGGTTATAACGTTATTAGTGGTACCGACTTAAGATTCACTAAAATACAACGTAGTGCGAGTAACTTCAGACCATTTTCACATCTATACTCCTCTTTTAACCTTCCTTTAGCCAATTTCCAACAAACCAACTGGTCAACTGAATGGGGAAATACCTCTTTATCTGGTTTTAATGTAGATGAGGCTATAGTAGTAGAAATACCTAAAAATCAATACGGTGAATTAATAGATGGTAGAACAATAAAATTAACCATACCTACAGACGGGGCAACAACAAGTGTAGATTGTTATACAAGTTATTTTGATGGGGTAAATGTGTCGTCCGACCCTAGTATATATGCGGAAGTATTTGGACACACTTCAGCGGGTGGTTCTGCAACAGTAGGTTCACCATCGACAAATGTCTCCTTTTTATTCTCCGATTCTATAAAAGCACCTACCGACCCTACTGTTGGTTCGTGGGCTGATAGTTGGACAACAGCTTCAAAACCTATTGGTTATCCAGACGGTGGTCAATTACAAAACTTTAATAATTTGACATCTGGGAGTAAAAAAGCAACTGCTAATCCTATAGGTAACTCAATTCAATCACAGGACGAACCTGTTGGTATATGTTATTTAGATAAAGGATTCTGTGTTATAACGGACCCAACGTTAAACAGTAATTTCCAATATTCAGCAGGTACTAATCTATATGGTAATACGACTTATACTGGATATTCTAGTGGTTTTACACAAATTTACTTTACTTCTGTGGCAGAATGTTCATTTTTTAGTTTTGAAAAGCAATGGGTTTTAGATGTAGAGTGTAGAGCAGAACAAGACGAGTTTTTTAATACACACAACCCAAGCGCAGCTGACTTAGATGCCGCCATAACAATAAACCCAGATGGGAGTTATGATTTAAGTAGTGTTAATAAGCCGGCATTTGTTACTGAGATAGGTTTGTATGATACCGATGGAGAATTAATAGCCATAGCAAAACCAGATAGACCAATTCAAAAGTATAGGAATGAACCGGCATACTTTAATTTGAAGTTTAGATTTTAATGACAAAAAAAGATTCATCACTAAAAGTACTAGGTTTAGACATATCGACTAAAACTATAGGTTGGGCACTATTTGATAATTTTGAACAAAGATTATTAGAATTAACCCATTTCTCTCCAGTAATTAAACCAAAACCAGAGAATAAAATAGAACATATCCTAAAAAAGACCGACGCTTTTAAAGAAAAGTTAGAACAGGTTAAGGATTTTGGTATATGTAAAGTTATAATAGAAGAACCCCTATTAACATCTAATAATGTTTATACGGTAGGAGCTTTATTACGATACAACTCAATGATATGTAAAGTAGTTTACGATACATTAGGATTAGTTCCTGAATTTATTTCTACTTACGAATCTAGAAAATGTGCTTTTCCTTCCTTATTTAGAGAAAATAAAAATGGGAAAAAAGTCTTATTTGGGTCTTACCCTAAAGGTTGTGATAAGAAGATGATTGTATGGGAAAAAGTTGCAGAAAATGAACCACACATTGTATGGCAATACACAAGAAATAATACATTAAAAAAGGAAAATTTTGATATGACCGACGCGTATACATGTGTTAGAGGTTATATGAAAAAAAATAAACTTTGGTAGTTTGACAGTTTAACTAAGTAGAGTTACA
>MDSV01030207.1_pt1 | contig 15658 bp, 17 predicted proteins | sample 810851 | NCBI WGS metagenome assembly MDSV01 (sample SAMN05326640, study PRJNA326480) | marine metagenome | isolation source: seawater | place: Atlantic Ocean: North East | collected 2012
CAGAAAGCAGCTTTTCCTCGCGCATGGCCGCCGCCAGTTCGCCGGCGGGCACGACCGCCTTGATGCCCAGCATCAGGCCTTCGCCGCGGATTTCACCGATCACGCCCGGATAGCGGTCCTTCAACTCGGCAAGCCCTTGCTTGAACACCAGGCCCACCTCCTTGACATGCTCCAGGAAGCCGTCTTCCAGCACCACATCGAGCACCGCATTGCCGACGGCCATGGCCAGCGGATTGCCGCCGAACGTGGTGCCGTGCACGCCCGGCACCATGCCGGATGCGGCCTCCTCGGTCGCAAGGCAGGCGGCGACCGGAAACCCGCCTCCAATGCCCTTTGCGATCGCCATGATATCGGGCGCGACGCCGGTCTGCTCATAGGCAAACAACGTGCCGGTGCGCCCGACGCCGGTCTGCACCTCGTCGAAGATCAACAACAGGCCATGTTCCTCGCAGAGCGCGCGCATGGCATGAAGAAAGGCCTTGTCGACGGTGCGCACGCCGCCCTCGCCCTGGATCGGCTCGATCATCAAGGCGGCGGTCGTATCGGAAATCGTTTCCTTCAGCAGATCGAGATCACCGGCCGGAATCTGGATGAAGCCCGGCGCCTTCGGCCCGAAGCCTTCCATGTATTTCGCCTGGCCGCCGGCCGCGATCGTTGCCAGCGTCCGCCCATGGAACGCGCCCTCGAAGGTGATGATGTCGATCTTCTCCGGATGGCCCTTGGCATAATGATAGCGCCGCGCGGTCTTGATCGCCGTCTCCAGCGCCTCGGCCCCGGAATTGGAGAAGAACACCTTGTCGGCAAAGGTCGCCGCCGTCAGGCGCTCCGCCAGCTTTTCCTGGCCGGCAACCTGATAGAGGTTCGAGACATGCCACAGCTTGTCGGCCTGATCCTTCAGCGCCGCGACCAGATGCGGGTGGGCATGGCCAAGCGAATTGACGGCGACGCCGGCGGCAAAGTCGAGATATCGCTCGCCCTTGTCCGTGATCAGCCAAACGCCTTCGCCGCGCTCGAAAGTGAGCGGTATTCTGGCAAACGTATTATAAAGAGGCGATGCACCGGACATGGCGGTAAAACTCCGACAAGATGACAAGGGCGATTTTTGAGCGCCCGCAGAAATTAAAAATGCCGCCTTGAGGCGGCGGCAGGCCTTATATTGTCATGTCCGCCTCCAATGTCAACAAACGCGGTGACCGCAAGGCGATTGGGCAAAACTGCCGCTGTTTTCACGCCCGGGAAAACAAAAATCACCAAGTTGGGGAAAACCCTGAAAAACGATTCGCGCGATTCCCCGTAACCTTGCCACGCCCCGACCATAGGCCTACCTTACGAGCCAACAGAGTACTGCAAGCGGCGGATCTGATTACCCGGATTGGCGACATTTTCCTGTTTCGGACATGTTTCGGAGCACGACGCCGGATTCCGCCCGCAATAGCCGGAGACGACATATGAGCTGGACAGACGAACGCGTCGAAAAACTCAAACAACTCTGGTCGGAAGGACTGAGCGCCAGCCAGATCGCGACCCAACTCGGCGGCGTCAGCCGCAATGCCGTGATCGGCAAGGTGCATCGCCTTTCGCTGCCCGGCCGCGCCAAGAGCGGCGGCGCGCCGCAGCAGGCGGCTCCTCGGGCGACCGCGCGCAACACCGCACCGCCACGCGCGCCGAACTTCGCCTCGCGCGTCGCAGGCCGCCGCCCGGCCGCTCCGCCGCAAAGCACGCCATCCGCGCCGCGCACCGCCGGCGCCACCGCGCTCAAGCAGGAGGTCGAGGCCGATATCGCTCCGGCCGCGCGTCCCCGATCGAACCCCGACAATGTCGTGCCGATCATGAAGAAGGTCGCGCTCACCGAGCTCACCGAAATGACCTGCAAATGGCCGGTCGGCGACCCGACCCAGGACGATTTCTACTTCTGCGGCTGCGATGCAAAGGACAATTCCCCCTATTGCAGCTACCACGCCAAGCTCGCCTACCAACCCGTCAGCGACCGCCGCCGGGCGGGGTAAGCGAAAGTTCTAGCTTTTGACAAGCTGCCGCATAGGACAGCTTGTCAGCGACAATTCAAAGCTCCTCTCGACTTCACAGCTTTCAATCTCCCCCCTTGAGGGGGAGATGTCGCGAAAGCGACAGAGAGGGGTATCGGGCAGAAGCCGCGAACTCCGAATTCTCGGATAGGGTTCACCCCTCTCTGCCCCTGTCGGGGCATCTCCCCCTCAAGGGGGGAGATTATGGGCTTCACCTCACCCATCCCAGCCGATCACCGTCAGATCCGGCCACAGCGTCTTCCAGCGCTCGACCTTGTTCTCATAGGCCTCGCGGGACACCTGCGTCTTGTTCGGGCGCACGACGGCGTTGAGGAGATCGGCGAGACCGAAGGGCGCATCGCATTCGAAGCCGTCGCCCGTCGGTCTTATGCCGAAGGCGGTGGCCGTGGTCGGAAAGGTCGTGATCGCCTCCGAGACGCTGTCATATGCTTCGATGTCGAAGCCGAAACGGTCGCCGTACCAGAGATGCACCCGGGCCTGGTTCTTGACGTCGATCCAGGCCGGCAGAGCGGAAAAAGCCGCGCGGATACGGGCGGCATGGCGGGCTTCCGCCCGTTCCGACAGGTCGGTGGCATCGAAATAGACGATATCGATATCCGCGATGCCGTGCGCCGGGTCCATCCCGAACCGGCGGTTCCAGACCGTCTGCGCCAGCGCGCCGGCCACCAGCCAGCAATCCGGAAGGTCGATCAGGCGCCAGTTTTCAAGAAGCGGCCTGATAAGCGGACTGTCCGATACCGCCGACATGACCTCTGATAGTTCAGCCTTCATCGGACCCCGCTGCGACGATCCGGTCGGCGCCGGTGTAGACGCTGAAGCCGTCGCCGCGCGCCGTGGCAATCAGCGTGACGCCGGCGGCCTCGGCGGTCTCGACGGCAAGCGCCGTTGGCGCGGAAATCGCGATCAGCACCGGGCTGCCGGCAATCGCCGCCTTCTGCACCATTTCCACCGAGAGCCGGCTGCTGACGACGATCGCACCCGCGCCTGCATCAATGTCCTCGCGCGCCAGGGCGCCGATCAGCTTGTCGAGCGCGTTATGGCGGCCAACATCCTCGCGCACCATCAGCATGCCATCGCCCGGACGGTAGAAGCCCGCGCCATGAACCGCGCGGGTGGCGGCAAACAGCGGCTGCTCGCGCGACAGCGCCTCCACAGCGGCGTTCACCGCGTCAACCCGCAGGCGAAACTCCGGGGCGGCGATTTTCGGCACATCCCGCACGGCCGCATCGATGCTCTCCAGCCCGCAAAGTCCGCAGCCGACAGGCCCGGCCATGGAACGGCGGCGGGCGGCAAGCGCCTCGGAGCGATCCGCCCGCAGCGTAATCTGCACATCGATGCCCTTGTCGAAGGCAACGACATCTACTGCCTCGATCTCCCAAGCATCCCTGATGATGCTTTCCGTCAGACTGAAGCCATAGGCGAAATCGACGAGGTCTTCGGGCGTCGCCATCATCACCGCATGGGTGGAGCCGCCATAGCTCATGGCCACCGCCATCTCGGCCGCAAGGGGCCGGTCGGCCGCCTCTTCGCGGCTTCCATGGGTGAACAGGGGCTTCAGAGGGGCTCCGGCCATCGCCTCACACCATCACCGGTTTGGGAAGCTGACGCTCGCCCTTCAGGATGGCCGCGATCAGCGCCAGCGACGAGGCGAGTTCGAGCTCGCTCGAGGCGGCAAGCGCCACCCGGATTGCCCGCGGCGCGGCGGCGCGGCCGACATGGAAGCTCGACCCGGCCGCGACAGCAACGCCCCGGCTTTTTGCCCGCTCGACCATCGCCGCCTCGGTGAGGCCCTCCGGCAGCGGTATCCAGACATGCAGCGCGCCGGGCGTCATCCGGCAGGCGATGCCAGCGAGCGCTTTTTCCGCGATCGCGCGACGGCGCATCAGCGCCTGGCGCTGCCAGTTGACGAGCTCGATCGCGGTCCCATCGAGGATCCAGCGGCTGGCGATCTCCGCCATCACCGGTGTCGCCACCCAGTTCGCCGCGAGATAACGGTTGGAAACGGCGGCGGCGAAGCGATCAGGGGCGGCCACGAAGCCGCAGCGCAAGCCGGGGATCGTGTTCTTGGACAGGTCGGTCATGTAGACCGTGCGCTCCGGCGCAAAGGCGGCGACCGGCGGCGGGCGGTTTTCGACGAGCGGTCCCAGCACATCATTTTCGATGATGGCGAGATCGAGCCTGCGGGCAATCGCCGCGATCGCGCGGCGGCGCGGCGCGCTCATCACCAGCGCCTGCGGGCCGGCGGCCGATGGCTGGAGGAAGATCGCCCGCAGACGCTTGCGGCCGGCAACGGCTTCCAGCGCGGCCGGCACAATGCCCTCGCCATCGACTTCCACGCCTTCGAGATCGATGCCGAGATAGCCGGCGAGCGGGCGCACCATCGGGTGGGTCAGAGCCTCCACCGCCAGCGCGCCGCCGGCCGGCACCACTGTCATGAACGCCGCCGTCATCGCATCGCTGGAGCCGTTGGTGACCGTGATGCCGTGGGCCGGCACCTTCAGCCCGCAGGCGGCCAGCCAGTTGACGCCGGCCATGCGGTAGCGCTGGAACAGCGCGTTGGGCATCATCGAGAACGCCAGTTCCGGCGGCATGGTGGCACCGAGATCGGCGAAGGCCGCGCGGAACTTGGCAAGGCTGCGGCTCTCGCAGACCGGCTTCAGGATCGAAAGGTCGATGACCCCGCTGCCGCCCTCGGTGAGATACGGCCGCTCCGGCGCCACCGGTTCCGCCTTGATGTAGGACCCGCGCCCGACCTCGCCGATCACCATGCCGCGCCGCGTCAATTCCTCATAGGCGCGGCTGATCGTCTGCACCGACACCTTGAGATCGGCCGCCATCTCGCGCTGCGGCGGCAGGCGCATGCCGTCGATCAGCAGGCCGCTGCGCACGGCGGCCGCGATCTGTTCGGCAATGGAGAGATAGGCCGGCCGCTTGATCAGCCGGGGATTCGGGCGCCATTTTGTCATCTCCGGATGGTGGGGCAAATCCGGGAGAATGACAAGCGCGCGGCCGAAAGCGGATTGCGGAAAGGCAATGCCAAAACCGTGAAATGCCTAACGCTTGCGAAACGCCTGGCAGGTTTTGAAAACGTGCGCGCCGGACCGGACCGGCTTTGCTTGGCGTAGCAAACCGTTTAGAACGCCCCAAACGAAACCGGCGACGGGGCGGCCATGTCCGAGAGCAAAGCGAAAACCGCGATAACCGACACCGATGCGCTGGTGGCGCGCGGGCTGGTGCCGGCGGAGACGGCGGGCGATATCGCGCGGGTTGCGGAGGATTTCCGCATCCGCATACCGGCCCATATCCTGTCGGCGATCGACACTGTGGCCGCCGATGATCCGCTGGCGCGCCAGTTCGTGCCGGATGCGCGCGAGCTTCAAGCCTATGACGGCGAGATGGAAGACCCGATCGGCGATGGCGCGTTCGAACGCGCCAAGGGCGTCACCCACCGCTATCCCGACCGTGTGCTGCTGAAGCCAACCCATGCCTGCCAGGTCTATTGCCGTTTCTGCTTCCGCCGCGAAACCGTGGGCGAGCCGGAGGCGGCGCTTGACCGGGACGAGCTTGCGGCCGCGCTCGACTATATCCGCGTCCATAGCGAAATCTGGGAGGTGATCCTGTCGGGCGGCGATCCGCTGGTGCTTTCCGACCGCCGGCTTTCCGCGCTGATGAAGGCGCTTGGCGAAATCGGCCATGTCGCCGTAATCCGCATCCACACCCGCGCCCCGCTGGTCACGCCCGAGCGCATTAGCGACGGTCTGGTCGATGCGCTGAAGCAGGCCGGCAAGACGGTCAATATCGTCATCCACATCAACCATCCGCGCGAATTGACGGCAGCAGTGCGCGGCGGGCTCGCCCGCCTTGCCGATGGCGGCATTCCGCTGTTCGCCCAGACCGTGCTGCTGAAGGGCATCAACGACGATGCCGAAACGCTGGCGGCCCTGTTCAAGGCGCTCCTCGCCAACCGGGTCAAGCCGTATTACCTGCACCATCTCGACAAGGCCAAGGGCGTTGCCCATTTCGCCGTGCCGATCGCGCGCGGCCAGGCGCTGATGCGGGCGCTGCAAGGCGCAATCTCAGGGCTCTGCATGCCGACCTATGTGCTTGATATTCCCGGCGGGGCGGGCAAGGCGCCAATCGGCCCTTCCTATCTGGAGCAAACCGGAGAGGCCGAATACGAGGTCACGGACTACCGGGGCGGAGAACATTCCTACTCCGACTGGCGGTAAGCGCCAGCCTGGCCGCGCCGGGGGCGTCATCTCCATTGCGCCCCGCCCTGAGCGAAGGCCAGGGCGAGGATTGCTTCCTTTGGTGGGACGCCGCTGCCGCCCTCAGGCCGCCACGGTGCGCGCCTCGATTTCCTCGAGCGTGATGCCCTTGGTCTCGGGCGCTGCGGCGATCGCGTAGACGATGCCGACGACGCAGAAGAAGGTGAAGATCGCGAAGGTCCCGACAATGCCGATGCCCGCCAGCAATTCCGGAAACGTCAGCGCCACCAGGAAGTTGAAGAACCAGTTGGCGATCGAGGCGAGCGCCATGCCGCGCGGCCTCAGCCTGAGCGGAAACAGCTCCGCCATATAGAGCCAGGGCAACGGGCCGAGACTGACGGCGAAAAAGGCGATGAACGCGAAGATGCCGATCATGGCGAGATAGGGGGTTGCCGCGACATCCATCATCGTCGCCACGGTCACCAGCGCCATCGACAGCGCGGTTCCGATGAAGCCGAGGATCAACAGCTTGCGCCGGCCCATGCTTTCCACCAGATACATCGCGACCACGGTCAGCGCGACATTGACGACGCCGATGCCGACGGTGGCCAGAAGATCGGTCGTGGTGCCGGAAAACCCGGCATTCTTGAAGATTTCCGGGGCGTAATAGATGATCGCGTTGATGCCGGAAAGCTGCTGCAGCACGAACACGATCATGGCGAAGCTCGTTACCGGCAGGATCCCGCGCTTCAGGAAGGCGCTCCAGGCGGGGGCGGCCTCCTCGTCCTTGGCGCTTTCCTGGATCTCGGCGATGATCTCGTCAACCTCGGCGGGCGAGGATTCCGGCTGCAGCTTCGCGATGATATCGCGCGCCTTGTCGGCATTGGAATTGAGCGTCAGCCAGCGCGGCGTTTCCGGCGATAGCAGGATGCCGATCAGCGCCACAATCGACGGGAACACGCCGACGCCGATCATCCAGCGCCAGTCGCCCGATCCGCCAAAGGCCGCGTCCGACATGTAGGAGACCATGATGCCGATGGTGATCATCAACTGGAAGGCGGAGACGATGGTGCCGCGAATGCGCGCCGGCGCGACTTCCGCCAGAAACATCGGCGCGGTCATGGCCGAGGCACCGATGCCGACGCCGATCAACAGGCGGGCAAGGGTCAGCACATACTGGTTGAAGGCGAGCGCGGAAATCAGCGAGCCGACCAGAAAGATCAGCGCGCCGAGGATCAGCATCGGCTTGCGCCCGTAGCGGTCGGTGGTGACCATGGCAAGCAGCGTGCCCGCCACCGCGCCGAGCGGCACGGCGGAGGTGATCACCCCCTCCATGAAGGCCGAAACCGTGAAGTCCTGCTTGATGAACGGCAGAGCCCCGGAAATCACGCCCTGGTCGAAACCGAAGAGCATACCGAACAGCGCTGCCACAATGACGATGGCGATGAGCATGAGTTTTCCTCCGCTTGGACGGCCGCTGCCGCCTTCCCCTCTTATGACCCTTTTTATGAACCGCCGCTGAAAACCGCAAACGGCTCTATACCAAAAGTTGAAAGTCGAAACGGCATCCGTTGTCAAATCCTTTCGGCACTACGCGTTTATATTAGCGGCGTCCGCGACTTCGCCACCGAGCCCCTTGACCGGCGCGCCGACGCGCGGCATAGAAGACGCATCCGAGGGGTGTGTCCGTGACACTGAGATGGCCGATGGCCGAACCCTTGAACCTGATCCGGGTTATGCCGGCGTAGGAACGGAGTTTGGTCTTGAGCGACACGCCCAGAAAATCAGCCTCTTTTGACGCCTCCGCTGCCCGGTTTAGCCGGGGAGAGCGGGATTGAAGCGCACCCTTTCGGCGGCACTCACCTTTTTCGCGATCGTGGCCGGGCTCCTTGCGCTCTGGCAGGCGATCATCGTTTTCGGCGAACTGCCGCGCTATATCCTGCCGCCGCCGCTTGCCGTGCTGGCGAAGTTCCAGACCGCCCACGCGATGCTGCTTGAAGAGGCGCTGGTGACGCTCAGGGAAATCCTGGCGGGCTTTGCCATGGGCGCGGTCTTCGGCGCGGCGGCGGCCATTTTCATCTCGGCCTTTCCCCGCATCGGACGGTTCATCTGGCCCGTTCTGGTGGTGCTGCAATCCTTTCCCGTCTTCGTCATCGCGCCGATGCTGGTGCTCTGGTTCGGCTTCGGCATCGCCTCCAAGGTGGTGATGACGACGATCATCGTGTTCTTCCCCGTCGCCTCCAGTTTTGCCGACGGGCTGAGGCGCACCGATCCGGAAATCGTGGCCGCGGCCCTGCTCGATGGCGCGGGGCATTTCGAGATGTTGCGCCACATCCGCCTGCCCCTGGCTCTCCCTCATCTTTTTTCCGGCCTCAGGATCGCGGCCCCGCTCGCTCCGCTCGGCGCGGTGGTCGGCGAATGGGTGGGGTCAGCCGGCGGGCTCGGCTTTCTCATGGTCCAGGCCAATGCCCGCATGCAGAGCGAGACCGTGTTCGCCGCCATGCTGATCCTCGCGCTCGAGGCCGTGCTGTTTCGAAAGGCGGTGGATCTCGCCGCTCCCTTCTTCACCCGCTGGTCGCATGAGGATTGAGCGGCCGGCTCAACCGAACAGGAGAATGACATGCTGAAGAAACTCGCTTTCGCCGCCGCTCTTGCCCTGGCTCCCGGGCTGGCGAGCGCCGCCGATAAGCTCGACGTGATCCTCGAATGGTATGTAAACCCCGACCACGCTCCGCTGGTGATCGCCGCCGAAAACGGCTATTTCGCTGATGAGGGGCTCGACGTGGAACTGGTGCCGCCATCCGACCCGTCGATGGTGCCGCGCATGGTGGCGACCGGCAAGGTCGACATCGGCATTCACTACCAGCCCAACCTCTATCTCGATCACGAGGCCGGCATTGATATCGTGCGCTTCGGCACGCTGGTCTCAACCCCGCTCAACACGCTGACGGTGCTGAAAGACGGGCCGATCAAATCCGTCGCCGACCTGAAGGGCAAGAAGATCGGCTTCTCGGTGGCCGGGATCGAGGACGCGGTGGTGGCCACGATGCTGAAAAACGCCGGCCTCACCAAGGACGACATCACCCTCATCAACGTCAATTTCGCGCTCACCCAGTCGCTGCTTTCGCAACAGGTCGACGCGACCATCGGCTCGTTCCGCAATATCGAATTGCCGCAGATGCGGATCGCCGGCCACGAAGGCAAGGCCTTCTTCCCGGAAGAGCATGGCGTGCCGGTCTATGACGAGCTGATCTACGTGACCCGCAGCGAAATGCTTGACGACGACCGGCTGCCGCGCTTCCTCGATGCTGTGGAAAAGGCAACGGTCTTCATCGTCAACCATCCGGAGGCGGCATGGGAGAGCTTTGCCAAAGCCTATCCCGATCTCGACGACGAGCTGAACCGCCAGGCCTTCGCCGAATCGATCGTCCGCTTCGCCAAGCGTCCCGCCGCCACCGATGCCGAGCGGTATGAACGATTCGGCGCGTTCATGGCGGAAAACGGGCTGATCTCCGAAGCGCCGCCGGTCGATGCAATCTCCGTCTCGCTATCGAAGGAAAAATGAACCGGCCTTAAATCGCCACAAAAGCACATTATAAAGAAGTGAAAGAGGCGGCTCGCGGGCCGCCTCGCTATTTCGGTCTTTTGTGACGACAATTGCGGCGATACCGCCATGCAAAGACCGATCTCTACCCTTTTTGCGACAGGAGATCGGATCATGAAACTTGCCGGCCTCGTGCTGGTGGTGGTCGGGCTTGCGGGCCTCACCATCCGCATCTTGCTCTATCAATATCCCGACGTCGCGGGCACGATCGAGGGCAGCCTTTTGAGCCCGCTTTCACACCTGACGATCGCCGTCGGCGCGGCGCTGCTGGCGCTCCACCTCCTCTACCGGGTGCTGCGCCACGTCATGCATTTCTGAAGTCCGTTAAATCCGCTTGCCCGCACGCTCGTTCAGCGTGCTTTCCACAAAGGCCGCGACATCGCGGTCGGCGGGATAGAATTCGAGATAGCGCCGCCACACTTCGACCGACGCCTCCTGCCGCCCGGTCCTGTCGAGGATCGTCGCCATCAGGCCGAGCGCGCCGAAATCGCGCGGCTCCAGCGAAAGCGATGTACGGATATCGTCCATGGCGCGTTCGAGATCGCCATGGGTGTAATGGAGCACGGCGCGCTTGCGGTAGGGGGCGGCCTCGTCCGGCCTCAGCGCAATCGCCTCCGACAGGAAATCGAGCGCCGCTGCGCTGCGGCCATTGTTTTCCGAATCATCCGACCATTCGATCAGCAGGGAAACCGTGGGGCTCGGCGAGCGATCGAGATATTCGTCGATCTGGCGGGCAAGGTCGGCCGCCCGTCCGGCATCGCTTGTGCGTTTCAGCCGGTCGTAAAGCCTGTCAAGCGGGTCGGACTCGACAACCGCATCCGGCATCGCGGAAACCTGTTCGTCCGCGGCGTTGCCTTGGGCAAGCGCCGGCAGCGGGCCGGCGGCCAGAGCGGCGAGTATCAGAATGGCGGACATAGAAAAGCGCATGACGGGAATGGTATCCCGTCATGGCGAAAATTCAAACAGATAATGCGTTGATTTTCTCAGCCCTGACGGGCCTTGAAGCGCGGATTCTGCTTGTTGATGATGTATACCCGGCCCTTGCGGCGCACCAGACGGTTTTCCCGGTGACGGGACTTGAGCGCCTTGAGCGAATTCTTGATCTTCATGTTTTCGATCCGCTGTTTGTGCCGCTCTCGACTGATCAGTAAAGGCGGTCAGTATTGACATTCAAAGGCGCGCCTTGAAAAAGCGCGCCCGACAGTGGCCGCTACCTAGCGAATGATCGCCGCCAAGTCAACCGTCGCGACGCTTTTCCAGCACGGTGACATGGCCCATTTTCCGCCCTGCCCGAGTTTCAGCCTTGCCATAGAGATGCACGAGCGCGCCTTCGGTCGTCATCCACGCCCCGATCCGCTCCATATCGTCGCCGACGATGTTGTGCATAACGCAATCGCTGTGGCGGACGGGGTCGATCAGCGGCAGGCCGCAAACGGCGCGGATATGCTGCTCGAACTGGGAGAGAACGCAGGCCGCCTCGGTCCAGTGGCCGGAATTGTGGACGCGCGGCGCGAATTCGTTGGCGATCAGCCTGCCGTCGCGGGCGACGAACAGTTCCAGCCCCAGCACGCCGACATAATCGAGCCCGATCAGAAGCCGCTCCGCCGCCGCGCGGGCCGCCGCGCCGGTCTGCGAAGACACATTGGCCGGGACGGTGGAGGTTCGCAGGATGCCGTCGCGATGCACATTCTCGGCCGGGTCGAAGCAAACGATCGTGCCGTCCATGCCGCGCGCCGCAATCACCGAGATCTCGCGGTCGAAATCGATCCACTCCTCGAAGATCGCGGGCGCGCCATCAAGCGCTGCAAAAGCGGCCTCCGGGTTATTGCCGCTGCCGTCAAACACCCACTGACCCTTGCCGTCATAGCCGAAGCGCCGGGTCTTCAACACGCCGCTTCCGCCAAATGCCTCGAGCGCTAGCGCCAAATCATCGGCCGTATCGACCGCACGGAACCCGGCGGTGGCGATGCCGCTGTCGTTGAGGAAGGTCTTTTCGGTGAGCCGATCCTGCGAAACGGAAAGCGCGCGCGCCGGCGGGTAGACCGGCCGTTCGCCGGAGAGAATCGCCGCGCTTTTCTCCGGCACGTTTTCGAATTCATAGGTGATCACGTCACAGGCGCCGGCAAGTTCAAAAAGCGCCGCCTCGTCATCATAAGCCGCCACGATATGGCGGTTTGCGACCTGGGCGGCCGGGCAATCTTGCTGCGGTTCCAGAATAACGGTGCGGATCGAAAGCCGGGCGGCCGCCATGGCCAGCATGCGGCCAAGCTGGCCGCCGCCGATGATACCGATGGTTTTCATGAAACTCATTCGTCCTTGTCGATGGGGTATTCGGCAACGCTTGCCGCCTGGCGCACGCGGTATTCATCCAGCCGACCCGCAAGCTCGGGATCTGCCAACGCCAGAACGGCCGCCGCCAGCAGCGCAGCATTGACCGCGCCGGCCTTGCCGATGGCGAGCGTTCCGACGGGTATGCCGGCCGGCATCTGCACGATCGACAACAGGCTGTCCTGGCCGGAGAGCGCGCGCGACTGAACCGGCACGCCGAAGACCGGCAGCGGCGTCAGCGCCGCCATCATGCCCGGCAGATGGGCCGCCCCGCCGGCACCGGCGATGATGATCTGAAAGCCTTCGGCGCGGGCGCTGCGGGCGAACTCATACATGCGGTCCGGCGTGCGGTGGGCGGACACGATCCGCGCATCGTAATCGATGTCGAGAATATCGAGAATGTCGGCGGCGTTCTTCATCGTTTCCCAGTCGGACTGGGACCCCATGACGATGGCGACTGGCGGATTCTTGATCGGGCTCATCGGCATTCCATTGTTTCAACAAATTCGACGAATGTGGCACGCGCCGACCATGCGTCGTTTCGGGCGAAACACGCTCTAGCATCAATCGTTTTCGGTGAAAAGCAAGGCGCCGGGGAGATCACGCGTGCCTGGGGCAAAATGCCCTCACAAAATCACATTTCCGCCTTCGACAAACGTCTTCGATCATGGCATGCTGATATTGCACTTTGATGACGAGGCGCCGCATCCGGCGGCGCGAAACCAAAGGAAGGACGTGTGCAATGACAGTTCAGACGCATCTTGCCGCACTCGAGGAAAAGCATTCCGAACTTGAGAGGAAGCTTCACGACATAATGGCTTCGCCGTCCAGCCACGACCAGGAAATCGCATCGATCAAACGCAGGAAACTTCACCTGAAAGACGAGATTGAACGCCTCCATCACTCAGCGAATTAAGACACCCCCTGTCCTCAAACGCCCCGGCCCAAAACCGGGGCGTTTTTGTTTTGCGCAACGCGTTTCTGACCGATGGCTCGAAGCCCCCGCTATATTTAAACCCCGTCGTCCTTCTCCCGCTTCTTCATCACCCCGATCCTGAGCATCACCTCGCGCGGTATGTCATAGGTCGACTTCAGATGATGGTCGGTGCGAAGCCCCAGATAGTCGCGCTGGATGAACAGCGCGAAGGCGCGGTCGGCAGCCGCCTGCACCAGTTCATCGCGATCCTGATTGGAGCCCGGCGTCTCGTCGTGACGCCTGAGCGCCGCCAGCGCCTCCTCCAGCCGTCCGCCAATCCGCCCCAACGCCTGCGCCGTCTCCTGCATGATTTCGTATTGCAGGGCGTCCAGATCGGGATCGAGCGGCCTGCTGCTGGTGCCCGGCAATATCGGTTTCCTGGTGGCCATGATCTTTTCCTTGCGTCTTCCCCGAAGATCGTAAGGTGAACGCGCGAGGTCAAGGGTTTGAAACCAAACGCGGGCCAACCGTAAATCTGCGGCAGACTTGTCATATGGCGTTATAAGACCTATATTTCGCCAAACGGCAATAACGGGATCGAACATGCCCCATCTGCAAGTGATCGAAAAAACCGCGCATCAGGCCGCCGCCCCCGAGATTACCGAGGCGGAGGGGCAGGCGATGGCGCGGGCGGCGGTCAATTTGTTTGCGCGCTGGCGGATGAGCGACAGCCAGGCCTGCATCCTGTTGGGCGGCTTGTCGCCGCGCACATGGGCGCGCTGGAAGGGCGGTGATATCGGGCGCATCCCCCGCGACCTCAAGGCCCGGCTTTCCAACCTGATGGGCATTCACAAGGCGCTCCGGATCATCTTCACGGATGCGGACCGGATCTATGGCTGGGTGCGGCGGGAAAACGCGGCTTTCGGCGGCGCATCGGCGCTTGACGTCATGCTTGGCGGCGAACTGACCGATATCATGCGGGTCCGGCGCTATCTCGACAGCGTCCGGGGCGGCTGAGCTTGACCATGCCCGATATCGTTCGCGTGCGGTGGGCAAAGACCCACCGGATCATCCGTTCGCGTTTCCCGCCGATCGACCTCTTCGAGGATATCGCCGATCCGGCCGACTGGGACGCGATCCTGTCGGCGGAGGCCAAGACCAATCCGCGCGTCAGCCAGAGCGTCGGCATGCTCGATCTGGTGCCGCCCGAGCGCCGGGTCGCCGGAGAAGGCGCGTCATGGGCGATGGCGCCCTTCGTCCACACCTCGACGGATCGGCCGAGCCGGTTCAGCGACGGTTCGTTCGGCGTCTATTATGCCGGCGACCGGATCGAGGTCGCGCTGTTCGAGACCATACATCACCATGCCATATTCATGGCGGCCACGAACCAGATGCCCGGCTGGACTTCCGATTTTCGCGAACTCGTCGGCACGCTCGACGCCAATCTCCACGATGTCAGCGACCGGACGCGTTTTGCCGAGCTCTACGATCCCGACGACTATCGCAGGCCGCAGGCGCTTGGCGCGGAACTCCACGCGGAAAATGCGAACGGCATACTCTATCGCAGCGTCAGATATCCGGATGGTTCGGCGGTCGCCCTGTTTTGGCCGGATGTCGCCGGAATACCGGTGCAGGGGCAGCATTTTTCCTATTACTGGGACGGTGCGAACGTCGCCACGGTCAAGAACCTCGGCACCGGCGAGCTATTCGCCGTGGTCGATTAGCCCAGGCTGGCGCAACGCCTTTATCTCCGTCCAGAGAAGTTCCTGAATATCGGTATGCCCGCCGGCCAGGCGCACCGCCGCCACCGTCAGCAGCGTGTGAGGCAGCACGTCTCGGAGGTCGAAGAGCAGGCCGGCGCGGATCGCGTCCCTGGCGATGCTCTCCGGCACCCAGGCGACGCCGACGCCGCTGATCGCGAATTGCAGGGCGGCCAGCGTCAGCGCGGTCTCGACCTTGCGGCGGACGAATTCGCCGCTCGGGATCTGCGGCATCACCTCCTCGTTGAAAATCCGGCCGAGAAAGGCGTCGCTCGGATAGGCGATCACCGGCAGTTCGCCGCGCGCATAACTGTCGTTCAGCACGCCGAGACCATGGGTGGCGAACACCGGGATAAAGGCTTCCGTGCCGAGATTGACCCGTTCGAGATAGTCCTCGGGCTCCGCCGCTGTCTCGGCCACCGACTGGTAGTTCAGCAGAAGATCGGCCTGCTTGGTCATCAGCAGCGCCAGACACTCGTCGCGATTGGCCGAGCGCAGGCGCACGCTGACGTCGATCGTGTTCGAGAACGCCTCGATGATGCCCGGGGCGCGCGACGTGGTGATCGCATGCTGGCTGGCGATCACGATCCGGTTGTTGGCCTCGCGCCCCTGCCGGCGCAGTTCGTAAAGCAGGTCCTTCATCTCGGAGACCAGCCGCTTGATCTCCTCCTGCTGGGCGGAAATCGACGGCTTGAGGCCGACGGGCTTGCGGTCCCGATCGAATAATTCGGCCCCGACATAATCCTCGATCGCGCGGATGCGGCGCGAGAAGGCCGGCTGGGTGACGTTGCGCCGCG
>MDSV01212223.1_pt1 | contig 15657 bp, 4 predicted proteins | sample 810851 | NCBI WGS metagenome assembly MDSV01 (sample SAMN05326640, study PRJNA326480) | marine metagenome | isolation source: seawater | place: Atlantic Ocean: North East | collected 2012
GAGCCCGGCTCCGGCGGGCGGCGGTCTGTTCGGAGCGGCGTCGAACCCGGCTCCGGCGGGCGGCGGTCTGTTCGGAGCGGCGTCGAGCCCGGCTCCGGCGGGCGGCGGTCTGTTCGGCGGCGGCGGCGCGCCCGCGACGCCTGCGCCGGGCGCCCCGGCTCCCGCAGGCGGCGGCCTTTTCGGTGGCGCCGCCGCCTCGGCGCCCGCTTTCGGGTCGCCCGCGCCCGCCGGCGGCGGCCTTTTCGGCGCGCCGGCGACGCCGGGCGCGTTTGGTGCGCCGGCGACCCAGCAGCCGCGGCGAGCGAGGAGGCGGTGAGGAGCGAGCGCGCTCGTAAAAGGAACTCGTGGTCGATTTTTTGCATCGAAATTGAGGGACGCTCTTTTTAGTCGGAAAAAAATGCGTCCGTCGCATATGACACATGCGCGGCGGTCGTTATTCTACACAATTGCGGATCTGTAACTAACAATCCTCGGACGCCCCGCACAGCGATGCGCGCGACCCGGTGCACCCCCCGAACCTCGTGATCGGTCGAGATGGCGGGCGGATTAAAGGGCGAGCTGAAGAGGACCGAACAGAGTTTCACGAAACAGCAGGAGGATGAGGAGGAGGAGGAGCAGAATTCGTCCGTGATTCGCGACATCGGGCGGACGTTCCTGCGCTTCGTGTACGCGCTGGTGGTTTTCGGCGTGCTGCTCGTCGGGTCCGCGTACGTGCTGTGGGTCTACGAGCGCCCCATCGAGGAGCAGTCTCAGCTGGCGGAAGCTGAAGAGCGCAAGCGCTGGGGGCGAATCATCGCGCGTCTGTTCGGGTTCATCGCGGTCCCCGCCGATGAGGGCCTCGTCGGGACCGACTGCGCCACGGCGTACCTGGACCACGCGACGATTTTCCCCGACTTCGACCTCGGGACGCCCCCCGAGCGGTGGGTGCTCGAGACGGACAATGTCACGACGTGCGATGGCGCGTCGAGCGACGCGGGCGCGTGCCGTCTGACCTGCGTCCTGAAACAGCCCTCCTCGAAGCAGGTGCGGGCGTGTCGCGCGGACGACCCGGATGACTTGAACCCGGCGCTTTTCGACGAGACGTGCTTGACGTCCTCGGCGGCGTGCCCGAACTGCCATCTGCTGGTGCGGAAGCTGGACGGCCTGCGGTTTTCCGGTCCGGCGGGCGAAAACGCGGCGGACAAGCGCACGTTGCAAGCCGCGGAGATTTACCAGATGTACCGCACGCAGCTGGAACGCATCGAGCCGTCCACGCACTGGGACGTCGGCGGAAGTCTGTTCTTCGCGTTCACGGTGCTCACCGCGGTCGGATACGGGAGTTACGCGCCCGTCGCGTTCGAGAGCAAACTCGCCATCACCGTCGCCACCATCCCGGGCATCGTCATCTTCGCGTACGCGCTCGGGCTCTTCGCGGGGATCGTCATGAGCACCGTGACACATTTGAAAATCAAGTTCGGACTCGCGCGAGCGCGGCCCGCCGTCTCGAGGCGGGCCAGGGTCTGGGCGCGCGCGTTGCGGCGGTGCGACGCCAACGGCGACGGCGAGCTCACGCTGGACGAGCTCGTCCGCGGCGCCGACGACATCTGCCGCCTCGTCGGCATCGACGTCGGCGCGCGCGGCGGAACGAGGCGGCAAAAACAAGGCGGCAAGAACAACCTAACGCGCGGCCGGGGAATAGACGACGAGGACGACTCCGCGGAGGAGGAGGCGTCGGCGTCGGCGAGCGACGACGACGCCGCGCCGCGAAACGCGTTGTCGAGCCGCGCCGAGGCGGAGGCGCGCTCGTTCATCCAAGCCGCCTTCAAGGACGCCGACGTGGACGACAGCGGCAGCCTGACCATGATGGAGAGCATGGCCATGGTGAGCGACTTGGTTCGCGTGCGCGAGTCGCAGCTGCAGGAAGCGCAGAGCAGGGAACAACTTCGCGCGGCGCTCTTTTGCGTCGCGCCCGTCGTGGCGGCGGCGGCGTTCGGGTTCGCGCATTTCGAAAAGATGGCGGGCAACGAGTTCGGCATCCTGGATTCGTTCTACTTCGTGATCGTCAGTCTGACGACCGTCGGGCTGGGGGACATCGTCCCGAGCGAGGGCTACAGCATGATCTACTGGTACGTCTGGATGACCATCGGCCTCGGTCTCATCGCGCTGATCCTCTCCACCGCGGGCGTCGTCTTGGCCAACACGAGCGAGCGGATGGCGCTCACGGCGGCCGGGGCGCGCCGAAAGAAGGGCGGCGACGCGAAGAAGAGCAAGCGCACGCGGATAGAGCCGCAGCCGGTGCGCGGGTACGTCGAGGAGGACGTGGAGCGGGCGTTCGAAAGGGAGAACACCAAGTGGGGGAAGAAGTCGATGGCGTGATGAGCGACAGGTAGTTTTAGCTATTAGAGCTTCCGCAGATACCTGGTGCCGTAGGTCAATCGTTCCACAACCGTGCTCCGCAGTCCGAGAAAATTGAATAATATCATGATAAAAGATCACCCGAATCGGTCCGTGTTGAGCGACAATTGTGACCAACAAGTAGTCTACGACAATCGAGCGCGCGGACACCCCCCCCCACCCGCTTTGACATCGACATGCGAGCTCGCGGAGATCCCGGCGCTACGCGCGACGACGCTATCACTCGAGGGCGCGGCCATCTTGGCACCATGCGCCGCTCGGACCGTGCCGCGCTGCTCGTTCTCGTCGCCCTAGGACTCCAATTGTTTCTTTCCCCCGTGCACGCGCAGACCGCCGCGGCGCTCGACGCGGCGCTGGACCACAAGGAGGACGCGCTGCTCGAGTTCAAGCTCGCGCTCGAGGCTGCGACGATCGGCATCAGCAACGGCACGCTCTCCAACGCCACCTGCGAAGTCTACTCCGCGTGCTCCGCGGAGCTCGCGAGCCCCTTCTGCCACTTCAACTACGGCAACAGCGCGGGATGCGGCTGCGAGACTGGGCGGACCGTGGATGCCACCAACTCGGTGGTGAAGTCGTCGCCCCGGCTGGGCGCGTCGCCGTACTCCGTCAAGCGCACGGCGTGCGAAGCGAAGCACGTCGATCCCACGCTGCGCAACCTCTACGGCAGCATGATCGAGGAAGGCGACGCCAAGTGGCTGTTTTACGGCTCCAAGGATGGCGTGCTCATCAACTTCCCGGGCATCGTCTGGGACGAGGACGTCGACGACGACGTGTGCGGCGCGTCCTACGACGCGCGCATCCGCCCGTGGCACATGGCCGGCGCGACCGGCCCCAAGAATCTCGTGCTCATCCTGGACACCTCAGGGAGCATGCAGATGTACGACCGGCTCTCGCTGCTGAAGACGGCGGCCAAAGCCATCCTGGGCGCGACCACCTTCGCGGACTTCATCGGCGTGGTTGAGTTTGCGACGAGCGCGGACACCTACGCGGGCCTCACCACGCTCGCGCGCGCGTTGCCCGGCTTCAAAGATGACCTCACGCGGTACGTGGACGGCTTTTCCCCCTCGGGCGGGACGAACATGATCGCCGGCATGGAGCGCGCGTTTCGACTGGTGGACGATTCGCGCGACAAGTCGTACGAAGCCGGCTGCCACACGACGTACGTGCTCGTGACGGATGGCGAGTGGTCCGAGGACCCGGGCCCGACCATCGCCGCCAGGCAAGCATCGGATTCGGGCGCGGACGAGCACTTCTTCGTCGTCGGGCTCGGCAGCGGCGTCTCCCAGCCGGCGCTGCGGAGCTTGTCGTGCGCGACGGGCGCGATATACACGCACGCCGAGGACGGCGACGAAGAAGCGCTGCAGCGCGCGATGATTTCCTTCTACAAGTACTTCGCGCTCTTCAAGAGCGTGAACCAGGTGGAGGGGTATTCCTGGTCCGAGCCGTACATCTCCATCCCCAGCATCTGGGGGAAGATGACCACCGCGGTGGCGCCGGTGTACGACAAGAGCCGCGAGCCGTGGCACATGATGGGCGTCGCGGGCGTCGACGCCACCGTCTGCGACCTCATCGCGGACAAAGTCCCGGAGCCCGAGTCTCCCCCGCGCCGGACCCAGCGCGGGTGCGCGTGCTTGGACACGTGGTCCTACAACGACGCTTCGTTCTCCGGGTGCACGAGCGTGGACTGGCCCGTGCCTTGGTGCGCGACGGAGGGGAGCTGCGGGAGCTGCGACACCCCCAGCGTCACCGGCGGGTGCTGGGACGACTGCGAGCCGGAGGGGAAGGAGGGCGTGTTGCAGGAGACGCTCCTGACGCGCGCCACGGCGTGGTGCGAGCCCGCCGCGCTGGACGCATGCGCCCTGGAGGCGCTGCGCCTGAGCGTCGGCGAGCCCGCGTGCGCCGCGTCCGAGCCGGGGTTCGACTACGCGAGCTGCACGGACGCGCAGATCGAGGCGTTCGCCTGGGCCATCGACGGACCCCGGGACCCCGGCGCCGCGACCTACGCGCTGAAGGCGGTGAAGTCCAGCCTGGTGGGCACCCCGTACGACGTGAACGCGGACGCGTGCGCGTGCGACGACAACATGCAGCCCGCGTGCGCGTGCGCGGCGGCGGCTGCGGCCCTCGAGGAGGCGTTATCATCCGACGACGATGATGGGCTCGAGGTTGAAGTCAACCTCGACGAAGCGAGCATCGCCGGTATCGTCGTCGGCGGCGTGGTGTCGTGCGCCTTCATGGCGTTGCGGTTCCGTCGCGGACGGGGTTCGTCGGCGGACCAGACGCGCGCGCCTCAGCAGATGTCCCCCTACGCTACTCCGGTGTACCAAGGCCCCTACGGCGCGCAGCCCATGCAGCCCACGCAGCCTCAGCCCACGTCGCATACGCCGGCTCCGGTGTACCAAGCCCCATACGGCGCGCAGCCTCCTCCTCAGCCGAACGCCCAACCGCAGTACTACCCGCCCAACGCGTGAGCGCCTCTCGGAAGGCGGCGGCGACACGCGCGCGGCGACGCGACGCGCGCGACGCGAGTGCTCTATTCATGTTGCTCTGTGACGCTTCACAACATAAGCGTTGTATGAATATGTATTTATATATCATGATATCAGACTTTGCGTGTGTGCCGGCTGACGCATGGCTCCTTCACGCGCTTTGATGACCCTCCTGTCCCGCCGCCGCGGAGCGCCGCGACGACGAAAACCGAAAACCGCCGTGTTGTCCGCGGTGTTTGAGACACTCTCGACTCTGAATCCGATTTTCGCGGTAATGACTATTCACGATGTTGCTATTACAGACGCGGAGTAAACCCAACGGCGCGTCGTGGTTCACCGCGCTTTCCGTGGGCGTCGTCGGATTGGTGGCCATCACGACTGGCGCCAAGTCGGCGTTCGATGCGTACCAGAGTCGTAGCAGCTCGGAGCAGCTTGGCTCGTGGGAAGACCGCTCGGTTGCGCTTCACAACGATGCTACCAAGTGCAACTCGTGTGCTGTGGTGATCCCGTCGGACAAGCTCACCGGGAAAGGCTTCGGTTCCGCGATCGACGAGCACGACTGCGTGGTGCGGTTCAACGCGCACGACCCCTCGGACGCGCCCGCTGAGGATTGGGGAACGAAGGATGATATACGAGTCGTGAACGCGTATCAAGTCGACGCGCTTGAAAAGAGAGGAGGGTCGTGTATCGACCCAGAACACCCGACGTGCAGGCGGGTGATCATCACGTGGGACACCGGCGGGGTGGATGCGTTCATGGGTGGCCACGAAAACGCCGAGCTTCTTCCGCAAATGGACTCGGAGTACTACCCCCCCTACGACGGGAAACCAGACGTGCACGACACGCTTCGAAACTTTGCGAACGAAAACGGGTTGGGCGTGCCCATGTACGGAAGCAGCGCGTACTGCGCCATTTCCGTGATGCGGCACCCTGACGTGTGCGGCGAGAAGATGACCATCTTCGGGATCCCCGCGTCCATGGAAGTCGAAACCGAAGGGTACATCGACCCGCACGGCCCGGCGAACGCGGCGCACTGCTACTCCACGGAGCACGAGTACTTCCGGAAAACCGCGGGGACTGAGGGGTGGGAAAATGTCATGGTCCAGGACATGGGTGACGCTCCGGTTGCGGAAGGGAAGCCAGCCGAGACGGAAGAGGCGGCCCGGGAAGACGAGGTTGCTGACGAGGAGACACGCCGTTTGTAGACAGATTTTTCGAATCGCGCTGCTGAGAGCGGTCGGCGCTCACCAGAATCTCCTTCGTCGTTATCTGCGCGTCGGACTGCGTCGTGGAATCGCGGTGGTCGCCGCGCGCGGTCTCACATGGCCGCGCGGTCCCCTAAAGACTCGCTGGGTCGGTACTCGCCCGGAAGCCCCGGCTTCAACCTGCTACCCATGCGCCGTACGAGCGTGAACATGGGTCGCGGGCGCCGGGGCGGGTTCCTCGCGCGTGCGCTGTCCGGTGAGAAACCGGAGCTCATCACGCTCCTCGCGATGGTGGGCGCGTCCCTCGTGGCGTACTACGCGCTCTTCGGCGGGCGCGGCTCGTACGCCTCGTCCGGCGGCGTGAACACGCTCGCAAAGGGCTTCTCGCCCGTGTCGACGTTCAAGCCCGCGAAGGACATCCAGTGGGCGAGCGTGCAGAGTTCCTGCGCGCCGAGCGAGCCCGGCGGGATGTCGGTGCTTGTCACCGGATCCGCCGGCTTCGTGGGGTTTCACGTCGCGCTGGCGCTCAAAGAGCGCGGCGCGGGCGTGCTCGGGATCGACAACGTGAACGATTACTACCCGCCCATCCTGAAACGCGCGCGGCTCGCGAAGCTCGAGCAAGCCGGCGTCGCGACCATCGAGAGCGATCTAAACGATAAGCACACCACGCGCAAAGCCCTGGACGCGTGTAAGTTCACGCACGTGTTACATCTGGCGGCGCAAGCCGGGGTTCGGTACGCGGTGAAGAACCCGGGCGCGTACGTCCACTCCAACGTCGCGGGCTTCGTGAATTTGCTTGAGGAGATCGTGCACACCAGCCCCGCGCCGGCGTTGGTGTTTGCGAGCAGCTCGTCCGTGTACGGCCTGAACGCGAAAACGCCGTTCAGCGAGGACGACCGCACGGACCAGCCCGCATCTCTGTACGCGGCGACGAAGAAAGCCGACGAAGCGTTGGCGCACACGTACAACCACATCCATGGGTTAGCCGTCACCGGCTTGCGGTTCTTCACCGTGTACGGCTCGTACGGCCGGCCGGACATGGCGTACTTCTCCTTCGCCAACAACATCGCGCGCGGGCGGCCCATCACCATCTTCCAGGGCGAGGGAGGGAAGGAGCTGGCGAGGGACTTCACGCACATCAGCGACGTCGTCGCGGGGGTCGTCGCGGCGCTGGAGACGTCAGAGCCCTCCGGGAAGCGGCCGGACGGGACAAAGCCGGCGAGTCGCTTGTTTAACTTGGGGAACACGCACCCGGTGACGGTTTCTGATTTCGTGTCCGTGTTGGAAAAGCACCTGGGAAAGACGGCGATTCGAGAGTACGTGCCCATGCCAAAAACCGGGGACGTCCCGTTCACGCACGCCGACGTGTCGCGCGCGGCGAGCGAGCTCGGATACGCGCCGCACACGTCTCTGGACGAGGGTTTGCGAAAGTTTGCCGAGTGGTACCTCGAGTTTTGCGCGGGGAGCGCGTGCGCGGAGATTCAGGCGTACAAGCCGAGCTAGAGGGGACGAAGAGAGGCGGAGCGTCGACCCGTAGAACGCGCGTATTTATACTTCTTACCTAGTTTCTTCATCACGACACGGAGGTCTTCTAATCACGCGCTCGGCGTCCGACGCGTCTAACGCGTCTAACGGTGACGCGGCGGTGTACTTTCGACGGGGTTCCACGCCGAGAGACGCGCGCGTCTCTCGACGGAATCTTCCCGTTTTTTCGTTTCTTCGCGAGTTAGTCCACGGAGCACAGGAGCGCGACGCCGCGCATGATCCACTTGCTCGGGGGATCCTCGGTGCGAAGCGGGAACGTGCTAATAAAGTTGAGCCCGGTGCGTTTCTTCACCTTGTACGCGGGCGCCTCGTACTGGTTCTTGTTCACCTTGTCCCTCGCCTGCTTCCCGGTCACCTGAAGCACCGGGAGGGGCGTGAAGAGCTTCTTGGGGTCGCTGTCCACCAGCCTGTTCTCCTTGCCGTGCCACTTGCACCCCTCCAGGAACAGCCCATACACGTACACGCCGTCCTTGGCCTCTTCCTTGAGCTGGTTCACCTCCAGCGGCGGTGAGGTGACCCACGAGTCCATCACCACGTCGTCCAGCGCCCAGCGCTCTTTGGCGTGCTTCCGGTTCACCTCCTGCTTCATCGCCGTCAAGAAACCCTGCGGGTTGAAGAAGCCGGTGAGCCAGTACGCCTTCGGGCGGCCTTTGTTCAGCCACTTGTCCAGCTGGTCGTGCCTCTGCAGGAGCCCCTGGAACCACGCCCCGATCGTGGCGCTCTCCCAGGACCACCGGAGCCACGCGGTGGGGATGGACGCGTTGAACAGCTTCTCCAGTGCCTCCACGAGGTCGCCGGCAAGCGCGATGGTTCCGGCGATGGCCAGCCTCAAATTCTTGAGCGTCTTGGTGGTGAGGTTGATGATGATGTTCAGGCGGTCAATCTCCTGTCTCAAGTGCACGGTGAGCGGCTGCGTCGGCCCCCCGGGCAGCTTACGCAGCGCATCCTTGGTGATTTCGTTGACGAACGCCGGCGGGACCTTCCCGAGCAGGTCCTCGCAGATCTTATCCACGATCTCCTCCGGGCTCTGCCCGCCGCCGCCGCCGCCCGACTTGGGCATGGTCGAGATCACCGTCTCCACGAGGTCGGCGACGGCGAGCGTGCGGAAGGTGAGGTCGGCGTTGGGATGCAGCCCGAAAATCTCGGGGCTCTCCTGCGCGGGCAGGCGCTCGATGGCAGCGCGGAACTCGTCGATGTTCGCGGTGTCCGGAACGACGTACCCGGGGTAAATCTCCAAGCCTTTCGCCAACGCGCCCGCGTTGAAGTACTTGGACGCGTACGTGTCCATCAGCAGCTCGTCGAAGCCGTCGGTGATCCTCCCGCCGTACTGGATGCTGCTGATCATGTACGTCACCGTGGGCCAGGTGGGCGACGCGAGCTTCTTCGCGTCCATCTCGAGCAGGTGGTTCTGCAGGAACTGCACGCACGCGCTCAGGTCGGACTGGTTGAACTCGTACCGGATGTTCCAGCCGATGGGGCCGAACTTGCGTCGCTCCTGCACGACGGAGTGCATGTAGCACATCACGAAGAGCATCTGGCGCCACTCGTAGCGGGCCACGGTGTCGAGCATGTCCTGGCTCACCCAGGCGTACGAGTTGCGCAGACCCGCGCGCATCCCCACGGGCGCCTCGTTCGTGAGCTTGATGGACATCTGCAGCAAGCCGATGGGGAACTGCGGGTGCGGCTCGGCGGTGATCCACAGCCGGAAATCCTCGTGCAGGTCCTCCGTCTTGGTCAAGAAACTCTCAACCTCGGTGAGGTACGACAGCCCGAGGTGCGTGTTCTGCAGTAAAACCCACTGCCCTTCCTGCGTCGCCGTGGCGATGAGCTTTCGCGCGATGATCTCCTGGCCCTGGCCCATGGACACGCCGTTCATCTTGATTTTCTTTCTTTTCGCGAGCTCCTCGATGAGCTTCGTGGGGTCCGCGCCCGCGGACAGCAAGCAAATCACCGGTGTGTGCGGGTCGGTCTCCGCCCACGTCTTCTCCATGTTGAGCGGCACCGATTCCACGAAGCGCTCGCCGATCGCCGTCGCGATGTACGTCTGCGCGGCGACCATGGTGCGGTCCTCCCTGAGGCTCTTGACGATGCACATCTTCTCGAACGCGTCGACGCGCTCCTCGAAGTCGGGCACGGCCGCGCCCTCCGGCGCCTCCAGGTCGTACCACTGCTTCCACAGCGGCTCGTTGCGCTGGAACGAGTCCAGGATATCCGAAAACGCGGGGAGCGCGCTCAGCGCGTTGAGGTCCAGCCAGCACTTGTCCGGGATCCAGTCCTTGGGTTTCTTCTTCACCGACTTGATGTCCAGAGACCCGCCGCCTTTCAGGAAGACGTTCACGAGATCGGGGGACAACGCCTTCGCGGAGACCTGGATCTTGTTCGTCAACATCAGCGCGAACGTCAGCTTGTGCCGCTCGAACAAACCCCGCTGGATGTACAGGTAAATCGTGTACGTCATGTGCTCGATGATGTTCTTGATGCGCTTCGCCGGCATCGCCGCCTTCTCGGCGTTGTCGATGCTCTGCGAGTACAGCGCGTTGAACTGCCGCAGAGACGTCTGGTACATCACGTTGCACGTCGCGAACTCGGCGATGAGGAAGTAGATCAAGGTGGCGCGGTGCGCCACCGGGCGGTACTCCTCGCACGCCTCGGTGATCTTGACGTTCGTGTCCGCCGCGGTGGCGAGCTTCTCGTTCACATCCTGCGCGGTTTGCTTCGTGTTGTTCAGGACGTCGATGAGCTCGACGTCGTCCAGCAGGTTGCCCGTGGAGTTGGCGAGGCGGTACAGCAGATCGTCCTCCAGCTGCTTGATCTTCTTCTTGTACATGGTGACCTCTTCCACGAGTGCCTGCCTCTGCTCTTCGAGCTCGTGCTTTTCCTTGAGGATGAGTTTCCCGAGGAGCTGGTCCTCCAGCCCGACCGCCGTGACGGTGAAGTCGATCACCGTCACCTTCGCGGACATCTCCGGGGAGTAGTGCGGGTTGGGAAGGCGCGTCGTGCAAAACATCGCAAACGATTCCGAAAAGTCAACCTCTTTGTCCAGCTGGATGATCAGGTTCTTGCCTTTGCGGACGACGCGTTTCTCCAGCACGGGGTCCAGCATGGGGTCCAGCTCCTCCTCGATGTTCTCGATGAGCATGGGCTTGCCGTAACTCAAGCAGTCCTCGAGGTGGTTGCGGAACATCTTCTCGCCCAAGCCCGTGACGCGGAGTTGGTTCGCCTCCTCTCGGTTCTTGATCCAAGACACGCCCTGGCCTTGCGGGTCCACTAACACCGGGTACCGCGTCGCGCGCGTGACCATGATGCCGTTCTGGATGCTCAGCTCGTCCGTGGGCAAGCCCTGCAGGTTCCACTCGCCGATCTCCGACTCCTCGACGAGGAACCGCGTGACGTCCAGGTTCTCGGTGATGGGGATGCCGCGCGCGGCGCAGTCGCCGTAAAAGTCGCGCTGGCACAGCAAGTCGCGGAACTCCTTGTTGAAAGGCCCAAGGTACGAGACGAATGAGGACGCGAGCGCGCAGTCGCCGGTCAACCGCTGGATCTGCAGGTCGAATTGCTTGGACTGCTCGGTCCAGCGGATCTCTTCGCCGGCGAGCGCGTTGATCAGCGCGGTGGCGCTGTCCATCTTGCGTTGCGTCGCCGCGGCGTCGTCCTCCAGCCGCTGCTTCTCCGCCATCGCCGCGTCGAACTTGGCCTGCATCTCGTCCAGCTTCGCCTGCACGCCCGCCATCACCTCCTCGGCGTCGTTTTTCTCCTTCATCGCCACCTTCAGGTCCGCCTCGGCAACCCGCATGGCGGCGATCTTGGGCTCGACAACCTTCGCCACGAAGTGGTACGTCTTCATCGCCAGGCACCAGTTGCACAAGCCGGCGGCGGCGCCCGAGGCTTTCGCCGCCAGCTCGGCGTCGAAATCCGGCGAGTCAAAGTACGCGTCCAGGAACTCGCACGTCTCGTCGTTGATCGCCTCTTTGGGGAAGTTCATGAGCGACCCGAGGAACCCAGACTCGCCCATCATCTTCATGGACTGCGCGCTCCAGTTCTCCAGCGCGTTGATCACCTGCAGGCCCTTCACGTCGTGCCAGCTGATCTTGCTCATGGGGTACTGCCGGAGCACCAGCACGGCGTCCAGGATGCGCGCGATGAGATCGGGCGGCTTCTTCAGCGCCTTCACCGTGGCGATGTCCGACGCCTTGATGGAGTTGAGCGCAGCCACCGCGGCGTCCATCGCGGGCTGCGCCTTCTTCAGATCCTCTTCGGCGTCTTGCTTCACCGCGGCGATCTCCTCCGCCTTCGCGGTGACGCCCTCGACGATCACGTTCACCTTCGCCTTCTCCTTCTCGGCGATGGCGGTGTTGGCGGAAATCTCCTTGAGGAGCGCGGCGGCTTCCGTCTGCGCCTTGGCGAGGTCCTTGTTCTTAACCGCCAAGTCAACCTGCATGGTCTTCACGTCGTTCTTCGCCTCGAACAGCTTGCTCAAGCCGGAGTTGATCTTCTCCGCCAGCACCTTGACGTCGGAGAGCTTGCGCGTGTACAGGTCCTTGTACCCCTCGATGAACGAGAGGTAACTCTTGGGCGTGACGTACACGTTTCGCCGGAACTTCTCGAAGTACTCGCGGCACGCCTTGGTGACGGCGACGTGCACATGCCCCATGTGCTCCTGCAGCTTGAACTTGTCCTCGTCCGAACACGCCATGGCGAAGTCCCCGATGAACTTGGTGGACACTGCGATCAGCGCCTCCTGCGGCCACGGGAGGAACCAGTCGATGGTGCACCCGTTGATGAGCCCGGGGAAGTTACGCGCGCGCGTCGCGAAGGTGTCGCCGACGGGCGAGAAGCACAGAACGGTATGCAGGTTGTCGCGCACGCGGCTGAGGAACATCGCGTACAGGTTGTCCCAGGTGTCGATCATGTCCGGCTTTTCCTTCTTCGCCACCGGCCGCATGTCGTTAACGAGCATGTCCAGCTCGTCCTTGGGGAACAAACCAGCCACCTCGCCGGTCATCAGGATCTGGTTGATGAACTCGAGGAACGACTCTTCCTTCACCTCGGCGTCGGTGAAGATGAAGCACACCTTCTGCCCCTTGAGGCCGGCCACCTTGTACAGGCTCTTGAGGTCCTCGAAGAGCGCCGCCTGGTTGTACTGCTTGCTGATGGTGATCTGGAACGTGAACGCGCCGGAGATGTACGCGGCGAGACGCGTCAAAGACTGCTTCCCGGAGCCGCCCACCCCCACGAGCAACGCGCAGCCGCGGTCCATGGCGAGCAGACGCGCGATGCGCATCATGTGTTTCAGCGCGTCCTCGAAGAGCACCAGGTCCAGTTTCAAAGACTTGGACGTCTCGTTGAACACCTTCATCTTCGCGTCAGCCACGGTTTTGATGGACGCCAACGACACCGTGCTCTCGTAGAAAGACGGGTTGGCGTCGAGCGTCTCCCCCGTTTCCTCGTCGAACGTCGGGTCGCGCAGGAAATCCACGAAAAACACGCGTTCGTCGGTTTGCTTCGCGATGTCCTTCCCGAAGGTGTCACGCACGACGCCCTTGATGAGGTCGTCCGCCCACGCCTTGTCGTCGTAGGTGGTGAGCTTGTCCACGAAGACGCGCTCGCACTCGTGGCGCCACAGCGCCACCAGGTACCCCTCCGGCGACTTGACGTCGCCGCCGTACGGTGGGTGGTCGGCGGAGGCGTCCGCGCCCAACTTGAAGCGGTCGCGCTCCGCCAGAATCAAGCCCTGGAAAACCTTGGACAGCTCGCGCATGTTGAACAGGTAGTGGAACTTGGCGGGCGTCGGGAGCATCTTGGCCTGCACCTTGTTCCAGACGCCGATGGTGATAGGCACCAGCTTCTCCGCGGCCGCGCACACCTCCGGCGCGAACACGTCCGCGGCGAAGCGGCCGGCCACGAGCTGGCCGAAGATGTTGTTGATCGCCGCCACCGAGGGGAGCGGGACGTTGAAGATGCAAAAGTGGCGCTTCAGGCGGTTGGGGATGTCGTTCTTCCCGCCCCCCGGCGTGTTCATCGCCGCCAGGTACTGGCAGTCCACGATCATCTTCATGTCCCCGATGGGCTTCTCCAGCGAGTACATGCCCCCTTGCTCCAACAACTGCCGCACGATCTCGTTCGTCACCTGGTCGCCCCAGTCGTTCATCGCCGGCATGGAGATGTCGTCCACGAACACGAGCAGTTTCTTTCCGCCGGGCGGGCCGAACGTGCGCCCCTGCCTCTTCTCCACGCTCGCCTCCACCGTGAACTGGAACACCGAGGGCGTGGTGAGGCTCGAGAACGTGATCGAGCGGCTGGCCATCACCTCCGGGTCGAAACTGCTCATGAACTGCTTGATCGTGGTGGTCTTCGCCGTCCCCGGCCCGCCCACGAACAGCGAGGACTTCCCGACGCTCGCCACCAGGCGCAGCACGCTCTCCAGGCGCACCGAGTCCAGCGTCGGGATCACCAGCGAGGCGAACTTGGGCTTCTCCTGCTCCGTCGGGTACTCCCACGCCGGCACCACGGAGGTCCAGTTGGCCCACGCGCCCGTCGCGGGGTGGACGAAGTACTCGAACAGCGTGTCCGTCTCGGGCTCAGCCCAGGGCGTGGGGACGTTCGACCCGCACAGCTTCACGAGCTGTCGATTGAACTTGGTGCGGTCCTCCAGCGGGAGCACTCCGCCGAGCGACCAGACGGCGCAGTAGACGAACACCCGCTCGTACCGCTCCGCGTCGTACGTCTCGGACGCCTCCACCGCGGGTTTGAGCGAGGCGTCCAGCATGGTGAGCAGGCTGCCGATGGAGCAGAAATCCCTGCTGACGTGCTCCCACGGGATGCCGCCCATCACCGGGCGGCACTCCAGCTTGATGAACGTGATCAGGTCGTCCACGTACTTTTCGAACAGCGGCGAGAGCGCCTCCGTCTCGGCTTTGCCGCGCGTCTCCAGCCAGGATGCCACCAGGGGCCGCCAGCCAAGCTCCGTGTCCGAGACGTAGATGATCCCCGCCCTCGACACAGTCGCCGGCGACGCGTTGTTCAGATTTTCCGGCTCGAACATCGCCTTCATGTTCCCGCTCATCTGCACGCGGTCGCCGTTGGCGAGCGTCAGGACTTTGTTGTCGTCCAGCACGGTGTTGAGGTTTTCGATCCAAATCGCGTCGACGGGGCCGTCGAGCACGATCCAGGTGTTGTTTTTCTTCTCCTTCGCCGCGCGCCGCCAGAGCACGGCAAAGACACCCTCGGTCCAGTCGCCCGTGCTCGCGTCCATGCGCCCGAACATCTGCGGCGCGGTGATGGCCTTCGGGTTCATCTTCCAGATGACGTGCTTCGTCCCGATTTCGGTGAGCGCGCCGGCGAGGGTCTCGCAAATCGCCGTCTTGCCGGACCCGGTGGGGCCCACCAGCATGATCCCGTGCCGCACCTGGTACGTCTCGTAGAGCTGCACGCACTTCGCGAGCCACGTGGGGTGCAGCTGAAGGCCCTTCGCGGTGGCCACCTTGGCCATCGCCGCCTCGACGTCGGGGAACGTCGCCTTGTCGGCTTTCGTGCCGGGGAAGATGTCGTCGATGAGCGACAGGAAAAGCGGCACGTCCTCGGCGACGAACTTGGACATGTTCATGTCGCGCAGCGTGCGCATCGCCAGGTACACCTCGGACTTGTCCGGGTTATCGCGCTTGGACGAGCCCATGGTCCGCAACACGGACAGGATGTTCCGCAAACCGAAATCGTAGTGCGCCTGCTTCGAGAGCTGTTGCTCGCACAAGCCGTAGAGCACGAAAAACTTTTTGCCGAGGAACTCGTTCTGCTGGTACCCGCACGCCGCGAGCTTCACCTTCTTGATGATCTGGCGGTTGGGGACCATCATGGTCACGCCGCGGAACAGAGACTTGAGGTTCTCGGGAAGCTCCTGGCGTCCGGCGTAGCCTGGGTTCATGGTGATGAAGAACCCGACGCGCGGGTCCAGGCTCACCTTGGCGCCGTCGGTGAAGATGAACTCCTTCTTCCGCTCGCGAATCGCGCTCAGCACGCAAAACACCTGCTGC
>MDSV01217089.1_pt1 | contig 15656 bp, 8 predicted proteins | sample 810851 | NCBI WGS metagenome assembly MDSV01 (sample SAMN05326640, study PRJNA326480) | marine metagenome | isolation source: seawater | place: Atlantic Ocean: North East | collected 2012
ATCAATATTTAGTTTTGTTCCAGAGAAAACAATACTTTCAAGTTCTGATAATAAAACATTGAATTCAATACCACGAGATTCACTTATTTCATCAAGTGGTATTTTTTTATCTACATTTTGGATCAATGAAAGTTTTTTTGATGATTTTGAGCCTGAAGTTCTTAAGACAATTTCATCTGATTTTTTAATATTATTATCTTTGATATGTTTTTTAATAAGTTCTATAAACTGTGAGCCAAACTTATTGACCTTACCCTCTCCTACTCCATTAATATTCTTAAATTCATCAATTGTCTCAGGGTATTTATATGTCATATCTTCAAGAGAAAATTCCTGAAATATCGCATATGGAGGTAATGATTTTCTTTTAGAAATTTCTTTTCTAAGAATTTTTAATTTATTAAATAAATCATTATCAACCACCGATGCTTTTAAAGACTGGTTCTCTATTTTTTTTGTCTTACTAAAATCATTATCCCTTGATACATAGAATTCTTTTGGATTTGAAACAAATTCTTTTCCAGAACTTGTTATTTTAATTGAGGTAAAGTCAGAAATATCTTTCTCGAGAAGACCTTCAACAATTGAATATGTAATAATTGTTCTCCAAAACTTTTCATCAATTCCATCTTTTTCATCAAAAGGTAAATTTTTCACAACCTCTCTAATTAGAACTTTTTTATTGTTAGTAAAATGATTTTTAAGTAAAACCAATAGTTGATCTTTTACATTTATCTTTTCTTTTTCGTTGTTTGAATTATCATCCATTTCATTATCATTATTTATGCTTGGATCATATTTTTCTCCAAAATAACTAAGCAAAAATTTTCTCCTTGAAATAGATGATTCTGCAAAAGTAGAGACTTCTTTAAGCAACATAACCCCAATGTTTCTCTCAGATGATTTCTTCTTGGATAAAAGTTTTTCTAGTTTTTCAACATCCTTGTAAGAGTAATACATAAGACAATGCCCTTTTCCACCATCTCTGCCAGCTCTTCCGGTCTCCTGATAATAACCTTCAATACTTTTTGGTACACTGTAATGAACAACATACCTAACATCAGGTTTATCAATACCCATTCCAAAAGCTATAGTTGCTACTATAACATCACATTCATCTTTTAAAAATTTATCTTGATTATCTTCTCTATTTTTTTTCTCAAGCCCTGCATGATATGGTAGACTATTAACGCCATTCATATTTAGTAATTGGGATAGTTCCTCTACATTTTTTCTAGATAAGCAGTAGATAATTCCAGATTCATTTTGATTTGACTTTATAAATTTTAGAAGGTCTATATCAGTACTATCATTTTTTGCTCTTATTTCATAATATAAATTATGTCTGTTAAACGATGACTTAAATATTTTTGAATTATCAATTTTCAAATTCTTTATTATATCATCTTGAACTTTAGGAGTAGCTGTTGCTGTTAAAGCAATGATTTTGATATCAGAATTAATTTGATCTATTATGTCTCTTATCTTTCTATATTCTGGTCTAAAATCGTGTCCCCATTCAGATATACAGTGAGCCTCATCAATGGCTAAAAATGATATATCTATCTTCTTTAAAAATTCAATAGTATCTGTCTTTGAAAGTGTTTCAGGCGCAACAAATAGCAACTTTGTTTCTTTTTTTGTTACATCATATTTAACTTTTTCTATTTCATCTTTGCTTAACGTTGAATTTAAAACATGTGCTACTGAATCTTTTGTATCATTGGTACGAATCAAATCAACTTGATTCTTCATCAATGCAATTAAAGGAGATACCACTATAGCTGTTCCATCTAGTATCATTGCAGGAAATTGATAGCAAAGAGACTTTCCTCCTCCAGTTGGCATTATAACAAATGAGTTATTCCCTTTAAGAAGATTATTTATTATTGGTTCTTGTAAATTTTTAAAGGATGTAAAACCAAACTTCTCTTTTAATTGGTCCTTTAGACTATCCAAACTTTAGTTTTTTCAAATTGCTTAAATTTGCACTATATACAATTTAAAATAAATTTCCCATTTTGGCTAATCAACATATAATAAAAAAAATTGCGTTAGATACACTTAATTTAGTGTCAAAATCTATTTCAGATCTTTCTAGAGTTATAGATTCAAACTTTTATGAAATAATAAACACATTAAAAGATTGCAGTGGTAAAATAGTTGTGACTGGAATAGGTAAAAGTGCAATTATTGGAATGAAAATCTCTGCTACACTAAACTCAACAGGATCCAAGTCAATTTTTTTACATTTGGGAGATGCACTACATGGTGACATTGGAGTTATAAATAATGATGATATTGTAATATGTATATCAAAGAGTGGAGAATCTAATGAAATAGAATTTCTTTCTAATCACCTTCAAAATTTAAGTGTTAAGCTAATTGGAATTTCATGTAAAAAAGATTCTCTATTAGAAAAATTGTCAGATATGTTTATCCATACTGAAATTGAAAGAGAGGCATGTCATAATAATCTTGCTCCAACAACAAGCTCTTCATGTCACCTTGCAATTGGAGATGCAATAGCTATGACACTTCAAAAAATTAATGGTTTTAGTCCAAGTGACTTTAGCATATATCATCCATCTGGAAATTTAGGAAAGAGACTTAGTCTAAAACTTAATTATCTAATTGACAATAATAGAATTCCAAGAGTTAAGCTGTCATCTACCTTTCTTCAAATTATTGATGAAATTTCATCAAACATGTATGGGGCAACTGCTGTTATTGATTCTGAAAAAATTATTGGAATAATAACTGATGGAGATATTAGAAGAATTATTGAAAAAAAACATAATATAGATAGAATCTCTGCTTCAGATTTTATGAATAAAAATCCTAAAGTTTTGAACGAGGATACATTAGCATTTGATGCATTAGGATTAATGAAAAAGAATAATATAAGTCAAGTTCTAGTAACTGATAATAATAATAATTATAAAGGTATTGTACACATTCTAGATATAATCAAACAAGGTATTAATAATGAGTAGCTCATCTCGAGACATGTCATTTTTAGATCATCTTGAGGAATTAAGATGGCACATTATAAGATCAACTATATCTGTATTATTAGTTGCTATAATAGCATTTTTAGCTAAGGATATAATTTTTGATCAAATTATATTTGGTCCAAAGAAAGGAGACTTTATTAGTTATCAGGTGTTTTGCTCAATATCACAATCTATTGGGGGTGATGCCTTCTGCTTTGAAGAACTTCCATTTAGAGTTCAAAGTAGAACAGTTTCTGGACAATTTTCTGCTCATCTTTGGACATCTATACTTGCTGGATTTATTCTTGCATTTCCTTATGTAGTCTATGAATTTTGGAAATTTATTAGCCCAGGATTATATAAAAAGGAGAAAGAAGGAGCTAGAGGTTTTATCTTTATTTCCTCAACTTTATTTTTTATAGGAGTTTTATTTGGATATTATGTGGTTACTCCTCTTTCAATAAATTTTTTGGGAAACTATAGTATAAGCTCTGAGGTATTTAATGATTTTGACTTAAATAGCTACATAGGGCTCCTTAGAGCTTCAGTTCTTGCCTCAGGGTTAATTTTTGAATTACCTATAATCATCCATTATCTAACAAAGTTAGGAATCGTGACTCCTGACTTTCTTAGGAGAAATAGAAAATTTGCATTGGTTATAGTGTTGAGTCTGTCTGCAATAATTACTCCTCCTGATATTGCCAGCCAAATAATTGTAAGTATTCCTATTTTAGTTTTGTATGAGATAAGTATTATTATATCAAAAATTGGATATAAAAAATTAAATACCTAATATTAGAAATATGATACTAAAAGCAAAAGAAATTTCAAAATCATACAGAGGAAGAAGAGTTGTTGATAATATCTCAATTGAAGTAAATCAAGGAGAGATTGTAGGATTATTAGGTCCTAATGGTGCTGGTAAAACAACTTCTTTTTACATGATAGTTGGAATTATCAAGCCTGAAGATGGTAACATCTATTTAGATGATGAAATTATTTCAAATTATCCAATGTATCAAAGATCTCAAAGAGGAATTGGATATTTAGCTCAAGAAGAATCTGTTTTTAGAAAGCTATCAATTGAAGATAATATTTTAGGTATTTTAGAATTTTCAGATTTATCAAAAAAACAACAAAAGATAAAGGCAGAGCAGTTAATGGAGGAGTTTGGTCTCATAAAAATTAGGAAGAATAGAGGTGATCTATTATCCGGGGGTGAAAGAAGAAGAACTGAGATTGCAAGAGCGCTTGCTAATGATCCAAAATTTTTATTATTAGATGAACCTTTTGCAGGAGTTGATCCTATAGCTGTTGAAGATATTCAGTCAATAATTTCTGTTTTAAAAAATAAGAATATTGGAATACTTATTACAGATCATAATGTTCAAGAGACACTAGCAATAACTGATAGAACATATCTTATGTTTGAGGGAAAAATACTAAAAGAAGGGATTCCTGAGGACTTAGCTAAAGATGAAATGGTAAGAAAAGTTTATTTAGGAAAAAACTTTGAGTTCAAAAGAAAAAAAATTGATTTATAATTAAATTAGAGACCATAAATTCCTTATAACATTTAAGAATAGGTATAAAATTATTACAATTGAGAATCCTCCTAGACCAAAAAATATAATTATTGGTATTGATAAAACGATTGTCAAAATTTTAAAAATATTATAGTCATATTTATTTAATGACAATCTCAATGAAAAAAGCCTAAACGGAACATTCATTAGTATTACGCTAGATAAAGTTAGAGCTATCAAAGTTATATTGTTTAAAAGGTATTTTTTCGACTCGATTAGATATAAATTATCCATAAGAATTGGGAGTGAAACAAAAAAAAGAGCATTTGCTGGGGTTGGAAGTCCCTCAAATTCATCAGTATAATCTGCTACATTAAACTTTGCAAGTCTTGTTGCTGAACCCGCGGTAATTAGAAAGGCAATAAATGCAATGGGGGAAACTGAAAATACAAGATCTAAATCTAGAATAGGTGACATATAGTTATTCAAATCAAAATCGATTACTTTATTACCAGATAGCTTAAACATTTGATAAACAACTATACCCGGAACTATTCCACTTGTAATTATATCAGATAATGAATCTAAATGTTTACCAAAATTAGATTCAGCATTTAAAAGTCTAGCTGCTAGGCCATCCAAATAATCAAGAAATACACCAAGCAAAACTAGTATTAATACTGCATCAAATTGAAATTGAAACGCAAATGCAATTGAAAAACAACCACATATTAAGTTTAATAAAGTCAGAGTGTTAGGTATAAAGGATTTTATCATGATATTAATGGCGCTCAATTTATAAAAAAATTGTAATATTAGATTGTAAAAACATTTAAACTTTCAATGTGAGTAGACTTCTTGGTTATTCATTAATTAGTGGGATTTTGCTTGCTTGTTCCTGGCCAGTTAATGGTATCACACCATTAATTTTTATAAGTTTAATACCCATACTTTTCGTTGAGGACATAATAAGTAGGGATAACTTGGCGAAAAAGAATATTAGGTTGTTCTTCTACTCATATATTACTTTTCTTACATGGAATATCGCCACTACATGGTGGATTGTTTATTCAACAATACCCGGAGCAATATTTGCTAATGTTGTTAATTCTTCTTTTTATTCAATAATTTTTTTATTATACAGTAGAGTAAAAAGAAAAATTGATTTTAAAGCTGGAACACTATTTTTAATAACATTCTGGATTGCATTTGAAAAATTTCATTTGAACTGGGATTTATCTTGGCCTTGGTTAAATCTTGGAAATGTTTTTTCTGAAAGAATCAATTGGATTCAGTGGTATGAGTATACAGGTGTATTTGGAGGAAGTCTTTGGGTATTATGCTCTAACTTAATATTGTTTACCCTTTTTAGAAAATTTTCAACTTTTGAAGATCCTAAAAGATTCTACATTAGAATTGTTCCAAGGGTAATACTCATATCTACACCAATCTTAATCTCATTTATTGTAAAACCAAATATTAATCCTGGAGAAGATTTTAAGGTTCTTATTACTCAACCAAGAATAGACCCTTGGGATGCTAAGTATCGAAATTCAACAGATAATCTTGATTATTTTAAAATCTTTAAAGATTTAACAAATGAGAAGCTTGACTCGGAAATTTATGATTTTGTTGTTACTCCTGAAACATATTTTTCGGAAGGATATGGAGAGAATGTTGACTATTTTCAATACACAAAATTACATGACAGCCTATTAAATTATCTAAAAAAATATAAAAACACTAATTTAATTTCAGGTATACAATTTTATAAGTTATACCAAAATTCTGATAATAAACCTACTAAATCTGCAAATTTTGTAAGGGATAAATTATGGATTGACTATTATAATTCATCAATAAACTTTTCAGCACTTAATGGTTTTGAATATAATCATAAATCTAAATTAGTTGTTGGAAGTGAATTCATGCCATTTAAATCATTTTTAGAACCAATTATCGGAACAGTTCTGGTTGATTTAGGTGGAGCTACAGTTTCAAAAGGCACTCAGCACAACTCCCAAAGAAAAATCTTTATGCACTCAAATAAAAATTTAAAGACAGTACCTATTGTATGTTATGAAACAATTTATGGTGAATATGTAGCTAACTATGTAGATCTAGGTGCAAATTTTATAACAATAATCTCAAATGATGCATGGTGGTTTAATACACCAGGTCATAGACATTTACTAAGCTATGCTAGATTAAGAGCAATTGAAAATAGAAGATATGTAATTAGAAGTGCTAACTCAGGTGTATCAGCTATAATAAACGAATTAGGTGAATATCAAGCTACATTACCTTTTGATGAAATGGGTGTTATTAGTGGTCAAGGATACACAATTGATAAAAGTACTTTCTACACAAGAAATGGTGATTATGTTGCAAGACTTTCTATTCTAATATCTGTTTTATTGTTATTACTTTCATTTTCAAAGGTAAAAGAATAAAAAACTTTTGGTTTTTTGAACTTATAATATATTTTTGCAGAAAATAAGTCATATGTATTGGACATTAGAATTAGCTTCTTACCTAAGTGATGCTCCTTGGCCAGCTTCAAAAGATGAGCTTATTGACTTCTCAATTAGAACTGGCGCACCTCTTGAAGTAGTAGAGAATCTTCAGTCTCTTGAAGATGAAGGTGATGTTTACGAATCAATTGAAGAAATTTGGCCTGACTTTCCAACTGAAGAAGATTACCTTTGGAATGAGGACGAGTATTAATCTAATTTGATTAATATTAATTGGTAATTTTTAAATAAATTTGAAAAAAAAACAGTATGTCTATTGTTAACTCCCTTTTGAAGGTATTTCTTGGGGATAAATCTGGGAAAGATCTAAAAAAACTTTATCCCATAGTTGATGAAATCAATAATCATTTTATAAAACTCTCATCAATTACAAATGATAAACTCAGAGATAAAACAATTGAGTTTAAGGGATTGATTTTAAATGAGACAAAAGATCTTAATTCTTCTATTTTTGAATTAAGTAATAAGCTTTCAGATGACTTGTCTAATTTTGAAAAAGAAGAAATTTTCAAGCAAATTGAGTCTCTAGAAAATGATTTAATTGAAAAAAAGTCTGAAGTCTTAGAAAAATTATTGCCAGAGGCTTTTGCTGTTGTAAAGGAGACTGCAAAAAGATTTTTTGAAAATGAAGAATTAAAAGTAACTGCAACAGATTTTGATAAAGAAATTGCATCAAAAAAGTCCTACACAAAGATTGAAAATGATAAAGCTATATGGAAAAATAATTGGGATGCAGCTGGAAAAAATGTTGTTTGGGATATGATTCACTATGATGTTCAATTAATTGGAGGAGTTGTTCTTCATCAAGGAAAAATTGGAGAAATGCAAACTGGTGAGGGTAAAACATTAGTTTCAACATTACCGATCTATTTAAATGCTCTTACAGGTGATGGAGTTCATCTGGTAACTGTAAATGATTATCTGGCAAAACGTGATAGTGCATGGATGGGTCCTTTACTTGAGTTTCATGGTCTAAAAATTGATTGTATCGATTATCATAGACCAAACTCACCTGAAAGGAAAAAAGCGTACGAAGCAGATATAACTTATGGAACAAATAATGAGTTTGGTTTTGATTACTTGAGGGATAACATGTCTCACTCACTTGATGATATTGTTCAAAGAAAACACAATTATGCCATAATAGATGAGGTAGATTCTGTTCTTATAGATGATGCTAGAACACCATTAATTATCTCTGGGCCAACAAAGGATGGAGACAGACATGAATTTGACAATCTAAAACCTAAGATCCAGAGGCTAGTTTCACTTCAAAGGACATACCTAACTAGTATTCTTTCAGAAGCTAAAAATCTAATAAAAGATTCAGATAATTTAAAAGGTGGTTTTCTTCTTTACAGAGTCTTCAGAGGTCTTCCAAAAAATAAAGCATTAATTAAATTTTTAAGTGAGGAAGGTGTCAAACAAACACTTCAAAAAACTGAAAACTTTTATATGCAAGATAATAATAGAGAAATGCATCAAATTGATGAGGAACTCTATTTTACAATAGATGAAAAAAATAATCAGATTGAACTTACTGATAAAGGGATAGATACACTTTCGGAAGATCTAGATGATAAAGATTTTTTTATTATGCCCAATATTTCTACTGAAATTTCTTCAATAGAGAGCAAAGGTCTATCTGCAGAAGATGAAGCAAAAGAAAAGAACGATTTATTTAATGATTTTAACATCAAGAGTGAAAGAATTCATAGCATGAATCAATTGCTTAAAGCTTTTACTTTATTTGAGAAGGATGTTGAGTATGTTGTTGTAGAAAACAAGGTAATGATAGTTGATGAACAAACAGGAAGGATAATGGATGGGAGAAGATACTCTGATGGACTTCATCAAGCAATTGAAGCCAAAGAAAATGTAAAAATTGAAGCAGCTACTCAGACTTTTGCTACAATTACACTTCAAAATTATTTTAGATTATACTCAAAGCTTTCTGGAATGACTGGTACTGCTGTAACAGAAGCAGGTGAATTTTGGGAAATATACAAACTTGATGTAACTGAGATTCCTACAAATAAGCCAATAGCAAGAAAGGATCAGGATGATTTAATTTACAAGTCAAAACGTGAAAAATATAATGCCATTATTGAGGAGGTAATAGAACTCAGAAACAATAATAGGCCTGTATTAATTGGTACAACATCTGTTGAAATTTCAGAATTATTGAGTAAAATGTTAAACCGAGCAAATGTAAATCATAATGTATTAAATGCTAAACTTCATAAAAAAGAAGCTGATATAGTTGCTGAAGCCGGAAATCCAGGTGTTGTCACAATTGCAACGAATATGGCTGGAAGAGGAACTGATATTAAACTGAGCAAAGATGTTATTGATGCTGGAGGACTAGCAATTATTGGTACGGAGAGACATGATTCACGTAGAGTTGATAGACAACTCAGGGGTAGGTCTGGTAGACAGGGTGATCCTGGTAGTTCTCAATTTTACGTTTCTTTTGAGGATAACTTAATGAGATTATTTGGCCAAAATAGAGTATCAAATATAATGGATCGTATGGGATTAAAAGATGGTGAAAATATTCAGCATCCAATGGTTACAAAATCAATTGAAAGAGCTCAAAAGAAGGTAGAAGAAAACAATTTTGGTATTAGAAAAAGATTGCTTGAGTATGACGACGTTATGAATTCTCAAAGGAATATTATTTACACTCTCAGAAAAAATGCGTTAGAAGGAGATAGACTTCAAATAGATATTTCCAATATAATGTATGACACAATTGAAGAGATAGTCCGAGAGAATAAGAGCACTAATAATTTTAAAAACTTTGAATTTGAACTTATAACAACTTTTTCAATGACCTCGCCAATTGATGATAGTGAATTCATGGAATCAAATGAAGAAGATTTAATTAGTTCTCTTTATGAAGAATTAAATAAATTTTATATAAATAAAAAAGAGTTGAATAGAGCGCTTGCACTCCCGGTTATTAAAAACGTATATGATAACAAGGCAAATTCTTTCAAAAAAATTGTAGTTCCATTTACAGACGGTCAAAAAGTTATAAATATTGTTACTGATCTAAAGAAATCATTTGATAGTAATGGAAGAAGTCTAATTGAGGATTTTGAAAAAAACATTTCTTTAGCAATAATTGATGAAAAGTGGAAAAATCATTTAAGAAAAATGGACGAATTAAAGCAATCTGTTCAATTAGCAGTTCACGAGCAAAAAGACCCTTTATTAATTTATAAATTCGAGGCATATGAGTTATTTAAGTCAATGATTATTATTCTTAATAAAGAGTTATTATCATTTTTATTTAAGTCTAATCTACCGAATAATCAAAATAATATCAAAGATGCTTCATCAGATTCTTCTAAAAATAACAATTATCAAACTTCAAAAGAGGAAAGTCTAAATAGCGATGAGTTAGCTGAAAGGGCTAGAAAAATCGGTGAAAGTGCAAGCCAACAGGGCCAGAGAGTTGAAACCATCACAAGAGAAGTTCCAAAAATTGGTAGAAATGAAAAAGTTGAGGTTAAAAATAATAATACTGGTGAAATTAAAACCATTAAGTTCAAGCAAGCAGAGAAATTACTCTTAACTGGTGAATGGTCTATCAATACTTAATTCTTACTAATATATTTTTCAGTTTATTTTCAAAAAAAATATCAATATGGTATTTTTTTTAACCTTTTTTTATAGATATAATAAATTTAATTTTTACATATTTGAAATAATACTTTATCGGTTATGTATTTTATTCATAATTATAATTTTGCTTATCTGTTATGAAATTAAAAGACCAGGGATTATATCTTTCAGAGTTTGAACACGATAATTGTGGTGCAGGTTTTATCTGTAGCCTAAATGGTGAAAGAACTAACAGTATTATCAGTAAAGCTCTTAACATTCTCTCATGTTTAGAACACAGAGGTGCAGTTAGCTCAGATGGAAGAACAGGAGATGGTGCTGGAATTTTAATTGAAATTCCACATAATTTTTTCACCAAAAAATGTAATTTTTCCCTCCCAGAGCCTAATAATTACGCTGTTGGTATGGTTTTTTTACCCAAAAGTATAACTCAGTCAAATCATTGTATTAAAGTCTTTGAGGATGAAATTAATAATCAAAATCTAAAAATAATTGGATGGAGAAGCGTGCCTGTCAACTCTAAAGTTGTGGGCTTAATTGCAAGTAAATCTCAACCAGATATAAAACAGGTATTTATAACTACCAATGATTCAGAATTGAATGAAACTGACTTTAATCTAAAGTTATTTAAAGCACGAAAAATTGCAGAAAACTCAATTTACTCTTCTGAATTATCTGAAAAAGATTTTTTTTATTTTTCAAGTTTAAGCACAAAGACAATTATTTATAAAGGTTTATTAGTTCCAGAAGACATCGAGAGATTCTACACAGACCTCAAAGATTCTTTATTGGTTACAAAACTTGCACTTGTCCACCAAAGATTCTCAACAAACACTTTTCCTACATGGGACCTTGCTCAACCTTTCAGATATATGTGTCATAATGGAGAGATAAATACTTTTAAAGGTAACATAAGTAGAATGGAGTCCAGAGAAGAGCTATTTAGATCAAATCATATTTCTGACGATGAAATGTCAAAAATTCTTCCAATTATCATACCAGGTAAATCAGATTCAGCTTCAATGGATATGGTTGTTGAGCTTTTATTAATGACTGGAAGATCTTTACCTGAGGTTATGATGATGTTGGTTCCAGAAGCATGGGAGAAGCACAATTCAATGGATGAAACCAGAAAAGCTTTTTACAAATACAATAGTTGCATAATGGAGCCCTGGGATGGGCCTGCCTCAATTCCATTTACAGATGGGAAATACATTGGCGCACTTCTTGACAGAAATGGTCTTAGACCATCAAGGTATACTGTAACTAAAGATGGTTATGTTGTAATGTCTTCAGAGACGGGGGTTGTTGATATTGAACCAAAAAATGTTTTATCACATGGAAGACTTGAGCCTGGGAAAATATTTCTTGTTGACATGGAAGAAGGAAGGATAATCAATGATAAAGAAATTAAGTCACAAATAGTTTCTAAGCAGCCATACAAGAAATGGGTTAACAAGAACATATTACAATTAAAGGATGTTCCTTATACAGGTAATAGAACCTCCGATGAAAAAATTAAGTTTGAAACCAGATTAAAAATATTTGGGTATACAAAGGAAGACTTTAAGAAGATCATAATTCCAATGAGTATATCTGGTAAGGAATCTATTGGTTCTATGGGAGTAGATACTCCATTGGCTGTTTTATCAAAAAAACCTCAGCTACTGTACAATTATTTTAAACAACTTTTTGCACAAGTAACTAACCCACCACTTGATGGAATTAGAGAAGAAATTATTACTGACACAAGTTTATCAATTGGAAAGAATTTTAACATTTTTGAAATTACAGAAGATCACTGTATTAATTTAAACATTAATAATCCTATCATATCAAATGAGGATTTAGATAAAATAAAGTATATAAATCATAAAAATTTTAAGTCTAAATCCGTCAGTTGTTTATATAAATCCAAAATGGGTCATAATGGAATAGAGGAAGCGCTTGAAAATATTGTAATTGATATTGATAAATATATTGATGATGGGACAAATATTATTATTCTAAGTGATAGGAATGTATCGAAGAAAATGTCTCCTATTCCTATCTTACTTGCTTGCTCCTATGTTCACCAAACTATGATTAAAAAAAAGAAAAGATCTAAATTTGGTATATTGATTGAATCTGCCGAGCCAAGAGAACCTCATCACTTTTCTATGCTATTTGGTTTTGGAGCAAGTGCAATAAACCCTTACTTAGTGAATGAAATTATTGATTACCACCATAATTTAGGATTTATAAAAAATATTTCAAAAGAGAAAGCTATCTCCAATTTTAATGATGCTACAGCAAAAGGTATATTAAAAGTGATGAATAAAATTGGTATATCTACACTTAAATCATATAGAGGTTCTAAAATATTTGAAGCACTTGGGTTAAAAACCAACTTCATTAATAAATACTTTAAAAATACTCCCACTAGAATTGAAGGAGTTGGACTATACGTGATTGAAAAAGAGATTAGTCAAAGAATTAAACATGCTTTTACTTCATCTTCAGACTTCATCTCAATTAAAACAGGTGGGGACTACAGGTGGAGAAGAGATGGTGAAAGTCATATGTTAAACCCCAATACCATATCAAAACTTCAGAATTCCGTTAGACAAGAAAGTTATTCTTCATACAAGGAGTTTTCAAAACTAGTCAATGATCAAGAAGAACAGTTAATGACAATACGTGGTCTTTTAAAATTTGTTGATTATAATCCTATTCCTATTGAAGAAGTTGAGCCATGGACAGAGATAGTAAAGAGATTTAAGACTGGTGCAATGTCTTATGGGTCAATAAGTAAAGAAGCGCACGAAAATCTTGCTATTGCTATGAACCGCATAGGTGGAAAAAGTAATTCTGGAGAGGGAGGAGAAGACAGTGATAGGTTTAAAAAAGATAAAAATGGAGATCTTAGGAATAGTGCAATAAAACAAGTTGCTTCTGGTAGATTTGGTGTAAGCTCATACTACTTATCAAATGCTGATGAAATTCAAATTAAAATGGCACAGGGAGCAAAACCTGGAGAAGGAGGACAGTTACCTGGTCCGAAAGTTAACCCTTTGATCGCAAAAGTTAGAAATTCTACACCTTATGTTGGATTAATTTCTCCTCCACCTCACCATGATATTTATTCAATCGAAGATTTAGCTCAACTAATTTTTGATTTAAAGAATGCCAATAGAAAGGCAAGAATAAATGTTAAACTCGTTTCAGAGGTAGGTGTTGGAACAATTGCAGCTGGTGTTGCAAAAGCTAAAGCTGATGTTATTTTAATTTCAGGTTATGATGGGGGAACTGGTGCTTCACCTTTGACATCTCTTAGACATGCTGGTCTTCCATGGGAACTTGGAATTGCTGAGGCACAACAAACTTTAGTCATCAATAATTTAAGAAGTCGAGTTGTATTAGAATGTGATGGACAGCTCAAGACAGGAAAAGATGTAGCTGTTGCGTGCCTGTTGGGTGCTGAAGAATTTGGATTTTCAACTGCTCCACTCGTAGCTTCAGGCTGTATCATGATGAGAGCTTGTCACTTAAATACATGTCCTGTTGGAATTGCAACTCAAGATCCAGATTTGAGAAAGAACTTTAAAGGTAAACCAGAGCATGTCATCAATTACATGTATTTTGTTGCCCAAGAATTAAGAGAAATAATGGCCGATCTTGGTTTCAGGAGTATGGACGAAATGATTGGTCAAACACAGAAATTAAAACCCAAAGAAGGTTTTGAAGATTTTAAAGTCAAAGGAATCAATTTGGATAAAGTCCTTTACAAGCCGCTAAATAAAGAAAGTTTTCCGATAAAAAACACAAAAGAACAGGATCACAGTTTAGATAATGTTTTAGACTTTGAAATACTAAAATCTGCAAAACTGTCAATTAATAAAAAATTAAAATCTTCTTTTGAATTTAAAATCAAGAATACTGATAGATCTGTTGGGGCTATAATAAGTAATGAAATATCAAATATCCATGGAATCAATGGTTTACCTAAGGATACACTTAAAATTGATTTTAAAGGTTCAGCTGGTCAAAGTTTTGGAGCATTTGCAACAAAAGGTCTCAAAATGACAGTTATTGGAAATACTAATGATTATTTTGGAAAAAGCCTATCGGGAGCAATTCTATCAATTAAAATTCCAGAGGATTCTACCTTTGAATCTGATAAAAATATAATTACAGGAAATGTTGCTCTATATGGAGCAACTTCTGGTGAAGCATATATAAATGGTATCGCTGGTGAAAGATTCTGTGTTAGAAATTCTGGTGCTAATGCAGTTGTTGAGGGTGTTGGAGATCATGGATGTGAGTACATGACAGGAGGAAATGTTCTTATATTAGGGGAAATAGGTAGAAATTTTGGAGCTGGTATGAGTGGAGGAATAGCATATATATTAAAAACTTCAAAGTTTTCTGAAAAAAACTTTAACATGGAAATGATAAATTTTGAAGAAATAGATAATCAAGATTCGGATATTATATATAATTTACTAAAAAATCATTATTCAAATACAGCTAGTAAAATTGCTGAAGAAATTTTATCAAATTGGGATTCAAAAAAAGAAAGTTTTATAAAGATAATGCCTATAGAATATAAGGCTGCATTAGAAAAGCTTAAGGATGAAAAAATCAATCAACTTATAAACTAAATGGGAAAAGTTAAAGGATTTAAAGAATTTGAAAGAATTGATGAGAAATATCTTCCCATAAGGAATAGACTCAAAAATTATAATGAATTCACTTTAGAGGTTAAAAAGTCTGATCTAGAAAGTCAGTCAGCTAGATGCATGGACTGTGGTGTACCATTCTGTCATAGTGGTTGTCCACTAGGAAATTTGATTCCTGATTTTAATGATTTAGTTTATAATAAAAAATGGAAAGATGCACTTGAGGTGCTTCACTCAACAAATAATTTTCCTGAATTTACAGGAAGATTATGTCCTGCTCCATGTGAGGCATCTTGTGTTTTAGGA
>MDSV01122439.1_pt1 | contig 15655 bp, 17 predicted proteins | sample 810851 | NCBI WGS metagenome assembly MDSV01 (sample SAMN05326640, study PRJNA326480) | marine metagenome | isolation source: seawater | place: Atlantic Ocean: North East | collected 2012
ACGTAATGCATTGCTAAAACAATTCCTGTAACTATTTGAGTGATTAAACAAAAAGTTAAAATTCCACCAAAGGTCCACCAATAATTTAGATTTTTAGGCGTTGGATAATCCGTAAGGTGTGCTCCAAGAGTAAGCAGTGGTAAACGATCGTTAAACCATTTTCCTGCTTTAGATTTCGGTGTGTATTCGTGCTCGCTCATAATTTTTTAACCAATTTTAATCGTATTACTGTCTACAAATTCAAATTTTGGTATTTCCATGTTTGTTGGTGCTGGTCCTTTTCTTATTCTGCCTGATACATCGTAATGTGAACCATGACAAGGACAAAACCAACCATTAAAATCACCTTTATCTTTTAAAGGCACACATCCAAGATGTGTACAAACTCCTAACATTACTAACCATTCATCTTTACCCTCTTTTACTCTGTCCTCGTCTTTCTGGGGATCGGGCAAATCGTCCAGTTTTACTGCTCTAGCTTCGGCTATCTCTTCTTGAGTTCTTCTTTTAAGAAAAACTGGTTTTCCTCTCCAAAGAACTGTAATGGATTTACCAGGTTCAATATTACTAATATCGACCTCAGTTGTTGCTAAAGCTTGTTGTGCCTTGTCAGGATTCATCTGGTCTATCATAGGCCAAATTACAGCTCCAACCCCGACAGCTCCTACCGTATAGCTTGCAGTAAATAAAAAATCTCTACGATTAACTTTTTTTTCCTCTTTGCTCATTTATTTAAGTGCTTATAATGTAATTATTAAATAAAACCATATTTTAAAAATTTCTAGGGTCAGAATGACACATAATTTAAGCTCTAATAATGCACATAGTTCTTTATAAACCTGATATTCCTCAAAATACAGCAGCTATAATTAGGTTAAGTGCTTGCTTAAAATTGAATGTACATTTAATCGAACCTTGTGGATTTGATTTAAACGACTCAAGATTTAAAAGAGTGGTTATGGATTATGAAGGTTTATGCAAAATTTTCAGATATGCAGACTATAACACTTTTTTGAAAAAACATAAAAAATCTAGAATAGTTTTAATGACAACTAAAGCAAAAAAATTATATTATAAGTTTAAATTTAAAAAAAATGATATGCTGTTGTTTGGAAGAGAAAGCGCAGGTGTTCCAGAAAGTTTACATAAATCAATTAAAAATAAACTTAAAGTGCCTATAAATAAAAAAACTAGATCTCTAAATGTATCTATAAGTGTTGCTATAATTTCCTCTGAAGCGCTTAGACAAAATAATTTGTTGAAATAGATTAAAATGATTACATCAAATTATAAAAAGAAAATGGCTGATAGTTGGTTCTCTTACTTACAAATTCAAATCTGTAAAGAATTTGAAAATTTAGAGAATAATAAAGTCAAATTTGTAAAGAGAGATTGGCATAAAAGGAAAAAAGAAGAAGGTGGTGGAACTTCTTTTCTTTTATCAGGTGGAAAAATATTTGATAAAGTTGGCGTCAATAAATCTACTGTATCAGGTTTATTTCCAAAAAAATTTAGAAGAAAAATTTTAGGAGCAGAAAAAAAAGGTAAATATTGGGCTTCAGGTATATCAGTTGTGGCTCACATGAAAAACCCTAAAATTCCTGCTTTACACTTTAATACAAGATTTATATCAACAACAAAAGAATGGTTTGGAGGTGGGATGGACGCAACACCTAGTCATAATGATTTGAAAGAAAAAAAAATTATTCATAGCTATTTAGAAGAAATTTGTAAACAAAATAAAAAAAATTATAAAAAATATAAAAAATGGTGTGACAATTATTTCTACTTACCTCATAGGCAGGAAGCAAGAGGTATAGGTGGAATATTTTTTGATTATGAAACTAAAAATTGGTTCCAGAATTTTAAATTTGTAAGAGAACTTGGTTTGTCTTTTATAAAAATTACTAAGAAAGTTATAATTAGAAAAAAAAAAATAAAATGGACAAAAAAAGATAAAGAAAAACAATTGTTAAAAAGAGGGAGATATGTTGAGTTTAATCTTTTATATGATAGAGGTACAAAATTTGGATTAAATTCTGGAGGAAATATTGACTCAATTTTAATGTCACTTCCGCCAGAAGCTAAATGGGAATAACAATGGAAAAAGAACCAATTACAGTTAGCGGTCTTAATAATCTAAAGTTGGAATTAGAAGATCTTAAAAATGTACAAAGACCAAAAATTGTTGAAGCAATAGCTGAGGCTAGATCTCATGGTGATTTGAAGGAGAATGCAGAATACCATGCCGCAAAAGAACAGCAAGCTTTGATCGAAAGTCGTGTGATAGCAATAAATGATTTAATTGCTAGGGCAAATGTAATTGATGTAACAAAAATAGAAAATAACGGAAAAGTTATTTTTGGATCAACAGTTAAAGTTGAGGATTTAGAATTAAATAAAAAAATTTCGTATAGATTAGTTGGTCAAGATGAAGCTGACATAAAGAAAAATTTAATTTTCTTTAAAAGTCCAATTGGAAAAGCTCTTATTGGGAAGAATAAAGGAGATATGGTAACTGTTAGCACACCTTCTGGTGAAAGAAATTTTGAAATTATAGATGTTGAATATGTTTAGTAAGAATTGTTTTGAATCAATTGTTTTACTCTATCATCGGAAATTTTGAATTTATTATTCACCCATTCATCCTCAACAATTTTTAAAACCTTGCCTAATGATGCTCCCTCTTGCATACCATTTTGCTTCAGATATTCTCCGTCAATATGAAACTTAGGAATATTAGATTTTAATATTCCATTTAGAGTTTTTTCAAATTCATTTAGTTTAATTTTTGAATTTTTAGCGTAATTCAGTAAATTTAATAGAATTAATTGATCTTTTCCGTTTATATAAATATTTTTAATTAAATCTTTATCCAAATAATCTCTATTTTTTTCTACTTTATCTAAATTAAAGGCAAGTTTATCAAGAGTTTTTTTTATTTTATTAGAAATATTATATTTATGAGCAAAATACTCATGATTAGCTTTTTCATCTATTAATAAGGTGGCAAGAATAATATCTCTATTTAATTTAGATCGATCACCCACTTTCTTAAGACGACTCAATCTATCTAGGTAAATAAATTCAGGAAATATCATTTGAAATATTTCTTTCAGATGAGAACTTTTATTAATTTCAATGAAATTTTCTAAATCTAATATTTTTAATAATTCCATTAAGATACGCTCTTTTGAGATTTTTTTTATTCCATCCAAATTTTGTTTTATTGCGGCTATTGTTGTCGATTCTATATTCAAATCATACATAATTTTAAATCTTATGAATCTTATTATCCGAAGATAATCTTCTTCTATCCTTTTTTGTGGATCGCCAATAAACTTAACATTATTGTTTTTTAGATCTACACTGCCCATTTGAGGATCGAAAATATTTCCATTAATATCTACATAAATTGCATTGATGGTAAAATCTCTTCTTTCAGAATCTAAACGCCAATCATCGGTGTATTCAACTTCCGCATGTCTTCCGTCTGTTTTGATGTCTTTTCTTAAAGTTGTTATTTCAACTTTATGTTTTTTTGAAACAATTGTAATTGTTCCATGTTGTGCTCCGGTTTCTATAACTTTTAAGTTTGTTTTACTAAATCTTTCTTTTATTTTTTCAGGAGTATGTATAGTAGCTACATCAATGTCATCAATTTTATCTCCGGAAAGGTGTTTTCTTACACAACCTCCAACAAATCTTGCAACAACTATATCTTTCGAAAAACCTTCTTGAAGAATATTAAATATAAACCTGAGTTCTTTATTTTTGTAAAAAGGAAAAATAATATTTTTTATTTTTTGAAAAAAGTTAAAATTAAAATTTAACATAAGTTTGTGGCTGGGGCACTAGGATTCGAACCTAGGATGGCGGTATCAAAAACCGCTGCCTTACCGCTTGGCTATGCCCCAATTACAAGAAACTGATATATCATAAATAATAAAAATTAAATAGTTTTTGCAATTGAAAACCAAAATTTAGGGTATTTTTTTCTTAAGTTTTTAAGTGCGGCTTTTGAACAAGTTAGGTTATTGAATATACCGTAACAAACTGAGCCTGAACCAGTCATTCTTGACAAATAGCAACCTTTTTCTTTGCTTATACTTTCTAACAAACTTTGAATCTTTGGATATTTTTTTTCAACAATTAATTGTAAATCATTTTGAGATCTTTTTATAGAATTGATAAATCTAGCTTTTGTAGCGAAATTTTTTTGACTTAGTTTTCTCTTTTTAGAATAACTTCGAACATAAGAATATATTTTTTTACTGGAACATTTTATTTTTGGATTCGCTAATAAAAAATATAACTTATGTTTCTTATTCAGTTTTACGACTTTTTTGAGGCTTTTAAGAAATCCTTGGTTATACTCAAATAATCTTAAATCAGTGCCAACATAACTTATGATTTTATCAAATGATTTTCTACTTATCTTTTTTTTTAAAAAATTTAAAACTGTAGCAGCATTACTGGTTCCTCCTCCTAAGCCAGCATAAACTGGTATTCTCTTAAAAACCTGTACATTATAATAGTCCGATATAAGTTTGAGTTTTCTCATTATCTTTAGAAGAGTTTTTATAGAATTATTAGATCGATGTACGTATTTAGAGTATGGACCTTTAAAAGAGACTTTATCTTTTTTAGTATTTTTTTTTAAAATCACCGAGTCAAAAACGTTAACTAAGCAATAGATAGACTGTATATTATGAAGACCACTTACAAATTTATTTGTAACAGAAAGGGTTAAATTTATTTTTGCGAAAGATTTAAGGACCATTTTAAAGCCCACTAATTAGCTTTTTTTCAATTTTTTCTTTTAAATCTTTTTCTGCTTTTTCAAGGCCCAAAACATAGTTCCAGTAATACCTTGCTTGAATTTTATTTCCATTTTTCCATAAAACATCGCCAAAATGATCATTTACAATAGGATCTGCCGGCATCAATCTGACTGCAAGTTGAAGATAATTTTTAGACTCTTGGAACCTTTCAAGCTTAAAAAGTGCCCAACCAAGAGAGTCAATGATATATGGATCGTTAGATCTTAGCTTGTTTGCTTTTTTTAACATTTCTAATGACTTTTCAATTTTTATACCTTGTTCAATCCAAGAATAAGCTAAATAATTAATAACGTAAGCTTGATTAGGGCTCACTTTTAAAGATTCAAGAAGATCTTTTTCGGCTCTGTCCCATTGACCAAGTCTCTCATAAGCTACTCCCCTACCATCAGTTACTTCAGGGTAAAGCGGATGGTTTTTATCTATCAAATTTATTATTTCTGAATAATATTTTATTGAGTCTTCAAACTCTTCGTTATTTTTTAAAAATTCTGCATAATCAAAAGTTTCATAAAAGCCTTTGTGTTGAAGTTCGTTGTAAGATTTTTTTAATAGTTTGATAGATTTTTCTTCTTTCTTCTCAAGAATTAAAATTCTAGAAATTTGTTTATATGAATACCATCTAAACGCGCTTCCGTAATTTTTCAAATTTTCATAAATTTTTTTTGCTTCTGAAAAATCATCTATTTTAAAAAAATTTTCTGCCAATAAAGAGTCAAATGCACGAAAATCATTATTTAAGTATTTCGATAGATTTAAGTAAAAATTAGATAAAGGATAGATAGCTTGTGAAGATAAAGCATTAGCAGCTATATAAAGTAGTTCAGCTACAACGTCTTTCTCATTTTTACAATTAAAACTAAAATTATTTTTCGAATTTTCTAAATCAATTTTATATTGATTTAGTAACAAGTTACGAGGAAAGTCTTTTAAGGAAATTTCAACGATTTTTTTTGCTTTCTTATTTTCTCCAAGACTTTCTAAATATTTTGCGTGAAAATAATTGTATCTGGAAAAATCAGTTTTTTTATCTGAAGTAAGCTCTTTAAACAGTAACTCTGTTTTATCTTGATTAAAAAAACAATTTATAAAAACTTTTTGAATTTTTTTTAAATTTTCAAATCGTTCATCAAGTTGATTAAGGTTTAATATGGAGTCTTGAACACTGCTATATCTAATATTTGACCACATATATAAAGTGTTAATCACATAAGTATCTAAAATTGATCTAGATTTTTTTTGTGAGGCTTTAAGAAAATATTTGTTTGAAAGATCGTATTTTGAGTTTTTAAGATAATAAACTCCTATTATTAGATTGCTTTCTAAACTATCTTTTTGTTCCTTTTCAAGTTTTTTCGAAAAAACAAAAGCTTGATAGAAATTTCCTGAATTAACTAATGAATAAAGATATTTTGAAGAGAAAGTTGAGTGGCTTCTTTCTAAACCGTCAAGATTTTTCAAAAATTTAAAGGACTCTTCATATTTGCTCTGATTCAATAGTACAATCCCAGAAAAATAGTCAGAAATATTACTTCCTCTCTCGTATTTTTCTAAATTTTTAGCCTCAAGTGTGGAAAACAAAATAAAAGTAATGACAATTAAAATGTGTGCTGTAGTCTTAAATAAGTTTTTATAAAAAAGCATAATGTTAAAAAATAAAAGTTCTATTAAATTACTAAAATATTATAATTTTATAAATTATAATTTAATTTACAACAATAGGGCAATCAATAGATATAAAAAGAGCAATTTTGAAATATCTGATAATAAAGCTAAAGAATTAGAATTATTAAAAAATTCTATTATGAGTCAAAAGACTTGCGAATTGAAAAGAAATGCCAAAAATATTGTTTTTAGTGATGGAAACCCTAAATCTAAAATAATGCTTATTGGTGAGGCTCCTGGTGCTAATGAAGATCAAGAAGGATTACCGTTTGTGGGAAGAGCGGGAATATTGTTAGATAAAATGTTAGCTTCAATAAATTTGGATAGAAAAAAAGTATATATTTCAAATATTGTTAACTACCGGCCACCTGAAAATAGAAGGCCTACAGAAGAAGAAATCCAAAGATACCTGCCCTTTATAAGGAAACATATTGAAATAATTAGTCCAAAAATATTAGTTTTACTCGGTAGCACCGCTATGAATGCATTAATTGGAAATGAAATTGTAATTTCAAAGATGAGGGGCAAATGGATAGAAAAAAAATTTGGTAATTGTAAAACTTCGGTAATTGTAACTTTTCACCCAGCTTTTCTCATGAGGCAACCAGCTCAAAAAAAAATGTCTTGGATTGATTTAAAAATGATAAGAGAAAGAAAAAAAGTCTTAAAATTTAAATGAAAAAACTAGTTATAGCTGGAATAGATGAAGTTGGAAGAGGTTGCCTTGCAGGGCCAGTGGTTTCTGCAGCTGTAGTTGTTAAAGAAAGTATAGATTTGAAACTTTTAAAAGACTCCAAGAAAATTTCATTCAAAAAAAGATGGGAGATCTCAAAACATATAAAGCAGCATTCTTTTTTTTCTATAGGAATGGCCTCTGTAGAGGAAATTTTAAGACTAAATATACTAAATGCATCATTACTTTCCATGAAAAGGGCTCTTGAAAAGCTTTCAATAAAACCTGACCTAACTTTAATTGATGGAAATTTCGCACCTAAGGGAATTAGGAATTTTAAAACAATAATCAATGGAGATGAAAAAGTAAAAGTTATAAGCGCTGCCTCTATAGTAGCAAAAGTCTTCAGGGACAGATTGATGATAAAACTATCTAAAAAATTCTCAAACTACGCTTGGGATCATAATTTTGGTTATGGTACTAAGGCTCATCTAGAAGGTTTAAGAAAATACGGAGTTACCATTCATCATAGAAAATCTTTTAGACCAGTACACAATATATTGTCTGGATAAGAATCTCCTGCACAAGAGCACTCATTTTTTTTGTAAATTTGTTTGACCCTAGATTCAATTTAAGGTTGAATCTAGAAATGTCTAAATTCTCTAACAAAATTTTAAATGGAGATTGTTTGAAGGAATTAAAAAAAATTCCGGATGAAACTTTTGATTTAGTTTTTGCTGATCCTCCTTACAATATGCAGATTGGAGAAAAATTAACTCGGCCAGATTCAAGCAAAGTCCACGGAGTGAACGATAAGTGGGATCAATTCGAAAGCTTTAAAGATTATGATAATTTCTGTAAAAATTGGTTAGTAGAATGCAAAAGAATTCTAAAAAATGATGGGTGTATTTGGGTGATAGGCTCTTACCATAATATTTTTAGACTAGGTTATCATTTACAAAATTTAGGTTTCTGGTTACTTAACGATGTAATTTGGAAAAAAAATAATCCGATGCCAAATTTTAGAGGAACAAGATTCACTAATGCTCACGAAACTTTGATTTGGGCATCAAAAACGAAAAAATCAAAATATACTTTCAATTACCAGTCGTTAAAATGTTTAAATGATGATTTACAAATGAGGTCTGATTGGACACTACCCATTTGTAATGGAAAAGAAAGGTTGAAAAAAAATGGTAAAAAAGTTCATTCAACACAAAAACCAGAAGCATTACTTCATAGAATTATCTTGGCAACTACAAATAAAGGTGATGCTATCTTTGATCCTTTCTTAGGAACTGGAACTACTGCTGTAGTTTCTAAAAAGTTAGGCAGAACTTATTTTGGGATTGAAAAAAATAAAAAGTATTACAAAGCAGCTCTTGATAGGATCAACAAAACTACAAAGATTGAAGACAATTATCTTGATACTATTGATAATAATAAAACAAAACCTAGAATACCTTTTGGATCACTCGTAGAATTGGGAATAATAAAACCTGGCACATTATTAATGGATCCTAAGAGAAAGATTAATGTAAAAATAATGGCTGATGGTAGCATTAAATATAAAGATATCGAAGGCTCCATACATAAAATTGCAGCTAAAATCATGGGTACTGATAGTTGTAATGGCTGGACATACTGGCATTATAAGTTAAATGGATCTACTGTTCCAATCGATAGTTTAAGACAAAAGTTTTTTACAGAAAAGCAGATCTAAATTTTATAAACTGTACCTAAATAAGAGCTGATAAAATTCTTTCTTTTAATCAAAATTTTAATAAAAAAATTTCTTATAGCTTGCATAATTGAACTTGAAAAGTGAAATACAATAAAATTGAGATTTGACCTTTTTCTAACTAATTTTGCCCTTTTAGCTCTTTCTTGAAAATATGTAAGTTGAATATCTTTTTCCTCTTTTTTATTTAATAAGTTGAACAATTCATAAGCACTCTCGATCGACTGACCAGCTCCTTGAGCTAATGTTGGCAAAAAACCATTAAAGGCATCTCCAATATAAAAAACTTTATTATTTGAAGAAGGTAAAATTTTGGGAGTTGAGTATAATGGCCAAGATTTTAATTCTCCATCAAAAACTTTTTCTAAACTAGAATTTTGATTAGTAACTTTCTCTATCAATGTTCTAACTTGACTAGGGTCATATTTATTATCTCTAATTATACAAACAAGATTAAGCTCTTTGTTTTTGTTGATTGGATAAACGACTAAATGACAATTTTTTCCCATTAAAAGACTAATTTTTTCCTCGTCTATATTAAGTTCTGATTTTGATTTTAATATTGTTCTTATTGCAACAGCTTTTTTAAATTTCGGTTCGTTCTTTTTCTTTTCGAAGAAAGATCTAGTGTTAGAAAAGATGCCGTCAGCACCAACAACTATGTCCACAAGATCATTAGTGTTATCATCAAATTTAACTAGCACTTTTCCTTTTAGTTCAGAAACTTCTTTAATACTTTTGCTAAATCTTAAATGTTGGGTATAAATATCATCTTTTAAAAACTCTATTAAAGTAGATCTTTGTAATGTAGTGTATTTACTCTTTTCTGTATTAAATTGAGTTAAATCTAAATCACAAATTTTTTTATTTTGAATACTATAAAAGTCTACTCCTTTTGGCTGAAATATTTTTTTACTATCAATTTTTTCAAACCCTATTATATTTAAAATTTTAGTGCTATTTGTTGCTAATTGAATTCCGTATCCTTCATCGAGAGATAAACTCTCTTGTTTTTCATACAGCATAAATTCATGTTCGGAGTTTTTCTTGATTAAATTCGCGAAAGTTAACCCTGCTATACCAGCGCCAATGATTGCTATTTTTTTTTTCATTAAAATAAAGTTGATACCTGTTTAAAAATTTTTTTTGTAAAACTTGGAACAAACTCTCTGTTATTTTTTAATGAGTGCCAACTGTAAGATGATGGGATTTTTTCAGAAAATTTATAATAAATATTAATATTTAGTTTTAAATTTGAAATTGAGTTTTTGTATTTTCTTAAAAACTTCCAATTATGATTATTTTGTAAACTATTTGACTCTTTTATAGATGGTAAATAAAAACTTTTTAAAAAACTTATTTGTTTATTTTTAGTTAACGCAATTTGTTTTTTTTTGTTTATGTAACAAAAAATATCGTAATTTTTATTTTTAATCATTTTATTTTTAATATTTTTTATCTTTTTCTCTGATTTAAAATATTTACAAGATTTATTCAAACAGCACATTAAACAATTTGGGTTTTTTGGTTTGCACACTAATGCGCCGAATTCCATAATAGCCTCAACAAAATCTGCATTTCGATTTGTGCTAAAAAGTTTTTTTTTATTTTTTTCAATCAATGTATTAAAGTTTATTTTTTTTTCTTCTATATTTATCAACCTTGAAAAAATTCTTTTTACATTTCCATCAATTGCAATTGTAGGTTTATTATGCACTAAACCTAACAAAGCATTTCCCGTGTAGTCTCCCACACCTGGTAATCTTTTTAACTCTTCGAGATTATTTGGAAGTTTTGATTTGTGATTTTTAACTAATAGTTTTGCGCATGCTAAAAGATTTCTTGCTCTTCTATAATAACCAAGCCCTTCCCACATTTTTAAAATATCTCTCTCTTTGCTTTTTGAGAGAGCTTTTAAGGATCTAAATTTTTTTATAAAATTATTAAAATATGGCACGACTGTTTTTACTTGAGTCTGTTGCAGCATAAATTCACTTAAAAGCCGGTAATATACCTTTTTAGGTGACTTTTTGCCAACACGCCAAGGTAAAATCCTTCTGCTATTATCATACCAAGCTAAAATTTTTTTTGGTAATGTTGAATTTATATGCATAACAAAAATAATAATAAAACGCAGATATACATACAAGGTCTTCGTCCATTTTCAACTTCAATTCCGAAAAGTTTAAAGAAATATTTAAGAAAAGGGGGATATAACTATTCTAACATAGTTGATAACTGGACAAAAATAATAGGTAAGGAAATTTATGACAAATGTTACCCTGTTACTATAAAGATGGGAAAAGAAATGAGAGACGGAACTTTAATTTTAAATGTTGTTCATGGAAAAGAAATAGAGGTTGAGTATAAAAAGAATGAAATAATTGATAAAATAAATAGTTTTTTTGGATATAATTGTATAAGTAGTGTCTCTCTAAAAATAATTCAGACTCAAATAGTTAAAAAAAATAGAATTTTACCTAAAATTCGAGATTTAAAAAAGATTGAAGAAAAGATAGATAAAGTTAAAAATAATCAACTTAAAAACTCCTTAAGTCAATTTTTGAAAGCTTATAATGAGAGAAATAAATAGGATATTACACAAAATTATATTTTTAATATTAATGATGTTTTCTGCAAGTGCAGAAAGTAAAATAGTATTCGAAGGAAAGTCTGAGGCAAAAGTTGTTGTAAAAGTTTTTTCTTCTTTAACCTGTCCTGCGTGTGCAAATTGGCACTCAAAAATTTTTTATCAAATGAAAAAAGATTTTATTGACACGGGCTTAGTAAGGTTTGAGCATCATCCATTTCCTTTAGACTTAGCTGCATTAAATGCTGAAATAATCTTGAGATGTCATGTTGATAACAATAAAAGATTTGAACTTCTTGGTAAAATTTACGAAAAACAAAGCGTATGGGCAGTTGGATCTGATATAAATAAAATAAATGATTCAATTAAGAAAATTGGTTCTCAAGTTGGTTTAGAGGATGTTGAAATGGATAGATGTCTTAAAAATGATAAATCTCAAGACGAAATTTTAAACCAAAGAATTGAGGCCCAAAAAAAATATAAAATTGAAGCAACTCCAACGGTCATTATTAATGATAAAAAATATACTGGGAAAGTAGAATATTTAAAATTTAGAAAAGCGATTGAAAAAAATTTAGTGAAGTTTGGATTGTTTAAATGAAATTTAAAAATTTAGAAATGACAGGCTTTAAGTCTTTTTCAGAAAAGACAACTGTCTTAATTGAAAAAGGTCTTACTGGCATAGTTGGTCCAAACGGTTGTGGAAAATCAAATATTGTTGAAGCACTGCGATGGTGCATGGGAGAGAATTCAGCAAAAAGTATGAGAGGTTCTGGAATGGAAGATGTAATTTTTTCTGGGACCTCAAATAGACCATCAAAAAATATTTCTGAGGTAGCTTTATTAATAGATAACCAAGAAAAAAGTGGACCAATACAGTATAAAGAATTTGATGAAATATCAGTTAAAAGAAAAATTGAAAAAGACAAAGGCTCTAAGTACTACATTAATGATAAAGAGGTCAGGGCAAGAGATGTACAAACTTTTTTTGCTGATCTTTCTACTGGTGCACATTCCCCATCACTTATTAGTCAGGGTAGAATAGGTCAGCTGGTTACATCAAAACCGATTGAAAGAAAATCGATTCTAGAAGAGGCAGCAGGTATTTCAGGAATTCATGCAAGAAGACAAGAAGCTGAAACAAGACTAAACGCTGCTGAAAATAATCTTAAGAGAGCCGATGAATTAAAGAGACAACAACAAAAACAATTAGACAATTTAAAAAAACAAGCAGAAGAGGCTACAAGATATAAACAAATATCAAGTGAAATTAAAAAGATTGAAGCAGGGTTATATTTTTTAAAGATAAAAGATATCGAAAAAGACAAAAAACAAATTCAAGAAAAACTCAGTGAACTTGATGATGAAATTAGTGCTATAAATATTGACTATAATCATAACAATACTTTACTCGAAGAAGAAAACAAAAAACTAGCTCCTCTTAGAGATAAAAAAATGGAAAGTGCTGCATCACTTCAAAAATTAAATTTAGACATGTCTAACTTAGTTGAAGAGGAAGCCAGAGTAAAAACTATTCAAGAAAAACTTGAAAAATCAATAAAAACTATAAGCTCAGATTTAGAAAGAGAGAAAAGCATATCCCTAGATGCTGATCTAAATGAGAAAAGAATATTGAAGGAAAAAGATGACTTATTAAACACGGAGAATAAATTAATAGACGTTGAGAAAAATTCCTCAAAAGAACTCCAATTATCAAAAAAAGAACTAGATAATTTACAAACAAGACTGGACGCCTTGCTAGATCAAATAGAAAATGACATAGATCAAAATAAAAAACTTACAAAAGAAACATTCAAAGAGTTAAAATTACTTGTTAAAAAAATAACACTATCACAAGAAGAATACGCAGAAAAATTTGGTAAAAATAAATCTATTGAAAGTGACTCTATTAAAAGGAAAGAGAGAATTAAAAATATAGATGTTGAGTTAGAAAATTGGAGAAATTTAAAAACAAACTCAGAAAAAATGATTTCTGAATTAAATGACAGGAAAAATAAAATTCAGAGCGAAATATCTGAAAATCAAAAAAATCCAGAAAGAATTGCAACATCAAAGGGTCAAAATTTACAAAATCTTGAGAATATAAAAAGAAGAAATAAAGAGATTGAAAATGAACTAATTGAAGCTGAAAAAAAGTACGGTTTAATTAACGAAAATTTAAAAGAAATTCAATCAAAACTAACTGATCTAAAAGAAAATAAAGCACGTAATGAAGCAACTATTGAAGGTATTGAAAATAGAAAAAAAGACTTACTTTATTCTGTTAAAAGTGAACTTAGTATTGAAAGCGAGTCATCAATTTTACCTCAATCAGATTTAAATAATTTAGAAATTGAAAACTTTCCTTCAATAGAAGAACAAAGCGAAAAAATTGAAAAAACAAAAAAACTAAGAGAATCTTTAGGGTCAGTAAATTTAAGAGCAGATGAGGAAACTAAAAAATACGAGTCTGAAATAAAAAAAATGGAGGATGATAGAGCCGATCTTTATTCAGCTATTGTAAAATTAAAAACAAGTATTGATGAGTTAAATCAAAAAGGAAGGGAAAGATTGTTAGAAGCTTATACGAAAGTAAATAGAAAATTTAATGAGGTATACACGAAGCTTTTTAATGGAGGAACTGCAAAAATTGAATTAGTAGACTCTGAGGACCCTCTTGAGGCAGGTTTAGAAATGTTTGTTTCTCCACCAGGTAAAAGGCTTCAATCAATTACCTTGCTATCTGGTGGAGAGCAAGCGTTAACAGCTTTATCTTTAGTGTTTGCAGTTTTTTTAGTAAATCCATCACCAATTTGTGTTTTAGATGAAGTAGACGCTCCTTTAGATGATGCAAATGTAACAAGATTTTGTGCGCTTTTGGACGATCTTACAAAAATAACAAATACAAAATTCATAATAATTACTCACCATGCGCTTACAATGTCACGAATGGATAGGTTATACGGTGTAACAATGGCTGAACAAGGAATAAGCCAACTTGTATCCGTTGACTTACAAAGAGCAGAGGAATTAGTTGCTTAAAAACTTAAATGACAATACCTGAAGACTTTAAAACTCGCCTTAAAATTGCAAAATCTAAAATAAAAAAACAATTAGATGATAATAGCGAAAAACGTGGTTCATTCATGGGTAATGCCTTTAAATTAGGCACAGAATTGGTAGCTGCGGTCGCAGTTGGGACAATAATTGGGTTTATTTTAGATAGTTGGTTTGATACTAAACCATGGTTAATAATAATTTTCTTTTTTTTAGGGGCAGCCGCAGGCATACTAAATGTCATAAAAGCTGCTAACAAAATGCAAAAAGAGGACTAAAAGATATACATGGCAAGCAATCCAATGCAACAATTCACAGTCCATAGAATTGGACCAGAAATTAAAATAGCTGGCATTGACCTGTCGTTTACTAATGCGAGTTTATTTATGGTCATTAGTGCTTCAATAATTCTATTGTTTTTATTTTTAGGATCTAAAGAAAAAAAAATTATACCGGATAAAATACAGTTAATCGCTGAAATGTTTTATACATTTGTAGCTAAGATGATTAGTGATACCGCTGGATCAAAAGCAAAACCCTATTTTCCATTTATATTTAGTCTTTTTATGTTTGTTTTATTTTGTAATATGGTTGGCATGCTTCCTTATTCATTTACAGTTACTAGCCATATAATTGTTACATTAATTATGGCTTTGTTTATATTTATAGCAGTAACAATTATCGGATTTTTAAAACATGGATTTAAATATTTAACTATTTTTGTACCCAGCGGTGTTCCTGCAGTGCTTTTACCATTAATTACTATCATAGAAATTATTTCTTATTTAAGCAGACCAGTAAGTCTCTCAGTTCGTTTATTTGCAAATATGATGGCTGGCCATACAATGTTGAAAGTTTTTGGAGGATTTGTGGTAAGTTTAGGAATATTAGGTGGGTGGTTACCACTTAGTTTCTCGGTTGCATTGACTGGCTTGGAAATTTTAGTAGCATTTTTGCAAGCTTATGTTTTTGCAATACTAACCTGCATCTATTTAAATGATGCATTGAATTTACACCATTAATTAATAAAGGAGGAAAAATGGAGTTAGAAGCGGCAAAAATGATTGGGGCAGGACTTGCTGCAATCG
>MDSV01177021.1_pt1 | contig 15655 bp, 16 predicted proteins | sample 810851 | NCBI WGS metagenome assembly MDSV01 (sample SAMN05326640, study PRJNA326480) | marine metagenome | isolation source: seawater | place: Atlantic Ocean: North East | collected 2012
CTTCAGAATAAACTTGCAATCCTTCATGAATCCAAATATGAGTTGGATCTGATGCAGTTACACTATTTCCAAACCACTCATGCCCAGTTTCATGAATAATTAAAGGGTCAATTACTCCATACATTGGCCAGCTTTTGCTTCTTACTCCATTGTATAGGCTGAATCCATTTCCATATGTAACAGCTGATTGATGTTCCATTCCCAAGTATGGAACCTCAATTAATTTATAACCATCTTTGTACCATTGATAATCGCCAAAATATTTCTCATAAAAGCGTATAACTTCTTTTGACTGTTTAAAATAGTTTGAAGCTAGTTCTTGATTATAATCTAATACGTAATGATTCATTTCATGAATTGTACTTCCTTTTACAAAAGTATCTCGAACAGCAACATAATTACCAATCTGTACAGAGACGTTGTAATTATTTATTGGATTGCTTACAAACCATTCATATGTAGATTTATCTCCATTATTTGAAATACTTCTTAGTTTTCCATTTCCAACAGCAACCAGATGTGAGGGGACGGTATATGCCATTCTTACACTATCGCCTTCAGCTGTAATATGATCTTTGTTAGGCCACCAAATTCTTGCACCTTCACCTTCACATGAAACAGCAATCCAGTCACGCTCTCTTTTATCTTTTGACCAGGTAAATCCACCAGCCCAAGGAGGGTTATCAGCGCTTTGTGGAACGCCTTCATAAAAAACAGTAAAATCAAACATATTATCTTTTATAATTGGAGATGGGAAATTAATTATCACAGCGTCAAATTCTCTTGAAAACTCTAATTCTTTATTATCGTGTACTATTTTTAGGATGTTTAAGTTTTCATCCAAATCCACTTGCAATTTATTTAAATCATTTAAGCTTTCTGCTTTAATGGTTACAGAACCATTTATAGATTTATTATCAATATCAAAATCAATATTAATATCATAAAAAGAAACTCTATATGAAGAACGATTTTCATTTAAAAAGCCCATTAAATAATTGTTGCGCGTTAATTCTGGTAAATCTGTTTGAGATCCATGTGGCCTATTATCGTTTGTAGTGGAATTAAGTTGATAGTTAGCTAATAGTGCAATTAATGCATATCCAATTGCACCAAAAAACAAAACGATGATTATATTATAATTTTTTTTCATAATAGGTTGTCGATTTGAACAAATTATTAGCAAAAATAATATAGTACAATAAAATGCAAAACAAAAACCACAGAACTATGGCAAAAGCTTCTTTGATTGCAAAGAGTATATAGACAATAGCAAAATAGACTATCCATTTTATCCAATTAGGTTGATTCCAAAGTTTTAATAGTAAATTCATATATTACACATTGATTGTTGTTTAATGATTTTTTTTAATTTAGTATTTAATTATGAAAAATATAAAAAATTTATATGTTATTTTGGGTGCACGCCCACAGTTTATTAAGTATGCTCCTCTTTCTAAAAAGATTCAAAAGCTAAATACTTTCAAAGAAATAATTATTCATACTGGACAACATTATGATAAAAATATGTCTGATGTGTTTTTCAATCAGCTTGAAATAAAGTCCCCAGATATAAATCTTAATATAAATAATGTTTCAAGGGGAGAAATGATAGGATTAATGATTAATAGAATTAACAGTCAATTTTTAAAAACTAAACCTGATATTGTATTATTATTTGGAGATACAAATTCAACTTTGGCTGGAGCAGTTGCAGCATCAACATTTAACTGTGAAATTATTCATGTAGAAGCAGGATTAAGATCCTTTAATAAAGAAATGCCAGAGGAGCATAATAGAATTGTTACAGATCATCTCTCTAGTATTTTATGTGTAACAAGCAAGATACCTGAAAAAAATTTAATTAATGAGGGCTTTTCAAATGATAACATTCATATGACTGGCGATATAATGTTAGATAATTTTAAAAACGTCGAAAAGCAAATACTTTCAAAGAATACTTTTTTAAAGTTGGGTTTAAAGCAAGATGAATATATTTTATCAACAATTCACAGGCAGGAAAACACACATGATACCAAAAAATTAAAATCTATTTTTTCTACTTTAAATGACGTTTCTAAAAACATTGCACCTGTTTTACTACCTTTGCATCCGGCTACGAAAAATAAATTAGAAAATTTAAAGGTAGATACATCTGATATTATTATATGTGAGCCATATGATTACATAAACTTTCTTTCACTAGTTAGCGGTTCAAATTTTGTTATAACAGATTCTGGGGGGTTACAAAAAGAAGCGTACTATCTGGGTAAAAAAACGATTGTTTTAAGAACTGAAACTGAATGGTTGGAATTAGTTGAAATGAAAGAATCCTTTTTAGTAAATCCGAACAATATAAAATACCTATATAAGGTTTTAGAAGATTTAAATAAATCAAATACTTCCAATAGTCATATTTACGGGAAAGGCAACGCAGCGGATATGATTTGTGATATTATTAAAAATCTATGAACGGACTTAAAGTTGAAATTTTTTGATTTTTTTGTAATAAAACATACATTCATCATAAATTTCTAAATATTCTTTTTTTACATCTTCATTTCTTTTTGATGAGCGTGTAAAAGATGAACTTTTAATAACATTGTTATACCAATGAGTACTCCATATACCATCATTTGGGTGATATCCTTTATCCCACTTAAGCATTTTTTGAGTAAATGGTATGTCTAGATATTCACACCATAGTTTTAGTATTTTTTTTGGGTTATTTAATAGAGTATCTGCTTCTACAACTATAAAAGGTGTATTATTTTTAATGAGATAATTCATTATTTTGAATTGTTGAATGTATCCTAATTCTTCAATGTTATTTAGCTTATTTTTTTTAAGATATGAATTAATAACATATCCAGGATTTCTTATAAGAATGCAATTTTTAAGATTAAGAACCCATGATAATGAATCAAAATTATTTATATGATGAGCCATATGTTTTTGGTACCATATTTTTTTATTCTTAGGTATATCACCACAAATATTTTCTACTACCTCTTCATAATCAATCGCATATTGACTAATAATTTCTTTGTACGCAGGATGTTTTAATTGGGTTCTAAATAAATAAGAGGCATAAAAAGGTTCATCTACGACTGTCGTATCTTCTCTTGATGACCATGAACGCATAAGCGCAGTAGAGATATTTCTAGGACCTGACCAGGTTGCAATCTTCATTTTAATGAATGTAGTTTAATATTTTTTTATTATACAAATGTCTAATTTTATTGACAATTGAGGATGTGCCAGTAGATTTTAAATTGTTTTTTTCCAGTTTGCTTACAGGTATAATCCCGGCAAAAGTACCTGTTACAAAGGCTTCTTTACAATCAATTATTTCATTAAATGAAAAATCAAATTCTTTGCAAATAATTCCACTCTCTTTGCATACTTCTATCGCTTTTTTTCGTGTTATACCATTTAGGCAATATTTTCCAGTAGATGTCCACACTTCTTCATTTTTGACAAAAAATAAATTTGTAGAATTACATGTGCTAATGTTACCATTTAAATCATTCATTATTCCCTCATCGTAATTAAGCTTATTAGCTTCTATGCTTGCTAAAATACAATTTAATTTGCTAAGAGTATTAAACTGTGGATTTAATATATTTTCATTAGGTCTAATATTTGGCACTCTTCCAATCACAATCCCTTCAGAATACGTTTTTGGGCTAGTTTTTTTATATTCTGGTATTATAACAAAATTTACTGGACCAACATTTGCATTAGGATTTTGATAAGGTGTAATTTTATTTCCTCTAGTAATAATCAGTCTAATATGAATATGATCATTCATATTATTTTTTAATAAAACTTTATTGATTTCTTGAATAATCTGTTTTTTAGTGAGAGGTATTTTTAATGAAATCCCCTTAGCACTTTGAAAAAGTCTTTCTAGATGATCTTCAATAAAGACAAGGACATTTTGGTGAAGTCTAATACCTTCCCATATTCCATCACCGAGTAAAAAACCACTATCAAATACTGAAATTCTAGCATCATTTCTATGCACTAAATTCCCATTAATATTTATAAAAATATCATCATTTTTAGAATTTTTTATATAAGAGTGACTGCTCATATGTGGGCCCACAGGGACTTGAACCCCGAACCTGCGGATTATGAGTCCGTTGCTCTAACCAATTGAGCTATGGGCCCCAAAAGATAATCAAAATTAAAGTGTTAGAATAATCATTGCTACTACTAATTACTATTGTAAATTTTTTTATTAAAATATACTTTTACATAACGATATAAAATGAATTAAATATGACAAATAATAATATAAAAAATGTTGTAATGCTTTGCTCAAAGAAGATTGGACTTGAATGTTTAAAAATTCTATTCCTTGAACAGCAAAGTATGTCCTTTAACATCGTGGGGGTGCTCACCAATGAAAGAGGAGATGAAATCATAGATTTTTGTAATGCAAATAATCTTAGAATAATTCATAATTTAGAGGAGTATAGATCAATCAGAGATATCGATATTGCTATTTCTGTTCAATATCATAAAATCTTAAAACAAAAAGATATAGATGTTGCTTCAGAATTAACAGTTAATCTACATATGGCTCCAGTTCCAGAATATAGAGGATGTAATCAATTCTCATTTGCCATAATTAATGATGAAAAATATTTTGGTACGACACTTCACATGATTGACACAGGAGTTGATTCTGGAGATATATTATTTGAAAGAAGATTCCCAATACCTAACAATATTGATGTCGAAACTTTATATAACAAAACGTTTGAAGAGTCGATAACATTATTTGATGATAATTTACACAAAATTATTAGCGGGGATTATTCTCCCAAAACTCAAGAAGTTAAAATAAACAGAAAGCAATATTTTTATAAACGAAAAGATATTGAGAATATTAAAAAAATTGATTTATCATGGAGTAAAGAAAAAATTAGTAGGTATTTTAGAGCAACATCTATGCCAGGATTTGATCCTCCATATACTATTTTGAATGGTAAGAAAATTCTATTAACATTAGAACGAACAAATGAAAAAAAATAATATCATCCTTTTCGGAGCAGGCTATTGGGGATCAAAACATTTAAGAGTTTTATCAACTTTAAATAGCGTTGAAAATATTTATGTATACGATCCTTCACCGGATATAACATCAAAGTTAAAATCTGAATATCCTGAAGTAAATTTTGTTAAGGAATATAATTCTATCATCGATTCAAAAAAAGTCAATGGGGCAATTATTGCAACCCCGCCACCTACTCATTTTGATTTAGCTTGTAAATGTCTTAATAATGATATCAATGTTCTTGTTGAAAAGCCAATAGTACAAAACATTTCTGAATTAGATGAATTAAATAAAATTGCATTAGATAAAGGACTAGTACTAATGTCGGGGCATACTTTTATTTTTAATAATGGAATAATTAAAATCAAAGAAATTATTGATTCTGGGGAGTTAGGAGATGTAGCATATGTAATTAGTGATAGATTAAACTTTGGTATTGTCAGGGGAGATGTATCATTAGAAGATAATTTAGCTCCACATGACCTAAGCATAATGCAATACCTCTTTGATAACCAAGAAATTGAAAAAATTGAAAAAAATGGAATATCTTTTATTTCAAAGAATTCTTATGATTATCAGACCATTAAAATTCATTATTCGAATGATATTAGATGTATAATTAATTTGTCATGGTATTTCCCTGAAAAAGTTAGAAAAATTTATGTTATTGGATCAAAAAAAATGCTAGTCTTTGACGACTCTTTACAGAAAAAAATTAAGGTATATTCAAATTCAATAAATTCTGTGGATTTATCTAATATTATTCAAAAAGGCTACTATGAACCTGAAATTTCAATGGAAGAACCCTTACTAAATGAACAAAAACATTTTATCAATTGTTTTGATAATCCGTCAAAATGTAAAACAGGTTACGATCATAACTATAACATTATTAAAGTTTTGGAGTATAAATGAAAATCCCCTTTGCAAATATTAAAAGGCAATATATCAACATTAAAAATGAAATTGACAATTCCATCTTTGAAGTACTAAATGATACAGCTTTCATTAGAGGAAAATATGTAGATAGGTTTGAAAGAAATTTTGAATCTATGTACGGTATTAAGAATTGCATTGGAGTTGGAAATGGGACCGATGCAATTTATTTAGCATTAAGAGCCTTGGGAGTTGGTAGTGGGGATGAAGTTATAACGGTTTGCAATTCTTGGATTTCAACATCTGAAGTTATTAGTCAAACAGGAGCAAAAGTTAAATTTGTAGATATCGAAAGCGATAATTACAATATTGATATTGAAAAAATTAAACCATTAATTAATAAAAAAACTAAGGCTATAATACCTGTTCATCTTTATGGACAGCCTGTTAAAAATTTAGATAAATTAATTGATTTAGCTAATTCTAAATCTCTATATGTAATTGAAGATTGTGCTCAGGCTATTTTTGCCAAATATAAAAATCAATATGTAGGTACTTTTGGTGATATTTCTACCATAAGTTTTTATCCAGGTAAAAATCTAGGCGCTTTTGGTGATTCTGGTGCTGTGATAACTAACGACGATAATCTTGCTTTAAAAGTAAGAATGTTAGCGAACCATGGACAGAAAGTTAAACATTCACATATTTATGAAGGAATTAATTCAAGAATGGATGGAATTCAAGGTAATGTTTTAAATTCTAAACTAAATCATATTTTAGAATGGACTTCTCAAAGACAATTAATAGCTCAAAAATATAATTCTCTTATTGGTGATATTAAACAAATAAAATTGCCAAAGATTGATTCCGATTGCTCACATGTTTTTCATTTATATGTAATTCTTGCAGAAAAGAGAGATGAGTTAAAAAGCTTCCTTGAGAAAAATGGAATTGGTACAGCTTTGCACTATCCTAATATTTTACCATTATTGGATTGTTATAATTATTTAAATCATTCACAAGAAGATTTTCCTGTTGGTTATTATTGTTCTAAAAGAATTTTGTCACTTCCTATGTTCCCTGAGCTTGAAGACAATGAAATTGAGTATGTTGCCGAAAAGATAAAGGAGTTTTACAGATAGTATGCAATTTATTGACTTAAAAAAACAACAAGTATTAATTAGATCTTCTTTGGATAAAAGAATTAAAAAAATTTTGGATGATGGTCAATATATAGGCGGTGCTGAAATTAAAGAATTCGAAAATAAGTTATCAGCTTTTAGTACAGTGAAACATTCTATTGGATGTTCAAATGGTACAGATGCGATTATGTTAGCATTGCTAGCTTTAGGAGTAAAGCCAGGAGACGGTGTAATAACTGTGCCTTTTACATATATTGCCACTTTAGAGGCTATTGCAGCAATTGGTGCAGTACCGGTTTTAGTGGATGTGTATGATTCAACATTCAACATGAACCCTGAATTAATTGAAAATGCTATAAATAAATCAGAATCAAAAGTTAAGGCTATTATGCCAGTAGACTTATTTGGGCTCCCAGCCAGATATAGATTGATAAATGAGATAGCAAAAAAACATGATTTAAAAGTGATTGCTGATGCTGCTCAATCATTTGGCGCATCAAAAAATAATCAATTGGTAGGTACTTTTGCAGATATTACAACAACATCTTTTTTCCCAGCAAAACCGCTTGGATGTTATGGGGATGGAGGAGCAATTTTTACTGATATAGACGATTATAATAATATTTTAAGATCGTTAGCAGTTCATGGGAAAGGAAGTGATAAGTATGACAACATTAGAGTGGGCATGAACTCTAGGCTAGACACTATACAGGCTGCAGTACTGCTTGAAAAAATTAAAATTTTTAAAAATGAAATTATTTTAAGAAATAAAGTTGCAGAATTGTATAGAAAAGAATTGAGTGAAATAGATGAAATTGAATATCAATACATTCCAAAAAACTATCAATCAGTATATGCACAATTTTCTATTACCTTTAAAAATGAATTAACGAGAGATAGCGTACAGACTCACCTTAAAAAAAATAATATACCTTCAGTCATATATTATCCAATTTCTGGCCACTTGCAGGAAGGATATAAATATTTAAATTATAATGAAGGGGACTTCCCTGTATCTGAAAGTTTGGGTGAAAGAATTTTAAGTTTACCTATGCACCCATATTTAGATAAAGATGATATAAGATTAATTGTAGATAAGATTAAAGAAGTTTTAAAAAATTAATTGGAGAAAAAATGAAAAGAACTGATATAAAAGATAATGTTAGAATTGGAATTATTGGAAAAGGATTTGTTGGATCTGCCGTTGCTCATGGATTTTCGCATCAAACAAGTTATGGAGCAAGCATTAAGATTTACGATGTAAATCCAGAACGCTCACAAAATTCCTTAGAAGAAACAGTAAATGAGTCTGATTTTATATTTCTATCAGTACCCACACCATCAGACGCTAAAGGCAACATGGATTTATCTATTGTTGAAAATGCTTTAAATGAGATTAGCATTGTTAATAAAAATAAAAGTAATATAGTTTTATTAAGATCTACTGTTGTTCCAGGAACTACTAAAATATTTCAAGATAAATTTCCAAACATACGTTTTGTATTTAATCCAGAATTTCTAACTGAAAGATCAGCCGCATTTGATTTTATCAATCAAACTAGAGTTATTCTTGGAGGAGATAGTAAATATACATCTCAGGTTAAAAAACTATATCAAGACAGGTTTGGAAGTTTTCTTCCTGTCATTGAAACTAATTTTCAAACAGCTGAACTAATTAAATATATGAATAATTTATTTTTTGCCACAAAAGTATCATTTTTGAATGAAATGAAATTGTTGGCAGATAAAATTAATGTCGACTGGGATAAAGCAGTTGAAGGGTTTGTTTTAGATGGTAGAATAGGTCATTCCCATCTTTCAGTTCCAGGGCCAGACGGTAGATTTGGTTTTGGAGGAAGTTGTTTTCCAAAGGACATACAGGCCCTTATAAGCTTTGCAAAAGAATATGATATAAACATGAATGTTCTTGAGGGCGCATGGGAAACTAACTTAAAAGTCAGACCTGAAAAAGATTGGGAAAAGCTCAAAGGAAGAGCTGTTACTGAATAATATGAAAAAATACGACGCAATATGGTTAACGGGTCAACCTGCAAGCGGTAAATCTACACTTGCTAAAATGCTTATTGAAGAACTCCAAAATAATAACTCTCAAATGATGTATTTCAATATTGATGGTGACGATTTAAGAGATTTATTTCAAAACAAAGATTACTCTAAGCAAGGCAGAGAAAAAAATATAAGATTGGGAATGAGCATTGCAGCCTACCTAATAAATAAGGGTTGTACTCCAGTCGTTTCTTTGGTATCACCTTATTTAAGTTTGAGAGAAGAATTTAAAGCAAAATACAAAGTTCTTGAAGTTTATCTTCATACTACAGAGATAAGAGGTAGAGAAAATTATTTTGTTGAAGACTATCAGGCTCCTGAATCAAATTATATAGATATGGACACAACTAATAAAACTGAAAAGGAAAGTTTGGATGAAGTACTCGCTATTTATAGGTAGATGGCAGCCATGGCACAAAGGTCATAGGTGGCTCATAGATCAGAGATTGAATGAAGGAAAAAATGTTTTAATTTGCATAAGGGATATGGAAACAGATGAAAAAAATCCATATACTCCATTAGAAGTAAAAAGTAACATAGAAAATGAATTGAATGATTTAGTCCAACAGAAAAAAGTAAAAGTAATGGTAGTCCCAGATATTGAGTCAGTAAACTACGGAAGAGGAGTTGGATATGAAATTATCGAACATACTCCACCAAGCGAAATTAGCAAGATTTCAGCAACTAAAATTAGACAAGCAAATAAAAAAAACGATAAGTGAAATTAATATTAATATTTAAAGAGTTTGTTGTAAAACCCGCAATCATAAGCGTCATATTAGCTTTTTTTTCATTGCTAATTTTAGAAAAAGAGTACACTAGTAAGTCCAAATTAATTCCAATTGATAAAAGTGGTGTTTCTGCTCAATCAAGTAGTATGGCTGTTCAAGGTTTGCTCGGCTTTGATTTATCTAGTCAATCAACAAGCAGTTTATCTTCAGCAAATTATTTTCATCTTATCTTAAAGAGCGATTCTACAATCAAAAAACTTTTGTCATCAAAAGTGAGTGACAGTGAAACGCTTATTGAAAATTTTTTAAATAAACCTTTTGATAAGATTACCCCTCTTGATATAGAAAATGCAATTATAGATTTTAAAAATAATAATATATCATTAGAGAAAGATAGAATATCAAATCTTATAACTTTATACGTCAATTATTCAGATCCGTTGACAGCACAAAAAATATCTCAATTTTTAATTGATGAAACAATCTCTAGACAAAGGATAGCAAATCAAGAATTCTCATCCAATAGAAAGCAATATCTTGTACAAAGAATAGATGAAACAACAAAGCAGTTGCAAGGTGCAGAGGAAAGGTTAATTAAATTTAGAACAAGCAATAATAATTTAAATTCTGTCTATTTAGTAATTGAGGTAGAAAAATTAGAGAGAGAAAGAAGATTAATAGAAAATATTATTACAGGTTTATACGAAGAATTGGAAAAAATAAAAATAAACGAGGTGACTGATAACAATGAAATTCAAATATTAGATCCACCTTCGCTCCCTCAATCAAAGTCTAGTCCAAGAGGAAGTATAATTGCTGTATTTTGCTTTATATTTCTATTTTCATCTCAATTTCTTTTTACATTCTATAAAAGTGAACTTAGACAATTCTTAAAAAACATTGAAATTCATTGAAAAATTTCTTGGTAATAATTACCAAGCTTTCTTAAAAAAATTTACATTAGTCTTTTCAGGAAGTACTTTTTCTCAAATTATTACCTTGGCTACATATCCTATTTTAACAAGAGTTTTTTCAATAGAAGAATTTGGAATTTTTACAAATTTTTTTGGTTTAATGGTTGTTTTTTCTGTAATGCAATCATTAAAACTTCAACATGCAATAGTAACTGAAAAAAGCGAATTAAATACTTTCCATTTATTGATTATCTGTCTATTCTTACCATTGATTAATTCATTTTTTTTATACTTATTGTTCCAGCTAGACATTTCCTTTTTCAAATTTATAAATGAAACAAATCTATTAATCCCAATAATTTTTTCAGGTTTATTAATGGTCTTTTATGATGTTGGTTATAATTTTCTTGCAAAATATGGATTATTCAAAAATTTAGTTTTCATAAAGATAATGCAAAACTCTCTAATTGTAGTTTTTCAACTACTATATGGGTTTTTTTGTGAAAATAATAATTTGATTCCATTCAATAATGGTTTAATAGCGGGATTTATTTTTGGCCAAGTGTTCTCCCTCATTCTATTATTTTTTGTTTTGGGAAGGTATATATTAATTAATTTACGAACAGATATACAATCAAGTATTAGTCATTATTTTAAAATCTTATTTAGTCACAAAAAATTTATTTATTATTCAATGCCCGCTGAATTTATAAATTCGCTTTCTTATTATCTTGTTGTTTACTACATAACGATAAACTTTGGCGTTTTTTATGCAGGATTGTACGGTTTATCTCAAAGAGTTGTAATGGGCCCATTGAATCTTATTAGCCTGTCATTATTAGACATTTTTAAAAATTATTCATCTGAAGAATTAATGAAATTTAATTCAATAAACAAATCTTACAAATTGATGTTAAGAATTTTATTTATTTTAAGTTTATTTGCTTTAGTTGGAATTTTAATTTTTAAAAACTTTTTTGGTTTAATTTTTGGTGAGGAGTGGAAAGAAGTTGGAAAGATTGTACTGATATTAACCCCGTTTTATTTAACAAAATTTATTTCTAATCCTTTAAGCTATACTTTCTTTTTATCAAAAAAACAAGAGATTGACTTATTATGGCAATTAGGATTGTTATTAATCATTTATTCCATATTTTCAGTGTCAAATAATTTTTACAGTTCATTAGTTATCTTTTCTATTTTAGCGAGTTTGCATTATTTGATTAATTTATTTTTAACATACAAATTAAGTCTAAAATGAAGATTTCGAATCCTATAACAGTCATTATTATTTACATATTAGTCTTTATTTTCCCTGGATATTTTATTTTAAATTTTTTTGATAGCGATAATTTTTTCTATTTTTATGCTTTTGGAAAAAATATAGACTTTAATGCAAATAATTTTTATTTATTAATTTTTGGTTCAATTTTACCAATCTTGCTTTATATGACTTTTGTGCTTAAGGATAGTTTTAATAATTTCAAAAGACAGGAAATTCAATTTAACAACCCGCTTTTATTTTGGAAACTATCTATATTTATTTTGATATTTATAAATTTGTATTTTTTTTATTTATTTAATTTTTCTATACCATTTATATCCCTAAGCAGTTTTGTTTCAAATGAAACATATGCTTTATTTCGTTCTCAAAATTCAGGAATAATTAATCAGGGAATTTTTAATTTATCATTTTATTTTTTGGGATTTTACTCAATAATGTGCGGGATGATTTTAATTAAAAAATCATATTTTTACCTTTTAGTAAGCACTTTTCTTTGCCTTCTTTTATCAATGTTTGTCCTTGCTAAATCACCTATTTTTGATCTATTTTTTTTAAGTATTATCGGCTATTTATTCTTGAAGAAAAATTCGGTTAATATTATTTATTTTTCAATTCCCATATTTTCCGCGTTGTATTTTATTTTTTCAGTTTTTAATGGTGAGGGTTTTAATTTTTATTCAATTTTAAAAGGGTTAAACGCAAGACTTTTCTTTGGAGAGATTGGAGATTTGCCTAGCTACTTGTATTTTTTTGCAGATAATCCTATTAGTATTTTTAGCGCTCTTCCGGGATATGTCCAGGAAATTTTTGGCTATACTTATACCCCTGCTGCCAAAATAATAGCTAATAATACAACAGAGTTAGATTCTCTACTTACTGCAGGATATTATAATACTCTATTTATTGGAGAATCGTATGCTATTTTTGGTAACCTTGGATTTATTTTGGGTCCTTTGGCCATTATTATTAATCTACTCTTAATTAATATTTTAATTAACAAGTCTCATAAAAATATTTTTACAGTTTTATTTTTTCCCTATATAATGTTTAAATTTTGTAAAGGTATTTTTTCAGGTATAGGTCTTTTTATTTTTTCAACAAATCAAATTTTGATTATCATGTTTATTTTTTACTTATACTTTTACAACAATTCAATTAATATACAACGATGAATAAGCCTAATATATGTGTTATTGGAGGAGGGGGTTGGGGCAAAAATCATATAAATACACTCAATCGACTTGGATTTCTTGGCGGAATTGTCGACCTCAATACTGAAATTTTAGAGATTTTTAATGATTTGAATTCTGAATGTTTAAAATTTACTAGCCTTGAAGATTCTTTAAGACATAATTTTGATGGCTATATTGTTGCAACACCCGCTGAAACACATTATGATATTGCTAAAAAATTAATTAAAAATTCCAAAAATGTTTTAATTGAAAAACCAGTTAGTTTAAACTTTCAAAATGCTAATGAGTTATTATTGCTTGCCCGAGAAAAAAAGTCTTTTATAATGGGAGGCCATTTACTTCTTTTTCACCCCGCATATTTAAAAATAAAAGATTTAATTAAACAAGACCTGTTAGGTGATATAAAATATATGTATAGTAATAGATTAAATTTTGGCAAAGTAAGAAATCATGAAAACGCCTTGTGGAGTTTAGGTCCACACGATATTTCTCTTTTACTTTTTTTTAATAATGAAAACTTTAATTCAATCTCTTATTCGGAATCTAATATACTTAATAGAGAAATTTCTGATTCATCAATAATTAACATTAAATTTAATAATAATGTTGACTCTCATATCTTCTTAAGCTGGTTTCATCCTTATAAAGAGCACAATTTTGTAATAATTGGAGACAAAGGTATGATTTCATACAAAGACTCTGATCCAAAAAAAGAAATTATTTATTATAATAAAGGTATAGAGTTTGATAAAAGTGATAGCACTCTGCACAATCTTAATGACCATGGATATGATTCAATTGAATATACAAAATCTTCACCGCTAGATTCTGAGCTAATTTATTTTATTGATTCGATTAATAATAAGAATAGAAATCTAAATAATTTTGAAATTTCAACAAACGTAGTAAAAATTCTTGAAAATATAGGAGAAATCAAAAATGGATAATCACTATGTAGATCCTTCAGCAGTTGTTGATCAAGGAGTTAAAATTGGTAAAAATAGTAAAATATGGCATTTTTCGCACATTCAAAAAAATGCGAAAATTGGCAAAAATTGTACATTAGGTCAAAATGTTAATGTTGGGAGTAATGTTTTAATTGGTAATTATGTCAAAATACAAAATAATGTATCCATTTATGAGGGAGTAACCTTAGAGGATTTCGTATTTTGTGGTCCTTCATGTGTTTTTACTAATATTTTATTACCAAGGTGTGAGTTTCCTCAAAGAGGCAGTGAATTTTATGAAAAGACTTTAGTAAAGAAATCTGCTTCCATAGGTGCAAACTCAACTATTGTTTGCGGCAACAATATTGGAGCATATTCAATTGTTGGTGCTGGAGCTGTTGTTACAAAAGACGTTCCCGATTATGCGCTTGTTGTTGGCAACCCTGCAAAGATTGTTGGATGGGTCAATGAAAAAGGCAACCGTCTTTCATTTAGCTCTAATGGTTTAAGTGAGTGTAAAAATTTTCAATTGAAGAAAAATATATTATGCAAAGTAACTAAAAAATGAGCCAGAATTTTAAAATTGGAATTATTAATAGTGGCATAGCAAATATTGCATCTGTTGCTAATATGATTAAAAAAATTGGTTATCATGCATCAATAATTAATATTGATATTGAATACAATTCACATTTTACTCATTTAATTATTCCCGGAGTTGGTTCTTATGATAGAGGAATTAAAAATTTAAAAGATAGTGCTTTTGATTCAATCATCTATAAGCATATTGAAAGTGAAAAACCTATTCTTGGAATCTGTCTGGGTATGCAATTACTTGGTATTTCAAGCAAAGAAGGTGAGAATGAAGGGTTGAAGATGATAAATGGCGAATGTAAAAAATTCGATTTGCCTAATACTTTTACTGTTCCTCATATGGGATGGGATTATGTTCATGCTAATCATGATTCTGTGTTGTTTAAAAATATTATAAATCCAAAATTTTATTTCGTCCACTCATATTACTTTCCAAATAATACAGATGGTCAATCTTCATATTGTAATTATGGAATAGATTTTTGTTCATCATTTGAGAAGGATAATATTTTTGGAGTTCAATTCCACCCAGAGAAAAGTCATCATTTTGGTTACCTATTATTAAAGAATTTTATCGAGATGTCGTAATGATTTTTAGAATTATTCCCACTCTATTGTGCGACAGCGATGACTTAGTCAAAACACAAAGATTTAAGGATTCAAAATATGTCGGAGACCCCATTAATGCTGTAAAAATTTTCAATGAAAAGGAAGTAGATGAACTAATCTTCGTTGATATTTCTGCATCAAAAAGAAAAAAAGATCCAAATTTTAATTTAATAAATGAAATTGCAAGCGAATGTTTTATGCCTTTGAGTTACGGGGGTGGCATTAATAA
>MDSV01193444.1_pt1 | contig 15655 bp, 9 predicted proteins | sample 810851 | NCBI WGS metagenome assembly MDSV01 (sample SAMN05326640, study PRJNA326480) | marine metagenome | isolation source: seawater | place: Atlantic Ocean: North East | collected 2012
GAGGAAGTTCCCGAACGCAGGTTCGGTCCAGCACCCCAACGTACGAGCTGCCCCCAGAACCGGTGATGGTAGACATCCCCAACCCCCTCACGCAATCGCCACGTTCGATCGGTCAACATCATTGCCACTTTGCCGTTCCCCACTTGCTGAGCTACCAGAATAGCATTTTTCGCCTCCCTCTCTTTGCGCTGCGCCAAACGTGAGAGCGCGCTGCTCAGATCATCAATATTACTCAGTGCCGCATCCTCGCTGTTCTCACTGGAAGCCACCACGAGAACATCTGCCCCCTCCTTTACCCCGTCAACAGGAAGCCGCCAGCGGAAGTCAGGGAATTCTCCCCAGAGACGTTCATTCTCAAGGCGACTATCGGACTGCGCAGTCACAGGGTGATTGCGACCCTGAGCGGTGAGAAGAAGGCGAAAGGGAGGATCCTTACTCCCAAAAAATGTCCGGCTGCCAGGGGTATACTTCACCGGGAGAAGATCACGGACGATTTCAGACTCAAGCCCATGCGGCATGTGGCGGGGACCGGCGACGGCCACCAGAAACGCAGCTCTTTCTGTCACACAACTGCGGATGATATCCCATGTGCTTTCATCGATCGAATCGGCCGGCACATCTCCGATGATAATCACGTCGAATTTACGCCATTCCTCCTCACTGGTCGGCAATTCAGTCGCCTGTGCATCCCCGAACTTTCGCGCCGCTGAAGCGGGAACAGGGCTCAGTGTCTGTCCCAGAATCGTATCGGGTTCCAGCAGGACGTATTGCAGATGAATCGACTTATCTCTCCCGTAAAACAAATTACGCAGGTAGCGGAATTCCCAGCGAGGGTGAGAATCTACGATCAGAACATTGGTGCGAGCATCCGTAATCGCAGTCTCAAACTGCCAGCTGTTGTTCTGATCAAAAAATTCTTCCCCGAGATTCACCAGCTCTACGGTGTAGGCGTTGATACCATCTGCATCGGGAACATCGTTAAAGCGAACTTCCTCCTGATGATGGTCCTGCGGAATGCGAATGACCTTCTCTTCCACAATCTCCTCCCCTTTTTTGAGGAGAACCTTCGCTCGGCGACCACGATATCCATCGAATTTTACGACTGCAGCAACCCGAAGACGGTCTCCGAGATAAATCGCATCAGGCGAACGGACATCGAGAATAGCAGCATCCTGTGGAGCGTCCTCACTGCCAATTCCCACAACCCCGATCGGAGCATCAAGAATCCCGAAGCGACGCGCGACATCCTCAACCCGGCCGGGCCGATTGTGCCTTCCATCCGTCATCATGACGAGGCCGGCGAGATTATCCGGAGGCACTTGTTCCAGAACGGTAGTCATCGCGTTTGCCAGATCCGTAGCCTGATCCCAGCCCTCAGCAGCCTCCTCATCCTCCCCGAGAGCCTTACGAGCCGCTCGCATCAGGCGTACCCCAACCTTACCCTCAAGCTCTTCGAAAAGACCACTGGCATTGATGGCCTCCGCAGCAATGTCGTAGCGAGTGGAGGTTTCCCCCGGATCGATAAGATTCATTGAGGCCGATTCATCAAGAACCACCACGACCTCCTGCTCCAGCTCCCGGTTCACCTTTCGGCTAAAAACAGGCTGAAGAAGCATCCAGACCAGAGCGACCAGCGCCATGAGGCGCAGGGCCGTAAGCCAGCCACCCTTCCTACGACCAACCGCACCCTGCTCGTAGCGGTAGAGCCGAAGAATAATCTCAACCGCCACAGCAGCGATAAGCGCGACCGTCCAGAGAGGCCATCCCGTGCCGAGATGTAAAACCCTTCCAAGCAGGAATATCAGCATCCACGCCAATCCAAAGATCACCGGCCCACGAATCCATGTCAGCACTCTGCTCATTCCGCCTTCCTGACTCCTTTCATTCTTTCCAGTATTTCGGGATCAGGCCCGGACTTCTCTTCAAATTCCACCTTCACGTCCTCTGCACTTCGACGCGATTTTGAGATCCAGCGTGCAAGAGCCACCTCCAGAAGCAGGAGGAAGAACGCTGCTACCGCGAGAAATTTCCAGAGCTCTTTTCCAAAACCCTTTCCGCTGAGAACCGCCAGCAGGTCCGTAACATTCCGCGCCTCGACGAGGTCGATACTTTTACGAATTAACGCCTTGTCAACTTCCTCCAGAGGATCGAGTCGGCTCTCCCTCACATCGCGCCGTACAACCAATGGCACCTTGGATCCCTCAAACTCCTCGAGCTCCTCGCCCAGCTGCTCAGGGATATTCACCTGATACAATCCCGGAATAGCGGCCCCCTCCAACTCGAGAAGCCGTCCCCGACGACCTACCGAGACGTTCACCTTACGTTCTTGCCCTCGCGGATCGACCGCCGTACTTCTAGCCACAATCTCCTTCTCACGATTACCTGTAAGCGGGAGAAGAGCTTGCGAAGGAATAATCTTCATCTCCCCACCAGGGACCTGCCAGAATAGCTTCATACTCGCGAAGGAGTACTCCTCCTGATACGCAAGTGAGATCGGAACTGGCGTTCCTGCCTCAAGCCTGACCTCGCCACTTTCCCGCTGTCCCGTCGAAACCATTCTCATGACCGTGCGGCCGTCAATCTTCAAGGTCGCCTTGTCATCTACCTCCATACGAAAACGATAATTTCCACTGACTGGTGGAACGAGGTGCCCCTCCCAGAGAATCTGGAATCGGTCGCGATTCATCCCCTTGTAGGGCTGCTGATCTTTCCAGTCGAATTGGATAGTTGGATCCACCCTCTCGATGGCAATTCCACGGCTCTCATCCATGGCTCGAAAGTATGTGCCCTTAAGGCCTCCACCTCCCGGCAACGCCAGAGCCGGCTGCCAGTTTGCATCAACATTCAATTCCCCCCCGCCAGCTCCGGCAAGCCATGTCACGAGCTCATGAACCAAGGGCACAAAGGATTGTCTGGTTGTCAGATTTCCAGTCCGAACATCAAATCCTGAGGTCGCAAGAAGAACCCTTCCCTTCCCATAATTACGCCCGGCAAGGAATGGCTCACCATTAGAGTAGGAAGCCGCTATCGAGCCCCCATCCCGGCGCTCAGTCACTGCCCGAAATCCGGAGAGGCTTGCCTTCCCCAGATCACTTTTCCGCTCGTCCTTGAAGAGCACTAGCGTTTCATGATCAAAAGTTGAAGGAGCCGGCTGAATTCCCTCTGCGTCAGCCCGGAGAGCACCCAGACCTACGGGGCTCACCGGCCCACCGGGCCCATCCCAGCCATTGTAAAACACTTCATCGATCCGAGGCCCCGCGAGAATCAGTAGACCTCCGCCGTTGGCTACGTAAGCGGCAACCCGATCCGCCACCGCTCTGGGAAGGCGGGCCACATCCGCGAGAACAACCACCTTGTGCCTCTCCAGGTCCTTCAGAGTGGTGATCTCTGGAGCCGGCAGAACCATTGGCTCCATCAGGTAATTATCAGAGGCCTGATTCCCCTCCACCAACTCAGGTGATGGCGCGAGTGCAAGAGCCGTAAAACCAGCTGCCCTCTCAAAAAATCCGCCACTGGGATTTCCATCCACAAGAAGGATCGGTAACCGGCGCTTCACCGTGACAACCCGCTCCCTCGTGTCATCCAGAGGAAGGTCATCTCCGGCATCAAGCACAGCCTTCACCACCGTTGGACCTGATTCCCTGAAAAGATGTCGCATCTCAATGGTTTCCTCCTGACCGGGCGCCAACTGCCCAATCGCTGCTGGCTCAAGAACTTGCTCCCCTACCGTTACTTGCAGAGGCTCGGGAGTAACCGCTTCGGTCCCCGTATTCTCGACGGTTATCCGTATTGTAGCCTCCCTGTCTGTTCCAACGACCTCTCTTGAAAGATCGATGCCGGATACCGCCACATTCCGTAGAGCCTCGGGCGGAGGAAAGCTCCGCACCATGAGCTTAGGGGGACTTGGCAGCCCCTTCACGGCATCTCCGAGATTCGTCCATGCAGAGGGGCTGTCCAGGCGCCAACCCAGTCGCTGACTGTCCGTGAAGACAACGATCTCCTTGGCTCGGTGATACCCTTTTTCGAGATTAAGCAGACTGACCCCCAGAGCATCATGCGCCCGAAAAGGGCCTCCTACCGGGCGGAGCTCTTCAAGAACCTTGATGACATCCGCCCGGTGAGTCAGAGGCGCACCGGTCACTGCGTCTGGAGCAGGACCTCCCAGAATGACCGAGAATGCTGAGCCTCTGGGGGCTTCCTTCACCAGAGTAATCGCTTCCTCGATAGCCCGGTCGAAGGACTTTTTTCCTGCTGGCCCGGGAATCTCCATCGAGCTCGAGGCGTCGATCACAAGAGCGATATCCCGGCTCCCTGTATTCTGAAAGCGGGCCAGATTGAGTTGCCGCTCGAAAAGAACCAGTGCAACCCCCGCGAAAAGGAGCAGGAACGCGAGCCCTCTGACGAGCCATCGACTTGCTGTCCTACTCAGAACGAAGGATGCTCCGAGAGCCCCTACCCCAAGAAGAGCCAATGGCAGCACGAAAACCCATGGAACCGTCGAATCAGGCGGCACAAAGGGGCGAGCGAGAGCCAGGGCCAGCAACGCAATCAGAAGGCAGCGAGCCGCCATCAGCAGCATGTCTTCCCATTCCATTCGACGGCGCCGCATCGCTACCGTATCGAAGAGAAAGCGCATCGCTCCCCAATCCAAGGGCTTAGCCGACTGCCGACGCATCATATGCAGAATGATGGGCACCAGAACTCCTGCGAGTCCGATGAGCAGCCAAGGATTGAGAAAGAGCATTCTGGACTACTGGTCAGCTGTTGATTTTGACTGTTCTGACGGATTCATGGGACGCTGGGACAAATATTTCATTCGGTAATCTACCGTCTGGCGTGCATTCTCCGGCCAAGGTAGCGCAGCAGACTGTCCCGCAAGGGCGTCTTGGTATTCACGGGCACGTAGTCCGCCTGCAACTTGCCACTGGCTGTTTCCATGGACTTGATAAAGGTCCGCACTTTCTCGAGATAGGCGGCCCGAACGGCCTGCGGATCGATTCGAAGCATCGACTCTACCCCTTCGAGGTCCCGGAATCTCTGGAAGTTCTTGAAGGGAAAGGTCAGCTCCTCATCTGCCAACACGTGCAACAGCACGAGTTCGTGCTGTCTGAAGTCAAAGTGGTGGAGAGACTCTATGATATCCTGCGGATCATCAAAGAAATCACTGATAAGAATAACCAATCCACGTTTGTGGATCCGCTCAGCCACTTCATGAAGGACATTACCTACTTTGGTATCTTCCCCGGGCTCTGATTGATGCAGCGTTTCCACGATACGACGCAGGTGGCTGGGCCGGCTGCCGGCACGCAGGTAGGACCGCACCTGCGAATCAAAGGTCACCAACCCAGCAGCATCTCCCTGCTTGATGAAAAGGTAGCTCAGCGCCGCGGCGAGATAGCGAGCACAGGCAAACTTGGACATGGCCTTCCCGTCCACCTCCGCAGCTTCGTCTCCCTCAAAGGCCATCGACCCGGAAATATCCACCGCAATTGTAACGCGCAGATTAGTCTCCTCTATATATTGCTTGATGACATTACGGTCACTCTTCGCCATCACCCGCCAGTCCAGATTCCGCGGGTCGTCTCCCGGGGTATATTCCCGGTGTTCGGCAAACTCGACCGAAAAGCCCTTGTCCGGACTGGTATGCTTCCCCGTCAGGGTTCCCTGCATGCGTTTGCGCGCCAGCCATTCCAGCCTTCGCATAATCCCCATCGTCTCCTCTGGGAGGAGCTTCATGGATTCAGGAACTTCGATTGAAGACATGTGCAGGAGTCTGGACGGCTCTAAGCCAATTCGATCATATTACTGCGAGCACGAACGGTGAACTAGATCTTGATCTCTTCCTTGGGCTGCAGGTGCTCTAGGAGCATTTCAACGATACTGTCACTCGTGACGCCTGAGGCCTCAGCATTAAAGGTCGTCAAGACCCGATGCCTCAACACCGGGGGAGCCACCGCAGCGACATCCCCGGTGGTGGCGTGGAAGCGACCGCGTAGGACCGCATGAGCCTTCGCCGCTGCGATCAGGGCAATACCAGCTCGAGGGCCGGCTCCCCAGCCTACCATGTCTTTGACGAACTCTGGAGCCTCCCCGGAGTTTGGCCTCGTCGCCCTCGCAATATCCGCTGCGAAATCAATCACATGATCCCCAACTGGTACTCGCTTCACAATATCCTGAAGGTTGAGAATTTCTTCCGCCGTCATAAGGGCATTGACCTCACCCTCACCAGGACTGGTCACCCTCCGGATAATTTCCCGCTCCTCCTTATCGTCAGGATAGTCCACCACGATATTGAACAGGAAACGATCCAGCTGTGCCTCGGGAAGCGGATAAGTTCCTTCCTGCTCAATAGGGTTCTGGGTTGCCAGCACAAAGAAAGGATCGGGGAGGTGACAGGTCTTTTCACCCACGGTGACATGATGCTCCTGCATGGCTTCCAGCAAGGCCGCCTGAGTCTTCGGCGGAGTCCGGTTGATTTCATCTGCCAGAATCATGTTCGCGAAGATCGGCCCTTCCAGAAAGCGGAAGCTCCGCCTTCCCGTCTCTTGATCCACCTCGAGGACATCCGTTCCCGTAATGTCGGCCGGCATCAGGTCAGGAGTGAATTGAATCCTCTTAAAGCTGAGATCCAGTGCCTTAGCTACCGTTGAGACAAGAAGAGTTTTGGCAAGGCCCGGAACCCCGACGAGAAGGGCATGACCCCGGCAAAAAATTGCCATCAAGACCTGCTCAACAACCTGCTCTTGTCCTACGATAACCTGCGCCAGCTCCTCCTTCATCTGGCCATAAACCTTATGGAGCTTCTCGACGGCCTCTTTTTCATCCATGCTCATATAAACCTTATACGGCCCTCCAAACCCGATTTTCTCAAGAGGAATTTCGCGAGAGCCCTCGAAAGCCAGGGGACTGGGGGTTGTTGCTTAACTTGTACAAAGTTTTTCCCCCAACGAACGCCTGTCCATCCAACTGCAACAGAGCCGAAGCGCTCCCGCAATCACCAGAGCACGAGGCCAATCTTCCCCTCCATGGGAACCCTTATCCTCCCACCGTCCTTACACTCCAACTGGGTGCCAAGTCGTCTTGATCTCCTGGAAATCGAGAATGTGATAAGGGTCCTCTTCCAGCGGACTATCAGGATGAGAAACCACTCTCTTGAGGTTCTCCGCCGCCCGCTTCCCAGCCATCTTGGCCTCTTCTTCTTCGTCAGAGCAGAGAAGAAAGGCGTTCACGTCCATATGCTCCGCAAACTGAGGCAGCAATTCATCCCGCAACCCGGTGAGTATATTGACCACGCCAGCTGGAACATCCGAACTGTTGAGGACCTCCGCAAGTGTGATCGCACAAAGAGGCTTTGAGTGTGATGCAAGAACGACACTGGTATTCCCTCCGGTCAGGATTGGCGCAATGGCCGAGCACAGTCCAAGCAGGCTGCGAGCCTCCGGAGCCGCCACCGCAACAATTCCGGTGGGCTCTGGCACCGAAAAGTTAAAATGCGGGGTTGATACCGGGTTTACGCTGGAGAAAAGGGACTGATACTTGTCGCTCCATCCCGCGTAATGAACCAGAAGGTCTACGGCCTTGGTGACTTCCTTTCTCGCAGCGGAAGGGGTAGACCCCTGGAGTCGCAGCTCCTCCTCAAATTGCTCGGTCCGCCCCTCCAGCATTTCTGCAATACGATACAAGATCTGTCCCCGGAGATAGGCCGATGTATCGTTCCACCCAGACCATGCCTTGCGGGCGGCCACCACTGCATTGCGAAAATCCTTGCGACTGGCTCTTGAGGCATTCGCCAGAAGAGCGCCTTTACGCCCCTTGACTTCATAGTAGCGCCCCGACTCGCTACGCGGAAACTTTCCTCCGACATAGAGCTTGTAGGTCTTGTTTACTACTAATCGTTTCTTGGCGGCCATGATTCGAGGTGTTGTGTGATGAATTCCTTTTGCAGGACCTAATGAAGATCCAGATATGGTGCCAGACCTTGAAGGCCTCCCTCCCGGCCCAGCCCACTTTCCTTATATCCCCCAAAAGGCGAAGCCGGATCGAACTTGTTAAAGGTGTTAGCCCAGAGGACCCCAGCCCGAATCTGACTCGTAATCTTGAAAATCTTCGACCCCTTGTCCGTCCAGACTCCACCACTCAGCCCGTACGGTGTATTGTTGGCCTTTTCAACGGCTTCCTCCGGTGTTCGGAAGGTCTGTATCGCAAGGACAGGGCCAAAGATTTCCTTTTGGACAATCTGGTGACTCTGGGCGCATTCCGTGAAGATCGTGGGCTTAAACCAGAGCCCCTTGCGCGGAAGCTTCTGACCACTCTGCCAGCATTTCGCTCCCTCCTCTTTCCCGGAATCCACCAATACCTTGATTCGATCCAATTGTTCCTGCGAATTGATCGCACCCACGTCCGTATTCTTATCGAGGGGGTCACCCAGGACAAGATTGTCCATCCTGCGCTTAAGCTTTCGAACCACTGTATCCGCGATTCCTTCCTGCACGAACAGACGCGACCCCGCACAGCAGACGTGACCCTGGTTGAAGAAAATTCCGTTCACGATACCCTCCACGGCCTGATTCACCGGCGCATCATCAAAGATAATATTTGCGGCCTTGCCACCCAGCTCCAAGGTGTAGGGCCTCCCGGTTCCCGCAAGATCCCTCTGGATCATTTTCCCCACTTCGGTTGATCCTGTGAATGCCACTTTGTCGATATCAGGATGGCGGACAAGATGACGCCCGGTCTTTCCTCCTCCAGTGAGGACATTCACAACTCCCGGAGGGAAGCCCGCTTCCTCGATCAGCTCAGCAAGTTTAAGAGCCGTCAAGGGGGTCGTCTCCGCCGGCTTGAGCACGACCGTATTCCCACAGGCAAGTGCTGGCGCCAGCTTCCACGCTGCCATGAGAAGAGGGAAATTCCACGGAATTACCTGCCCGATAACACCAAGGGAGTGAGCGGTCCGACCGGGAAACGCATAATCAAGTTTGTCCGCCCACCCCGCATAGTAAAAGAAATGCGCAGCGACCAGAGGCAGGTCGATATCACGACTCTCCCTGATGGGTTTACCTCCATCCATAGTCTCCACCACCGCGAATTCACGGGACCGCTCCTGAATAAGACGGGCCAGACGGAAGAGGTATTTGCCGCGCTCACGCCCGGGCATTGTGGACCATGTCTGCTCGTAGGCCGTCCTCGCGGCAGCTACCGCCTTCTTGACCATTCCCGGGCCGGCTTCACCTACCTCGGCAAGGACTTCACCTGTTGCGGGATTCCGGGTCTCGGTTCGCTTGGGTGCTCGCAACCACTCCCCACCGATATAAAGGTCATAGCTCTCTTTCAGCACGACGTGCTCGCTGTTCTCAGGAGCCGGCGCATAGCGATCTCCCTCCACGAAATCGTGGCGGCTCTTGTTTTTACCCGGGCTCGCGTTCTTGGTCTTCGATCCTGCAGCCCCTTTATCCTGTGCTTCTGGCATTCTATTCAGTCCTTGGTAAAATAATCTGCCGACTGGTAACGGCCCGTTTGCTGTTTCCGGATCTGCATGAGGAGGTCGTTTGTCAGGGAACTGGCACCAAAGCGGAACCAACGACTCGTGAGCCACTCCTTACCCAGAGTCTCCTTCAGCATGACAAGATAGTGTATCGCGGTCTTGGCATCACTGATTCCCCCTGCAGGCTTCATCCCCACCATTCGACCCGTCCGGTCATGGTAGTCCTGAATTGCTTCCAGCATAACAAGGGTCACGGGCAGGGTTGCCGCAGGCTGAATCTTGCCAGTTGAGGTCTTGATGAAATCCGCTCCTGCAGCCATCGCGATCTCACTCGCAATGCGTACGGTATCGTAGGTCTGCAGCTCTCCCGTCTCGAGGATCACCTTTAGATGAGCCCCGCCGCAGGCTTCCTTACACCGGACAATTTCGTCGAAGATGCTTCGAAAAGCCCCATGCAGGAGCTTTCCCCTCGAAATCACCATATCAATCTCATCAGCACCCGCTCCAACGGCATAGCGGATCTCCGAGAGGCGCTCCTTCAGACGACTCTGGCCACTCGGAAAACCTGTAGCAACGCTGGCGACCTTGACTCCACTGTGCCCCACGGCCTCCTTCGCCACCCTTACCAGCCGGGGATAGACACAAATTGCCGCTGCCGGCCCGATAGACGGATCCTCCGGCAATGGCCGCTTGGCCTTAGCACACAACTGCTTGACCTTCCCTGGGCTGTCCTTGCCCTCCAAAGTCGTGACATCTAACATTGTGACCGCAAGTTTCAGGGCAGAAAGTTTACTCTCACTCTTGATGCTTCGCGTCTGGAAACGCCGCGCACGCTCCTCCACTCCCACCTGATCGATGGTCGAAAGCATCCGGAGATCCGGAAAAATAGGCGAACTGGCAGACATGCGCGGGGAGGGAACCTAGGTAAGGGTTTGAAGAAGGGCAAGGCGATAGAACTATCAGGGAAATTTCAGGAAAGCGCTTTCGCTCTGAACCCCGACCTTGACCGAAGAAGGGTTTCGCAGGTCCAATCTACTTGCTGCAATAGCTCGATACGAAAAAGAGGGCAGTCCGAAGACTGCCCTCTTTTTATCGCACAACGCACTCGCCTTAAATTCTGCGGGGCTTATTCGGCCCTGAGACCAATTCGAATCGGCCTCCTATTTAATTAACTTACCTTAATAATTTGCACTTCAATCGCCTTCCTACAAGAAAAAACGGGGTATTTTTTAGATCCTGAACCTCTTTGGGCGAATCCCGGGGCATCGCAGCCTGCTAATGAAAGAGATACTCACCCGGTAACCAATACCGGTGTGATGAAATAAAAAAAGGTGCCACCTCCCGGTGGCACCTTCTTAGTGAGATTATAATCTTTCGCCCTGAGACCCTAGACGAAGATACTCTTCACGGGCGTTCCTAGGCCCTTCTCCGCACCAGCCATCCGGAACGGACGCCCACTCGGAGAGTGGAGAATCTTGTGAGAATCAATTCCCAGTGCATACCCAATAGTGGCATTGAAGTCCTGCACTGTTACTGGGTCTGAATCGGGGCGACGGGCTTCCTTATCGGATTTCCCGTAGGTAGTTCCACCGTTGACTCCTGCTCCGGCCATCACAGCTGAGAAGCAGGCTGGGTGGTGATCGCGTCCATTGTTATGCTCTGTTACAATGTGCGGTGTCCGACCAAATTCCGTTCCAATCACCACCAGAGTGGTATCGAGGAGTCCCTTGTCCTCCAAGTCAGCGATAAGGGTTGAGAAACCCTTGTCGAGGACTGCTGCGCGGGCCTCTACGGAATTGAAATTATCATAGTGGGTATCCCATCCCCCAAGACCGACTTCCACGAACCGCACTCCCACTTCTACCAACCGGCGCGCGAGAAGGCAGCCCTGGGCAAAACGGTCGTTCCCGTATTTCGAACGCGTAGCACTTGGTTCACGCTTGATGTCAAAGGCCTTCAAATCCTCACTCTTCATGAGATTCACGGCCTCATCATACAAGCTGTCATAGGACTTCACATCAGGGGACTTATACGTCTCATGAAACTTCTTATTCAGAACGTCTGCAATAGCGAGACGCTTGGTAAAATCTTCCTCACTCACCGAATTCGGCCGTTTCGAATCCTTCAGACCCTCATCGGGCCGCCCCAGCGGGACTCCCTGGAACTCGGCGCCGAAGAAACCAGCCGAGGCATTCTTGGGGTTGGTTCCAACCGTTACAAAACCTGGAAGAGTCGCATTTTTGCGCCCTTTGTGCCGGACGATCCATGACCCGATGGCAGGATGAACAATCGTTCCCCGCGGCTGGTAGCTGCGGTGGAGCATGTATTGGCCCTGCTCGTGCGCACCCTGCGTGGAACTCATCGACCGGATCACACAGGCCTTGTCCGCGATCTTGGCAAACTCCGGGAGATACTGCGACACCTCGTAGTCGCCATTCGTGGGGATCGCCTCCACGGGTCCCTGCACCTCTTTGTTGCGGGGCTTGGGGTCAAACGTATCGAGATGACTCATGCCGCCCTGCATGTTCAGGAAAATGACATGCTCTGCCACCTTGCCTGGTCCTACTCCCTTCTTGGGAGCTCCCAGTGCGCCGGTGGCAAGGGTTCCCCCCAACATTGGAGCGACTGTGACTCCGAGGTATGAACGGGCTGCATTCGCCATGATCTGGCGACGGGTCAGCTCATCCTGCTTCTTGAATTCTTGTGTGTTCATCTGCGGTTGTGATGGGTTGGGGTGCTTACTGGACAAATATAAACTCGTGGGTGGAAATCAGGGCCGAAGTCAGGTTCTCATAACTCTCTGTGCTGCCGTCAATGACGTCGCGCATCAGGATGGCCATCTCCTCCGGGGTGGGAGAGCGACTCAGGATTGAGTAGTAGAGAAAGCGAACCTTGTCGCGATCGGACGTCCCCGCTTCAAGAGCCTTGTAAACAGCTGAACTCCGATTGCTGACTACCATCTTCTCTACGTAACCATTCATGACAGAGAGCACCTGCGCCATGTTGGGTTCCCGAGTTGCCGAATCGATCAGGTCACGATCCGAAGAACCAAACATCCGGAGGAGGTGGCCGTTCGGCGCCGGAGCCGGAAGCTCAGACGCTCTTGCCATGCCGCTCGCAGGCCCCGGGCGCCCAGCGCGCTGCATCGCCATCATGGCCTCGCTGCTTGCTCCTGAGTTACCCGCCTTGATCGAGGACAGTAACTGCGAAACGTAAGATTTGTATTCGTCAACCTTCTGGATCGCGAGGAGCTCCTTACTGAGTTGAGCCATAGTCTTCTGCCCTACCAGCACGGGCTTGCCCCGGTAGTAGACTGTGTCACTGAACCGCCTCTTGGGGAGCTGATCAGGATTTCCAGCGGTCAGGGTGACCAGCGAGTCCCAGACCTGCTCCGCACTCATACGTTCAATCTGACGGCCATTGAATGCCTGTGGCATCCCTGCCTCAAAAGCCTGAGGGTTAGCAGCAAACTGAAAATTCTTAGTCAGCAGGAGCACATGCTGAAACGCCCGGAGGTCGTAGTTCAGGTCATCCTTCATCAGGCTGATGAGATAATCCATGAGCTCCGGGGTAATCGTCTTCTTCGACTCTTTGTATTCGTCTACAGGCTCATAGATTCCCTTCCCCATGATACGCTGCCACATCCGATTTACGATGACGGACGTGAAGTTATCATTGGCAGTCACCATCCAATTCGCGAAGTCATCACGGGCAGTGTCGTCATCCCGGCGCTCTGAAGAGCGGATTCTTTTTCCGAAATGCGTCTTTCCCCCAATCATCTCTCCGGGATCTCCATCACGGTACTGGTAATCACTGGGAAGCTTGATACGTCCCTTACCTCCACCTCCAAGAGTGAAGTAATTCACGTTGTCTCCAATCCATTCTACAAGACGTCCGAATTCTGTTCGCTCTTCTTTTGCATCCCGCACCTCACGCCACACGCTGTTCCACGGACCCCGGTTAATTTCCTGCTGTCCATTGGTAAAGGCCGCTAACTCATAGAACTGAATACGTTCCCATTTGTTGAAGGGCGCGTCATGACACTGGGCACATTCCATGCGCTCCCCGGTGAAAATCCGCATGGTGTTTGAGAGGTTATCGAGGGGCATGCCCTTATCTCTGACAAAATATCCTACCGCTCCATTACCCTCGCTCCATCCACTACCCTTCGCGCTGAGCAACTGACGGGCAAAATCATTCCAAGGCATATTGTTACCCATGGCTTCATGAACAAACTCCACATAAGGAGCTGCCTGACCTTCGTTGAACTCGTCCGTGAGACGGAGGAGGTCACTGACCCAGTTGACCATTGAGCTGCGATACCCGTCATTCTTATCGCTCATCAGGTAATTGGCGAGCATCCTCCGCTTATCCTCGTCCTCGATCTCCAGAAACATCCGAGCCTCCGCCAGAGTCGGGATTCTTCCCGCCGCCACCAGAAAGCTCCGCCGGAGAAAGGTTGCATCGTCAACAACCTCAGGGACCTTCAACTTCTTCCTCTTGTAGAGGTTAGCGACGTGTTTATCGATATTGAAGGCCGCCTTCTGGAGCAGGGCCATGTCAGGGCCCTTGTTCTCTGATTGTTGCGCGAGCGCCGGGAAGGCGAGCCCAACAGCGAACCCTGCCGCTAGGAAACGGAAAATAGAAGTCATGAGAGTCTGCATACGGTTGATAGGTTAGTCCCTCCCACGAGGGCACCGCGCGGCGGCAGTGAACGTTGTTCTAGTATCAAAGTCAATATACTAGGAAAAAGGGGGTTTCAAGCACGCGAAGCCCATAATCGAGCACTCTGCCTACCCATTTTGGGGGAGAAATCTGGTCTCCACAGCCATCTCACCTGCTTCTTACGTAAAAAATAGGGTGCCCCGCGCATACACCAAGATTGCTCCCACTGCCCCGACTGGAATCATCCTGCCCGATTGACCTCTCTTTACCGGGCTGGCACCCTCCCTGCGAGGGGACAAGATGGCTCATTCGCAAGCCTCCGGGGCCCTTGGTTCTTAGCTCCATTTCATGAAACTACCCATCTCCCTCCGAATCTTAAATAGCTTCGCAGTGGCTCTTTTTGGCGCTTTTGCGGTATTTCAGTACAACGACATCGACCCCGCAGTTTATCACCGTGCCTCCAGTCTCGATGCTGCCATGTGGCTTGGCTTTTACGCTCTGGTCTCCGCCCTTTTCGCCCTGACCCTCACAAAGCGTTCCGCCTCGCCATGGCTTCTTCTGATCGGGGCCATCGCCTGCCTCGCCAAAATGGGACAAACCGGCTGGGGACTCTGGATTAACATTTTCGGCCAGGACGAATTCACCATGATGCAGGTCAGCATGTCCTCAGCTGATCCCCGGGTTGAGCTATCGCGCGAGTTCTTCGGCGCGGTGATCGCATTTGCCGGAATAGCCGCGCTCTGGTGGCAGGGACGGAAGTTCGGACCCGAACGCCTCCCGGAAGCAGGCGGCTCCTGAATGCTTGGGAATAATGCCGCTCACTTTTTTGCCTTCTTGTCGAGGCCTGCTCGCTTCTTGAGCTGCTTGATCTGATCCCGGAGATGTGCCGCTCGCTCAAATTCCAATTTACCCGCCGCCTCCTGCATCTCTCCCTCGAGCTCGCTCAGGACATTCACCGCATCGTAGACGGAAGCCTCTTCCGCCACCAGTGACCGATTCAGCTTCTCCGCCCGGCTTCTATCATCCTGATACTGCTGCAGACTTTGCTGCACCGCACGGACAACGCTATGGGGGGTAATATTATGCTCCTCGTTATAGGCCTGCTGCCTGCTGCGACGATTCTCCGTCACATCAATCAGTCGCTGGATTGAATCCGTCACTTGGTCGCAGAAAAGGACGCATTCCCCCTTGACGTGACGGGCGGCCCTTCCAGCCGTCTGAATCAGGCTCGTCTCATTTCGTAGAAACCCCTCCTTGTCCGCATCAAGAATACAGACGAGCGACACCTCGGGCAGGTCCAGCCCCTCCCGCAGGAGGTTAATCCCCACCAGAATATCAAATTCGGCTGCCCTGAGCTGCCTGAGAATTTCCACCCGCTCAACAGCATCAATATCTGCATGGATGTAACGCACCTTCAACCGGGCGCCCTGCAAATACTCACTGAGGTCTTCTGCTGTCCTCTTGGTCAGGGTGGTTACCAGCACCCGCTCTCCCCTCTCACTCCTCTGA
>MDSV01032423.1_pt1 | contig 15654 bp, 10 predicted proteins | sample 810851 | NCBI WGS metagenome assembly MDSV01 (sample SAMN05326640, study PRJNA326480) | marine metagenome | isolation source: seawater | place: Atlantic Ocean: North East | collected 2012
CCACCTGCAAACCCACCTACAAACCCTCCTTCTAATCCACCTACAAACCCACCTACAAACCCTCCTTCTAATCCACCTACAAACTCACCTACAAACCCTCCTTCTAATCCACCTACAAACCCACCTACAAACCCTCCTTCTAATCCACCTACAAACCCTCCTTTTAATCCACCTGGAAATCCACCAACAATAGCACCTGGAAACTCACCTATATCCTCAAATATCCCATCGAATCCCTCTTCAAATCCTCCAACAAATTGTCCATCAAATCCTCGAATCCTTCATGAATTTGATCCTTGCTGGGATGGAATACCCATAAACTCTGGAAATATAGAAAATGGCACACCTGAAGTTACAGAAGGAAAAGAATATATTTATATAAAATCTTGTGCTAAATATGGTCGTTTTCTTGCTGCAAAAGATGAAAATAATGCAGAAAATGAGGAGTGGTTTGCTCCAGTCAAGGTAGATATGACTCGATATTGTGGTAAAGGAACACATTACGATAAGTCTAAAGGATTATGTGTAAAAACATCTGGTGTTATTTGTGATACATACAATTGTGGTGAAACTAATAAAAATAATAGTAAAGATACATATTTGTTAAGAGAAACTGGCACTGGGGAATCTTGTCCACTGTGGGTTGGACCGGATAATTTTACAGATAATCGTAATCATACAAAGTTAAATACAGACTTAGAAGCGAATGGAGTTATTGTTAAATTATCAGAAGGCGCTTTATGTGGTACTTCTACAACATGGGACAGTGATTTAGGTAAATGTGTCAGATATTCTCCTTAAAGAGATTTGAGTAAGTTATCAATCGTAGTTTTTAAATGTTCTAGATGCGACTTGATTAATGCAATTTGAATTGATTCTTTGTCTATTAGTGTATCGTTTCTTTCGTTACAAGGTGAATTTGTGATGTTAGCATATTTGTTAGATGATTCATTTTGTACATTTTCTGTTGTACATAATCTTTTTGATTGTATAATTTCAACACAATGAGCTCCGGAATGTAAATATGGTAAAGAGCATCCCATAAAGTTACATTTTATATTTTGATCAATTCGTGGACTCATTTTTTGTTTTAATTTTTTTTTCTTTTTCAAATTAAACAATGTTTGTTTGGCAAGTTCAAATAGATGATGATACTTCAGAATTATTACAAGATTTTTTGAGTGTTGGACCTAATGTGGGTAATTTAGAAAAGTTGCGTCATGTCATATATGAGATGAAAGCTGATGATGTTTTAAAGCAATTATTTTATACTATAGTAAGTGAATGTAAGATAAATTTATTGACAAAACATATGAAAAATATAGATCTCAGTGTTATGGAGATGATTGCTGGATTTCAGTATTCTAATAAAAATCCTTATGCTGGTGATTTAAAATTAATGAAAGATAAATGTAGAAATAATGAGAGTGTGTGTCCTGCTATACGTTTTTTGAAATCATGGTGTGATGATGCTTTAAGAAAAGAATTTTGGAATATGTCAAATATGTGGTTTAAATTACGTGTTTTATGTATGGATGTTTATACATTAATGCATATGTTTTCATGTAAAGATGATATATGTATATTTTACGGAGGAGAATCACATGCCAAAACAGTGAGAACTGTTTTGCAAAAGGAGGGCGCAAATAGTGTGGAGCCTGATAAGAAATTTGTGAAATTAGTTGAAGGTACAAATCTTTTGTCTTTGTATGCGTATTTATTCAATGATATAATGTATATTATAATAGGAGAAGATCATTGGAGGACAAAACGTGAATTTGGAGAAAGATTAATTCGGGATTTGAAAAATGAATGTAATACTAGTACAAAAGTGACATGTTTGATTGAGAAACATATATCGAATAAGAACGATCCTGTTCAAACTGCATTGACATGTAATATGCCAAATTTAGCAATACATCGTTTTCGGTGTGATGAATTTTTAGAGAATCATACTTGTTCGAATTTGACTGTTATACCTGTTGATAATCGGCATTATGATTTAGGTTTTTTTAGAATGGAAGTGTTTTCTATTTGGGATGAAAGTGTTAATTTTAAAAAATTTGCAATAGCATTTCACAAGAAAACATTACAAAATTTACAAAACATGGCATACATTTTAGAACAGGAATGTCTTAGTAACACGAATGAAAATAAAATTTTAAACATATAATCAAGAACAGTATGTTTGACATTAAGAGATGTGACGGGGAGACTTTTGAAGCTCTGAGAATGCGGTTTGATGATTTGGTGCAAGACTATTGAGCAAAAGGAATCATCGAAATTGAGGAAAATGGGTAGTGATATGACTATATTCTCTAAGTCGTATGGTTTTGAACAAAATGGGGTAAATGTTCAAAAAAGAGTTTAAACATTTTGTGCATAAAGTTTCGTAAGTATATTCATTTATGAATCTTGATGGTGTAATACATGTTGTTTCTTTTTTTTCACATATTGAACAAGAGGTTGGTAACATTACTTTTTTTTTTTAAGTATTATAATAATGATTGGAAGAAGGCGTGAAAATGATCACATATTTTATGATCATTGTATAAAATTAAAAAAATTTAAGATTGAAAGACCTTTTATAAGAGTAACAAATTCACTTGGTGACAGCACATATAGGTACATATTAGAAAATGGACAAATAGTAATGTATCCACATCCAAATTCAAAATGCATTGGTCATTTTCAAGTGAAGCAAATAATAAAAAGTAAAAAACCTGATATAAATTTAATTTTTGATATTTTAGCACCAAATTCTTCTATAATTTTGAAGACAATTAAAGAATTTAGTGTTACAAATAATAATTCTACAACTATAGTGGTTTTACCATTTTCAAAAGATTTATTGAATAAATGGAAAACTTTTTTTCCAAATGATGAAGAATGGGTCGATCGTGTGCTTAATGTGTCAAATTCTATAGAGTCTTCTTTGGATTATCAAATCAAAGAAAGTAATGATGTTAGTTTGGAATGTAAATTAAATGTTACTTTTCCAAAAAATACGTATAATGTTAATAAAATAAAACCAAAGTACGACTATATGAATAATAACATATATTGGAGTACAGAGAATGAATCATTACCTATAGAATCACCTTTTTATATACATAATAAGTGGTGGAAAGATTTTGGTATATATACTGAATATAAATATGAAATTTATCCAAATAGCGTATCATTTTATATAGGCGACAGAGATATACGTTTTATATTATCACATTCTCCATGTGATATTATATTGATGAAAGTTTCAAACGAAAAGAAAAACGTTGAAGAGATAAAAGTACAGTTGTTTCGCAACACATGTGAATTTTTCGATATATATCATTATGAGATAGAAGGTGATTTGATAAAAATGATAGGTATCGATCAAGTATTTATAGCATCTAAAGTGAAAGAAACATCAACTGCTTCATATATTATTAAACCAAATGAAGGTGATGAAATAGAACTAAAATTAGTGGATGAAGAAACTTTATTTAAAATTGATGACTTTGTATTTAAAAACCAAGGAAAAAAAAGAGTGAAAACTGAAAGTGAATTGGTCAATGATAAATATGTATCTAAATTGAAAAGTTCAGAATATCAATGGTCTGGTGTAGATATTGCATCATTAAGAAATGTTGAATACAGATCAAAAACAAATAGGATTCATGAAAAAAGCAGAGTTTTGGGATCTCGGTGGTTGACAAATTGTAATAAATTTGCACATGATGATAATGGAAATATTGAAGGATCAATTGAACAATTTTTGGAGGATAAATTATGGTCATTAAGAATGTCAACTGATAATAAGCAAAAATATAATGTTTGTTATTTACCTCCTTTACATGAATATTATGCTACAAAAGAAAATGGTGAATATGTTATAAATGAATTTTATTTACCAGTTGTTAATCAGAAAAATGTATATGAAATTGTGGAACTTAAAATTCCAATAGACAAAATTACCCCAAAGGAAGAAAAAAATGATAAATATTTATTAATTGAACAAGATGTGAGAAAATGGTATGCTACTATAAAGGAGGAATATAAGAGTGTAATTGATAATCCGTGGGTTATGGAGTATAACATTTCAGAAGACAAATATTATTCTTCGTATTATGTATTTCAACCTCAGAAAAAAAAACCCTCTAAAAGATTTTGTTTAATACCTTCAGGAGATAAAATTGCTAAAATGTGGTTTCCTGAAGAAGAAAGTGATATCGATGATAGTTATGATGTTGAATTATTTGAAATAATTGATATAAATATAACAGAAAAAGAAGATGGAATAAGTAAGAATATCTATAAAAATAGAAAAGAAGAAGATCAAGGTATCAGAGTTAATAAGGTTTTTTCAAAAGATGAAGAAAATTTTCATTTTTATTATGAGCATCTTGGTCAATATTTCAGTTTTAAGATAGGTGAAAAGATAAATGATAATGATACTGTGTTTTTAAGAACTCAAACTGTTTATACTAGCGAAAATGAAATTAGGATGTCTCATATAATGAGAAGCAAAAAATGGTTTTTCGAGAATTCGCAATTTGATAATAAATCTATTACACAGATTCAGAAGTTGATTGAAAATATTAAATTATCAACTAATATTGATGATTCAAAAAATAATTTTGAAGATTTAAAATCTTTATGGGATAGTGTTAGTAAACAATTTTTTATATATGATTATCTAAATGCATTTAGAATTGCGATATATATTAGACAATTAGAATTGAAAATATATAATGAAAAACGAGATATATGGATTATGTCGGACGTAAAGGTAGGGAATCAAATGAATGATGAAGTACGATCTAATGTATCAAGACAGATGTATGCAAAATGTATTATAAGTAAACATGAACAGAATCCAAATGGTACTATTAGTTTAACTTTTGAAGATATTAAGGAATGTATTGAAGATAAGCATAAAGAATTTTTGAAAATGATACAACATAGCGATGACGGAAACACAGATCATAAAAAAGTGTTAGAACCTATATTGCAATCAGTATTTAGAAAATCATCTAACAGTTGTGTATTCATTGATAATAATAAATATTATATAAAGTTGGAAAATAATTTATATAATAGAATAAATAAGTCTTTAGAAGATTTAAGACAATATATAGATGAATTGCATGTGAGTGAAAGTGATACGGGTAAAAGTTTTTTGTTTGAGTTGAAAGATGATAAAAAACAAACGCTTGCATTGTTGATATTAACAAAAATGGAAAAGAATGTGTATTTTATGAATTCGTGTCGTATAAGAGATCGTGTTTTGAATGGTTATGTTTCTAATGTTGGTGAACTATTATTGTCATCAAATATGATGAATTGGAAAAGTAAAGATCTGAGAAGACTTTTGACTGATACTACGGTTGAAGAGGAGGTGTACAGTTTTTTAGTAAATATATGTGATAATAATATGAATATTGATTGTGTAAAATTTTTCAACATTTATGATAATGCGAATATATCTATATTTGCATGTAAATCTACTGTATTTGATTTACCAGAAAGTTATAATGTTGTTAAGCAAGAACAGAACATTGAATATGTTGATGACTGGTTTGATTAAGTACAATGCTTGATAAGTTCTTCAATTGATATGCTTTCTTGTGCATTATTCATAGTTGCATAAATTGTTTTCATTGTGTTTGCTGTTTTTTTGTCAGTGCGTTCTCGTTCTGGTGTGAGTACTACGAATTCGTCTTGAATTTCTAAAAGGCATTCGACAATACATGATAATTTTAGTTTGAGGTGATCGAGTAGTTTAGATTCTTCAATTTTCATACTATAATTTCCAATTTTATTTGTGATTTCTATTTCATCATCTGATGAATTATCATTTGCGTAAATTTTCCATTCTGTATTTTTGTATATAAATTTTATGTCTATGCTGTGTGATGGTTTCCATTTTAAAACATGTTTTGATGTACCTGTATGAATTGGAATATCATTATGTGTAAGAATGATGCCATCGTTTCTGTGTGATATTTGTTTTCTTCCTTTCCATAAATCAGGAAGACTTTGTTTATTAACACACATTTTGGGTGTAATTTGTAGATTGAATTCATTATTTCGTGCGCACATTTTTTCTTCTTCTGCTACTAATTGTTCGATAGTAGCGTCGGTTAGTTGATCAACATCATAAAGTATATGTGATTGTATTACTTCAAGTCTTTGTCTGTAATTCATTTTTATGCAATCTTCTCCTTTGAATTTTACAACATCAAATACAATGAATTGAAGATTATCATTATTCCATACAAGTTCTCCATCAAGTAGACATCCATTGTAGAAGAATTCTTCAGTAGCCCATATTTCTATTTCATACATGTTTAGAGCTCTGTCTATCATTATGCTGATTGGTTCTGTGCTATTCATTTTTGTTGTCATAATGAGTAGATATCTTACACCATCTGTTTTTAGTGCTATAAGAAAATCTTCTTGTTTAATTCTTGAAAAATCTTTCGTTTCAAGTGACATTGGATTGGGACCGGGGAAATGTTTGAAAGATGTAGGTAATTTCCAGAATGATAATAGTATATTCCAATAATATTCTTTTTCATCTTTGTCATCTACATATGCGTTTGAAGGTTTGAGTTTCAGTATACTAGCAACAAGGCTCATGAATAATTTTAAGTAAAAAAAAACAAATTTGATGGAAAAAATTATGTGAGTAAGAGGAAATATAATGTGGATTTATTTTTTATTTGGATTTGTTGTTGATTCTGAATTTTGGGGTAATAGTTCTCAATTCATGAAACCTTTTGTTTTAAAAATTCCAAATTCGACGATTTCGGATAGTGTATATGCGACACAATCTTTAAGTTCGTATACAGATCAATGTAGTACATTTAATATTATTGAACATGAAGAATATGTTTATTTTGTATTAATGACATATTTTGACAATTATAACTTAGGGTATAATGATTTAGTGAGTGCAAATATAAAATGTAATTCGAATTGGCCTATGATATTTTTGTATTATAATAGCTCAAATGGAGAAACAAGTATGGTTAAACCATTAACTTTACAATCTGGTGTTTCTCAACAGGTGTATAATATATATATAGAATCTTTATTTATGAATAGTTCTATTGTAAATTTACAGAAAATGACTGGTGATCTTTCATCACCTGTTGAACTTATGCATCTGGCAAGTTTTGAATGTTCTCAAAATAATGCGTTGACTTATGAGGATTCAATGTTTGGTACAAGTCGTATTTGTGATTCATTATCATCTTCATTGAATTTGACTGCATTTACATTAGTATGCAATACTTTGATACATGACTTTGCGGTGTTATCTGCGTATTCAAATGAAATATCGGAGTTTTCTTTGGAAAATTATCATCCAATATATACAAGTAATAATGTTTATATTCATGACATTTGCGTCTCAGAATGTCGTCAGGTATCTGTAGTTTCTGATGTATGTCAATCTCCACCTCCAAGTCCTCCACCTCCAAGTCCACCTCCTCCACTGGCTCCTCCAATATATACTTCTTGTAACAATACATATAATTTAAGTCCTGGATGGAATTCTGTAAGTTTTATTGGTAACAATGTAATATATTCAACATCTAGTAATAATAATGTAGTATTGAATGGTGTATCTATTATGGAACTTTCGATAACATCTAATATATTAGCTTTGTCAAATTTTAGTTCGTTATACATTGATAATACTAATTTGAATGAATATAGAATTTATGCCACTGATTTTATGTCATTTGATACATCATGTGTTTCTTTAGTTGAAGCTGATTGTTTGCAGCAAGTGAATTTGGATGAAAATTTGCGAACATTTTCTATTCGAATTAATACAACTGTAAATATTAATGATATTGTGTTTGGAAGTGTTCCTAGTATTGGAGATGTTATTGAAAGTAAAGATATTGATGATTATCAATTATTTGTGTATGATGGTGTGTGGAAAAACATGACAGTTGGTATTGATTTGAAACCATATATTGGATATTATTATTTATCTACTGTGAATGATATATCTTTTCAGATGCATTTATGTTGAGTTCGTATTTTTGTATTGAAGTTTTTTTTTGTGTAAAATTTAAATGAGGGAGATTGATGATATAATTGATACTTTATTAACATGTTCGGTTTGTATGAATATAATGACATCAGACGATAATTCAATCAAATCTTTGTGTGTGATTCCATGTGGTCATAGATTTTGTTCTAATTGCATTTTGAAATGGATTAGTAATGCTAAAAATAGTTGTCCACAATGTAGGGTGAATATAAGTGATTTGATGCATGATTCTCTTTTATCTGAAGTTTCAAATAATTTGGTATCATTATCATCAAAAAATTATCAATCTGATGAATCTAATTTTGCAGAGGGGTTGAATAATATATATTTGAAGAAATCTACAAATTTTGGTATGGTTGTGAGTAAGGTTCCTAATTTTCCAGGTGTTCGACTTGAATCTGTTGATAAATCATTATCGGGATATGAAAGTGGACTACGAGCTGGAGATATTATAATTGCTGTAAATTCTACTCCTTTTTGTAAACTTAATGAGTTTAATGACCTTATAAAAAAGAATATACAGAATTGTGTTTTAAGTTTATTGTATCGTAATTTTATACAAGTCAGTTCATTAGAACTAAATTTTTCGTCAGATAATAAGTTTGGATTAAGAGTATTGAATGGCAATTCTTTATTGAAAAAAGATGATATAATTTTAAGTTGTAATGGTAAAGTTAGAGAAAAATTAACAAAAGAGATTTTAAGATTAGGTGGAAGAGTTGATGGAAATGTAAGTTTGCGTTCTAAGAGTCAGTTATCTGATATTGTATATATTTCTAAATGATAATATTGAGAATTTACTTCAACCTTGATACAGAGGAATTCAAGTAATTTTGCAGAGGAGAAAAATAATTGCAAGTGTATCGAATTGTGTTTATTCTAAATCTTAATGAAATCTATAGTCTGTCCACGAATTGTTTCTTTAATAATAATATCAAGTTTGTTATTATGTATTTTCATATGACAGAATTCACATAAAGAAACTAAGTTTGATGCTGTATTTTTATGCACACCGTTTCCAACATTTCCATTTGCATCTGCTGTACATTGAAATTTTATATGATGTGTGTGTAGGGGTTTGTCATATTCATTTTTTGGACTGTATCCACAATGTGCACATTTTATACGTAAAACTTCTTTATTATATCTGGAAACATTTATGATTGTATCTTGTTCAGAAATATGGAAATTACTGTGCAGTAATTGTTTAAATTGTTGATCGTGGATCATAAAATCTGCAACTGTAATACCATATTCGAATATTTCTCCATGTCCATCATGTAAAGTGCGGTCATAAATAACTTCATTATTTTGAATATTAACTTTAAGATGTTTGCATTTAAGATGAATTAGTCCTTTTATGAATTCATTGTTTAATAGTTCATGGCGATGAGTTGCTGCAATGAATGTAATACGACGATCACATAGAATTTTTATAAATGAAGCCATTACTTTGTTTCCAGATGTAAAATCAGTTGATGAGCACATTTCGTCAGTAACTATTAAACTAGGATATTTTACTTGTCGTAATATTGTGCTCATTTCTATACATTCTTTTGCATAAGATGATTGTCCCATGTACATATTATCTGAGTTTCCAATGCGGCATCCAATAATATGAAATGGGTTAAATTTAAAATTATCAGCTGCGACAAACAGTCCACATTGCGCTAATAGTGTGTTTACTACAATAGATTTTAGCAATGATGATTTTCCAACACTGTTAACTCCGAACAATAACCAATTGTTTAGTGGATTTACCATAATATCGTTCGGTACATAATTTTTTTTGTTATCCATTACTAATTTTTCGATAATAGGATGACGAATTTTATCAGCAACAATCATACCTATATCGTCAACTAATGTTGGACATGTATATCCATTTTGTTTGGATATTTTTGCAAAACCATAGAATACATCGATTGTAGCCACATGCATTGAAATTTCTTGGCATATGTATTCAAATTTAGTTGAAATTTCAGAAATCCTGTTAAAAAAGATTTCTTTTGTTTTTTCTGAAAGTTGTTCATTTAATTTTGTATATTTTTGGATTTCTTCATCAAAATTGCCATGTATTTTTGCAATGTTTGAAATATATATGAATTTTATATCATTGATGTTATTTTCTTCTGCTTGTTGTTGAAATTGTTTCAAATTTAATATTCTTTCAAGAATTTTTGCATTTGATTTTGTTGTTGTTATTTCTGTTTTTTCAAATTTGATGTTTATGTTCTGTATTTTATTATCTTGTAATAAAGAGGTGAAAAAATGGATGACAAATTCTATATATTCATGAATTGTGTTTGCTTCTTCTTTAATATTTTTCAAAATGAATGGTTCGTCGTGTAATGCATATTCGTTTTCTTGACATAATTTTATATTAAATTTTGAAATTAAGTAATCGTTACATTCATTCAATTTGTGGAGTAGAGTTTCATTGATTGGATAATTATCATTACATTTTTCACTTAATTTTATAATCCAATAAATTGTTGATTGATAATTGCTTATGTCTCTTGGTTGACATTTGCACATTGAAATTTTACGTTGTAATCGTTCAAAGTCACATATATTGCTTAATGATTTTTCAATGTATTCACATTCTTTTTGAAATTTTAATATTAAAGAGTATCTTTCATTTAAAATATCTTTATTTCGCATTGGAGCGCGTAAAATATTTCGTAAATGTCGTTGTCCAACTTTGGTTTTTTGATTACAAAGTATTGTGTACAATCCAGTTTGGGGTGTAAATATATTCATACGTTCGAATAGTGAGTTAAGACATTTGACCATATTATGTTGATGTTTATAGTATGGAACTGGTGGATGAACATTTTGAATTATTTTTGGGTCGTGAGATTCTAAGAATCTGAGTAGAAATATGATAGATGCGTTTTCATCTATTGTAGTTTCTAAGTTCATGTTTTCATAAACATTTCCACCAATGTGTACATATTCAGGGTACATACGTTCAAAGTACATAATTTGAAATTGTTTATGAAATACATAATTTAGATTTGTTTTCAAGCTTTCTTTTAAATTTTTAAAGTGTATTGATGTAATATTTATTTTTTGCAAATTTTGGCAAATATCTTCAAAGTCATTAACTTGACAATGAACAATCATTTCATTACATGTTTCAAATTCATAGAATATATCATGTAATTGTCGCAACATTTCATCCATATCATTGCATTCTATTGACAAATACTCTATTATATTTACATTTATATCCATCTTAGATAAATAAGCGTGAACTTTGTTATCTGACATAGATTCTTCAATTAGAAGTAAACTAATCATTATGGAATGTGTTTCGTCTAATATGTTACAACCTGGTGATAAAATATGTTCTAGAATCCTTGTTTTTATATCGTCCTTGAAAGGAGCCTCTTTGTAGTCTTGTTGTATGAATTTCAGAATTGTAAATCCAGCATCTAATAATTTTTTTGCATATTTATCGAATTGGCAAGTTTGAAAGCCACATGTCCATGGTTTATCTTTCATAGACTTTTTTTCATATTGTTTCAATTCTAGTATATTCATACATGCTTTTATTTGAATAGAGTCTATTGTAATATCGTACACTTCAAAAAAAGATCCATTTTGAAACAGTACGATTGCTTTATCTCCATAAATTTCTCGTGCTTTTGTTGTTTCATTCAAGTAATCACATAACAATGTTGTATATATATCTGTCATTTAATTTTTTTTTTCTGAATATATAAATATGAAAGAATATTGGAGATTTTATCTTCCTTTAGTTTCAGGTTTTGGAATTAATATGATGTGTCCTATGTCGGAAAATAAGACTGTATTAAAACAACAACCTCCTTCTTATGTGTTTAAGATTGTATGGCCAATTTTATATTTGCTCTTGGGTTTTTCTTGGAATAATGCTAGATCAAATGTAGAACTTGAAATATTGCATGGATTATGTACTTTGTTATTAGCAATGTGGATTGTTATATTCTCTTGTATGAATAATAAAAAAATGGGTATATATATTATTGCATTGTCTTTGGCTACATTAGTATGTTGTATATCTATGCATAATCATAAATTAAGTAAAATTGCATTAATACCATTATTAGCTTGGTTATTTGTAGCGTTTCAATTGAATTGGAATATTATAGAATGAATTACCAAAAAACAAATATATCAAAAAAATTAGTTTGAAAAATCTCGATTGTGAAAAAACATTATACTTTTAAGTAATAAAATGAGAAATGTATTTATGTGGATTGGTTTGAGTATAGTACAATCTATCTCGTATTATGATATACCATCTGGTGGAGGATCGGATCTTTTTCCATCTTCATATAGATTAACAGCGTTCGAATATTCTTTATCTCCTTATCTAGTAAGAGGTTCACAATATTTAATAACTGTAAATGATGGATTATCATGTTTGACACCAAATTTTGTAGGATGTTTTGATGATAATAATAATTTAGTGGGTGAACTCAGTTATCCATCTAATGTTTTACAAAATGGTTGTCAAGTTTATCTTGTGGCGTGTTCTATGGCAACATCTGGGTCGTATAACATGCGTGCATTATTATCAAACACTGTTGTTCAATTGAATATATCTTCTATTGGTGATTTGGTTACTGTTTCAACTGGTCAGGAAAATATATTTATGTCATCAAATGAACATAATGTTACAACTGGATTTTTTAATAAAATAGTTTCAACATCTATTATACAATTATCACCTCCACCTGGTTTCCCTCCTTTATTTCCACCTTCTCCGTTTCTTCCTCCATCACCATTACCGCCTCCTCCTCCTTTTGCTCCATTATCTTTTGATTTAGAAATTGTTGGTATTCTTACACCTTATTCTAATGTTCAAGGTGAGAATACTACTATATTGACTAATTTGATTATGAATTCGTTATCTGGTGATGTTGTTGTTTATATTGATCATATTATTACATATTATGTAACATATCCAGATACATTTCCGGGTGGATTGGTTGGGTTAGCTAATCAATTCGAGTTATTTGTTTGTAGTCAAATCTCATATACTTGTTTCATAACATATGAAAATTCAGGTCGTAGATTATCATCGTATTTTGGGATGCGAATGATTCGACCACGAGCTACATCAAATTTAGTAGTTAATTTACGTTTGCCTTCTGATATATTGGTCCCTAACTTTAATGTTAACTTTATTAATTTTGCAACGAATGTGTCGTATTCATCTTCTGAAGTGTATGCAACACTTGTATCTGATCAGTTTAGTACAACAATAACAAAAACATTTATTGGTCTGCCTAATAACAATGTGAGTATTAATTCATCTGCAGTTGGAGAAGCTTTATTAAATAATAAAAATATAACATCGACATTTTTGACACCAAGAACAATTCAACCTCCAATGCCTCCACCACTTTCACCACCGTTTCCTCCTTCATTACCACCATTGCCTCCTCTTCCACCACAAGCTCCTCCTTCTATACCACCATCTATACCACCATCAACACCTCCACCATATTTTCCACCTTCACCTCTACCTTCACCACCTCCATCACCTCCACCTCCATCACCGCCACCATCAATGCCACCTCCTTTGATACCACCTTCACCGCCTTTCAATCCACCGCCACCATCAATGCCTCCTCCACCAGGACAACCTCCTCCAAGTTCTCCTGCTGGATTTACAGTAACTTATAATGTTAATGTGGGTTGGAATTGGTTGAGTATGCCTGTGATTACAACACCACAAAGTCTAAGTTTGTCTATTTTAAATGCTTCAAATAATGATCGTTATATTTCACTGGCATCTTCAAGTATATACCGAGTTATAAATATTCCTGCTTTAAATATATATATAGAGAGTTGGCAACCTGATGTAAGCGTAAATGTTGGTAACGGATATAAATATTTGTCATCTGATTCACGAAATTTTAGCGTTTTTGGTTCTAGTCCTTTACCATTTAGTTATACATTTAATATTGGATGGAATTGGTTTGGATCACCTTATACTACAGATAAATTATCTTCTTATATTCTTAATAGTACAGAAGCAGAAAATGGTGATAGAATAATTAGTCTGGAAAGATCATCTACATTTAGAGTAATTTCAATTCCAAGTTTGGGAATAAACATACGCTCGTGGCAGCCAGATATAACGATTAGAAGTGGGAGTTTGGTAAAGATTTATAAATCCAGCTCTGCCATTTCGAAGACATTTGTATAATAAAATGTTCTTATAATAAATACAAGAGTGTTCTGATTGTGAACTTTTTTTTTTGTTATACAAATTAAAAGATGAGATTATTTCTAATATACTTATTTATTGATTTTGTTTATTCTTGTACTACATCTGGTTTAGGTGGGTATAATAATCAAGTTTTTTCTACAACAGCAATTGTAGTACAGATAAATGATCAAATTATGACTAGTGGAACTTTGTATGCAATTCCAGTCTCAGAAAATGGCCAAGATTTATGTGTTATTAATGACATTTCTGGAATAAATAGTTGTACTGCCTGTATGTCATTTCAAGGACAACAAACTAATTATTTTGCAGGTCCTTATTCATGGGGTCTTCCTTTTTCAGATACAGCAAATCCTCCGAATGAAAGATCATTTCAAAGTTATTGGAATGCTAGTTACAGCCAACCACCACAATTAAATCCTTTAGCACAGTTTTCTTGTAGCCCTAGCGCTAATGATTGTTTAAGTGCGTTTGCAATTGGAGGTTCCTTCCCAGTAAGTAATGGACAAGTATCTGGCACATTGGATGGGTATAAGTTATATTATTATGATAGTAATACATTAACAGAACTTACAGAAAATTGGGTTATTATAAATGGTAACATGTTAAATGATCAATATCAATTCATATCCTTTATGGATGCAGCTGATGGATCCGCCACCTGGAGTGCACAATATGCCATTTGGGCTCGAAGTGTGGAGGATCCATCTCCTCCAAGTCCACCATCACATCCTTTGCCTTCTCCTCCCCCACCTACACCTCCTCCTCCATCTCCTCCTCCAAGTCCACCTCCGCCTTCTCCTCCACCTCCACCGTCTCCACCTCCACCGTTTCCACCACCTCCAAGTCCACCACCTCCAAGTCCACCACCACCTTCTCCTCCTCCTACTCCGCCACCATCTCCACCACCTCCTTCTCCTCCACCACCTTTTCCTCCTCCTTTACCACCACCTCCATCTCCCCCACCACCTTTTCCTCCTCCTAATCCGCCTCCATCTCCACCACCTCCATCACCACCCCCTCCAGTTCCTCCTCCTCCATCTCCGCCACCAAGTCCACCTCCTCCATCACCACCTCCTTCTCCTCCACCGCTGCCTCCTCCTTCACCGCCGCCACCATCTCCACCCCCATCTCCTCCACCTCCTTCACCACCACCTTTACCGCCACCTCCGTCACCACCACCATCACCTCCTCCACCATCACCTCCTCCGTCTCCACCACCTCCGTCACCTCCACCATCACCTCCACCTCCCAGTCCACCTCCAAGTCCTCCTCCTCCATCACCACCGCCATCTCCACCTCCAAATCCTCCTCCTTCACCTCCACCTCCGTCGCCGCCACCACCATCACCTCCACCATCTCCACCTCCACC
>MDSV01065634.1_pt1 | contig 15653 bp, 18 predicted proteins | sample 810851 | NCBI WGS metagenome assembly MDSV01 (sample SAMN05326640, study PRJNA326480) | marine metagenome | isolation source: seawater | place: Atlantic Ocean: North East | collected 2012
AACCGTTACAGGTTGTAACGGCTGTTGAAAAGGTTACAAAAACAAAAAAGAATCACTGTAATTTTTCAAGTCGTGATAAGTTAACGAATCCAAAAAAGAATTACAGTTAAATTTTCATGTCGAAAAAATCTTGGAGCCCGAGTTTTGGATTTTGGGGTCTGACGGGCAGCTGGAGTGCCGGTGCGCTGGCGCGCAATTCGGCAGTGAACAGACGTGGTATCATCGCAAAGTAAAAATATATAACACTACAAGAATATCCACATCCGACCCATCCACACAAAAAGAATCATGGCCGACAACCACCCGCCGGCGCACCACTACGTGCCCGTGCACTGCATCCCGCGCGCGCTCGTGCTAACCAGTGCCGACGGCGAGCCCTGCGCGTACGCCTGCCCGGTGGAGCTGATCCAGACAGGGCGCTGGTTCGTGAACCGCTTTGCCGACGACGAGGACCGCCCGGTGTTTTACGAGGCACGCGCGGACGGTGCTGTGTGGATGGCGGTGCGCGCGCTGACGGACGATTCCGACGCGCAGCTGGACGTGGGCGAACATGACAGGTTCCGGGTGGGGGTAAGTGCGCGGTTTGGCGTGGGGAAAAAAAGACGGAACGGGGATAACACAGGGGGGCAAACCAAGACTCCGGGTATAGGGCTGGTGTCGTATCACGGGAAGGGCGCGGTCGTGAACGAGTGGCACCCCTCGCCGGGCCTGCGCTCGGGCTGGGGGCTGTTGACTTTGAGTGATTAACCTCTCGTTGTATCCAAGATCGCCATAAAGACAAAACAAAACAAAAATGTGCCAACGTTATCTGCACGACACAAATTATATATTCCTCGGATAAATTCCATTGTGTCATGTACACGCCGCACAACTTGATCCCGAGCATGTCGGTGCGAAAAATGTGGAAGGCGATCCGCCGGCGGAGCCTGCAAGCCATCAAGCCCGTGTCCAAGATGGACAGCGACAGTGTCGTCCGGGAGATGCGGCGCAACACGGACATGGCTGCGGAGCAGAAAAATCTGCCAGAGCGAGTAAGCCTGGATTATCACCGCGACACTCAGGGCGACTGGAGCGTGCGCTATACGCCAATGACACTGGAGCGTGCCATGCAGTACAGGGATGCTCGGGCGGGGCAGGCGCAGGATGATTTTTGTGAGTTGGCTGTTGATGCGGATGCTTTGGGCGATTTGGATCTCGATGCTGGCTTGGAGGCCTTGGATACACTGTGTATCAAAGCTAAAAATCCACTAGCGTGATTGTTGGGAGCTAAGTGCTGATCGAGATTTTATCGTCGTGGTCCTTGCACCCAAAAATGCCGGTACCAAAAATGTATCGAAACAGCTACAGCCGAGAAATTCATTGTTATATAATAACAACTGCAGACCATGCCAGACATGAGCGGCAGCCCGCCACCCTCTGGCGGCCCAGTCGTCGTGCGATCCGATATTGTGTACGGCGACGCCATGCGTTTGTGGATGAGCGTGGAAAAAGAGGAGTTGACACTTCGAGACTCCAGGGAAGTCCTGTCTTGCATCCTGCTCTCGGGTATCCGGGTGGTCGTGCTCCCCGAGATGCCAAGTAGCTTTGTTATTGTTAACAAACGCGGCGACGACAGTACTGTATTCTGTACGTTTACGGAAAAGTCGCAGCGGGACGGCTGGCTGAGTTACCTGCATCGCTCGGGCGTGCCCGTTGTGAATCGCAAAGGGCAGGAGCTGCCACGGCGGGAGCGAAGGGTCACGTTTTCGGGGGTGTCTGAGGGTGGGAGTGTGTAGGTGTTTTGGGGATTTTTGTCGGCCATGAAGATCAGGGCGCGTTGGCTTGGGCGCGCCCGCCGTAGATCGTGTAGGCCACAAATACATATTTTCATCGTCGATATTTTCATGTTAGCAACAACACTTGTAACAATATATAAAGACGAGAAACAGCAAAAACCACTCTGGTAGTCTTCTCATGGGAATTTGCCTTTGCGAATACTGTCGCGAATGCCTGTGGGAATCACTGCACGATCCCTCGCGCTTGTGCACCAGCGCGGGTAAAATCGAGCCACACACCTCTCTGGTCAGCCTGAAAAGTTTACTCGAAAAGGGGAACAAGACGCATTCGATCGGCTGGTGTGGGGCGTTTGCCATTCTGCATGGCGTCCTCGGGTTCAGCAAAGAAGACATTGAACTGGGTGGCAAAGATATCATTGATTACTATCTGAGTTTTCTGGCGTCAAAGGATCTCTTGAACAAACACGACAAATGGACGGGTGGCTTCTATTTTTATCAAGACTCAAAGAAGGTCTTGGACTTTTTTGGTGTTCGCTTTGAACATGTCAAAATTCCAGCAGATGACAGGAAAACGCTGAACCGGTTCGTTGGTAGTATGCGAACGCCCACGAACACAGGCAAATACCTGATCGCGGTGAATAAACATATCATGTTTTTGATGGTCGACGCAGAAGGCGAGGGTGTCCCTGTCGACCAATGGCATCAACGCTCGAATTTCCTGTGGACCAAACGAGGGAGTTTAGGTGGCAGATCAAGGATGATCAAGCGTCCAGTGGACCAGTACATCACCATTCTAAGTGACGTCACGGATAACTCTGAATACATTACGGCCATGCGGGACATTGTGAACCGTCGAAAACGCGAGCGAAACACCAGACCGCCTCCTGCGATTGCTGCAGCCCCTCCAAGACCGGTGCAGAAACCCCTGGATGTGCCAAGCCAAAAAGACCATGAAAGACGCGAGCTTCTGACCGACCGACTGATTCCACGCGAACCCGGCCCCGTTGTCTGCACGTTTTCATACCCAAATTCAGAGTTTCCTGATAGGAAGTACCGCCAAGTCATGGATCACCGGGATTTCAATTTTGAGATGGTATTCTTGAAGCTGGTGTACGGGGAGCCACATAAGAAGGGGCCTGACATTTTGCTGGTTGATGACGACTGTAATTTATCTTGGATACATGATTCTGGTCAGAGTGGCATTCCTCCGCCTCCCAAAGACATCCAACACGCTCACTTCCTGAACCCCAGTGACATTGTTGACCGAAGTATGTTTACAGCGGAGGAGTGGCGCAAGTGGCAGGCTTTGAGCAAAAACAACATGGTTGTGGGAGCAAGATTTATGGATGATAGTATTGGGTTTTTGGTATGGGAAGGTGCAAAAGATGAGCCGGACGACATGGAAGATGCAGACGATGACTCGGAAGACACGGAAGGGCAGTTCCTGGGCGGCAAGTGGCACCCGAATCCATTCGTGGCGGATGTGAACAAGAATGAAACAGTGCCAGCCTCCCCGCAGACAGGGGTCACGCCCATGTCGGTCGATCCGGTGCCGTCTACGCCGCTCCAACCTGAGGTGACCCCAGCCAACCCCGCAGTCCCGCATACAGGAGTCACTCCGGCAGAAATTGACGACATCGCAACCAGGCTGGTGAAAAAACACGTGCCGGAAACTGACGACACGCCCATGTCGGTCGATCCGGTGCCGTCTACGCCGCTCCAACCTGAGGTGACCCCAGCCAACCCCGCAGCCCCAAACATCGCACAACCAGCGCCTCCGCAGACAAAGCCCATACCGGCAGAGATTGACGACATCGCAAGCTGGCTGGTGACAAACCACGCGCCAAAAACTGATGACACGCCAGTGCCGGTCGAACCAGGGCCCTCGACACCTACGCCACTGCCTCCCCTGACCACCCACACTGAAGACCTCATCCTGCATGGACGACTTGACCCACAGCAGCTCTGCCGCAAGATTTCATGCCAAAAATACCACGTGCTGACCTGGACGCACTTTGATCTCGCTGGCAGCGACAGCCCCACGGCCCTCAACAACCTGACGGAATTTCTCATGCAGCCCAGCTGGCAAATCATGGAATTTCACCAAACCACCAATCCCAAATCCCTCATGGCAGCTTTGCGTCGCGTGCAGAGGCCGACCCTCAACTCGCTTTTGCTTGATGTTGGTATTGACGACCCGTTTTCTGCCAGTGACATTCGCAGCGTCGGCCCGGTCATGAAGCTCAGTCGCTCGTTTGCACTGCGGGTGCCTCTGGACTTTTTTATGGACGGCCCTGGCGAAGACACTGCGCGCGCGTGGCATGCGACATTGTCCAGTGTGCTGGAAAACGACACCACGTCCAGCTTGTACATCACCGCCCCCATCCAGCGCAGTTTAATGGCCTTGACGCCACGAGAGTTGGACCCGGCACTGAATCATTCTGTTTTATGCACACTCCAGTTCCCGCGCTGCGGGCTCGACAATCGGTGCTCTGCCAAGTTCACCATGCTCTTATACGGATGCAAACTCTTGGAACGCGTTGATGTGAGGGGCAACAACTTTTCTGATGTTTCCCTGGAGGACTGGGAAGGCCTGGTGGCGAGCGACACGGGGCGCCATCCGAGGCGGCTAAAAGCGATCGACCTCAGTGACAATGCCTTCACGGTCGTATCGCAAAAGTATTCTACCGTGCTGTATACTGGCGCAAAGAACCAAGCAATCGGATGGGATGATAATGAAACGAACGAGTTTGACAAGGAGGTGCTGGGTCAAAGCTTCGACGGGACGCTGAGAGCAGTATTGCGGCGGAACATGGGCGACATGTTTGTGCAGATCACGGGGCGGGTGTCGATGGATATTCCAATTGCGCGTATCGGCCCTGTGCCCGTCCATGTCGAGTTTGATCCAGTAAACGGGGATCGCTTTGAGATTGCGTTTGAGGATGGCTCGACTGCATTGTATGAGGAGGTCGCGGGTGCGACGGGGGACATGTGGCCGTTTGGCCGGGTGCAAACGTACGTGGCGTTTAGGTAGTTTTCTGTGTATTTGTGTGTAGTCCTCATTAAATAGGCAATAAGCTAGAACCTATCCAAAAATATACACTTGGTTGTGACAGGAATCGAATAGCCAATTTGAGTAAAGCCAGTAACGTCGTACAGGAAAAATATATTTTGTACGAAATTACTGGCTTTACTCAAAAGTTGCATTCGATTTCTGTCGCAACCGACTGTATCACGCTTTCACGCAAAGCCCAGCAAAAAAAATCAAAAGAGTATTACTCCCCGTGCCGTACAAAATATCCAGCACGACAATTTCGGCCGTCCAGGCTTCAAACATGATAAACACCATCAGGTCAAACGTGCTCCAGATGGCCAAGCTCAGCAACGCGCCTTGCGCGGTGAGGACGCCCAGGCCATAGTAGTCGTGGTGGAACAGCACGTTGAAATACGACGACGCAGTCAGGATGACAAAGGTCAGGAGTCCAATTTTTTTGCGGGATGCGACCAGGTCCTGCCCGGAAATTTTTCGCACCGTGTCTGGCAAGAGGTTCGGGATGGCACACCAGAAGTACAGACCGTCAAAAATTACGCGTCCGACAAAGAGAATAGTGAGTGGTCCGATGTAGAGGGTCCAGGCGTTGGCCATGCGGTTGCTGCAGTGTGTTTTTGTGGGTTGCGTTTTATATATCTAATTTGGGTTGGAACACTGGGTATTTTTAGTGGAAAGCTAGCGCTGCCGCTGCCACCGCCTAAACGCCTCACGAGTGACGTGGTAGGTCTCCAGGGTGTGTGACATGGTGGCAAAACTACGTTTCACCCCGCGCGGCGGTCCGCCGCGCAGCCGCAGGACAAGGTGGAGGGTGGATTCCTTGGCAATATTATAGTCGGCCAGCGTGCGTCCGTCCTCAAGCTGCTTGCCAGCAAAGATGAGGCGCTGCTGGTCAGGAGGGCTGCAGAAAAAAATCATGGTCAATTTTTTTTGAGAGTACAGAGATCCAACGCTATAAGTCACTCCACTTACATGCCCTCCTTGTCTTGGATTTTGGACTTGACGGATTCAATCGTGTCACTCGACTCAACCTGCCGGTTTAGTTTTTTGTTATGCTACAAGAGCCAATGCAAAAAAATACCCGCGGAGCTCAGTTGAACGGGAAAGGTACCTCAAGCGTGATGGTCTTGCCTGTGAGGGTCTGTGTTGGCAGTCATCTGTCATCAATTTATCATAACAAGTTTCTACAGTCGTGACAGACGATGGCATACCTTGATAAAAATTTGCATGTTATTTATTTTAAGTGCATCGTTTATATACTACGTCACCCAAAAATATCTGCTGTGTGTGCCAACCAAAAATAATCACAGCGTCTTCTGCTGGCGGTGCCGCAGCTGCGAGACCTCCTCGGCGAGCTCCGCATCACCATCGTCCTCCGAGTCACTGCGCACGTCGCCCTGCACGCCCTTGGACGACCATGCCTTCCACAGCACTTTCAGAATCATGGCGAACCAAACAACGTGAATCGGCAGTAACGCGACCAACAGGCCCACCAGAGCAAACTCGACTGGAGTCTTGTCCCAGACGCCACCTGGGCAGGTCGGCGTGCCGGTGCACACCCCGCGCCACGCATAGTGAATCACTCTCGGATAGAAACCCAAGCGCGGGACGGCAAAGGCGACGGCACACAGGGCAAACGACACGTCTGGGAGCACAGGAAGTTTGGCGTAGTGCGCGCACTTGGCCAGCAACAAAAAGGGGTCAAAGATGTTGTGCAGGTACATGACCACCGCCCCGATGCGGAGGTAGCCCGTGTGATACGAGAGCATGAGGAGGGACGCCGTGACGATGTGGTGCAGGGCCATTTGCGCAAAGTCCTTTTTCCTTGGGCGCACCAGCAGGAGGAAAAAAGACGAGAGGTAGAACGAGGTTTCCATCAGATGAAACCGCTGCAGGTCTGCGGGGGCCGTGTACGGTGCGAGCTCCGGCACCTGCTGCACGCGCCCGTCGAACATGAGCTCGTGCCACCCGCCGGGCCAGGCCCACGTGGCGCTCCACAGCAAATCCATCAGTCTCAGCACCGAATACGTGTAGTAACAGAGGTCGGTGAACGCGTGCGCAAACTTGGTGACGGTGCGCCGTGGCAGGCCGATGAGGCGGGCGATGGCTTGGCCGAGGGTCTGGAGTAGTAGCTCAGCGAGGAGGAGGCCGCTGGTGGCGAGGCAGAGATGCGGTAGGGAGAGGCCGATGGGGTGCGCCGTGGCGGGATCGAGTGCGGGTGGTTGCTGGAAAACGACACGCCAGGCGTCCATGTTTTTTGCAGTGTGGCGATGGCGGGGTGGTCGTAGATATACACTTTGTTGATCTTCGCGGTGTATCACCGTCCCAGCTCCCGCCAGAATGTGATGCTTGGACGTGGAAAGCGGATACCTGCCAGAAACGCCGCCGCGCGTGAGTGCATCACCAAATCCAGCGCCTGCACCATGGGCGAGTCCAGATTTTCCATCACGTCGTCGACATCGCGCCACGCGGGCTGGGCCATGCGGTCGTATTTTTGGAAAATTTTTACTGTAGTTTTTTTCTTTGTTATTTTCTGTGTCCGAATCATGTGGAAATTTTTCGTGTCATGCTATTGTCAGTCTAATAAGTTTTGGCTGTGCAAGTAAAGTGGCAGCATACATTTGATTATTTGTACTTGTGTGTACATAGAGACTTGGTAATAACACAATCAGCCCTATACGATGTATTTGGAGTGGCAGCTCTTTGTATGTTTTATTGTTTTGGCATGAACATATTAGACACATAGTATGAAACCAAGACTTTCAGCCCTACCGCAATCTTCAACCAAAAAAGGGATGCTCGTGGTCAAAGTACATCTCCTCATTCCACTCCCGGCCCGCCGTATGCAGGTAGAGAAACCCCCGGCCCATCTTGCCCAGCACGCGCTTGGTCGCAGCGCGGAGCGAAAAGGTCTGGTTATTGGACGGCTCGGGTGCCGCAGGCAGCTGCAGGGGCATAAACAGGTGAAGATTGGCTGCCACGCCGGTGCGGCACAGGTGACCGTGCAGCGGAGCCAAGGTCATGACATTTGGACACACTTGCAGGATCGCGGCGGTGCAGAACACGAGGACGGCGAGGGTGGATTTCATGGACTTGTGTTTTGTTTTCAGGTGTTGTGGGCAAAGCTGTCTGTTGTGAGGTTTTTATTTTTATAGTTTATAGTTTGTTGGTTGGCTGTTTTAATGACAGATACAGTGCGGGAGCAGCTGTATCAAGAGCCTACTCAAATACCACCCGGGTTACATTTTTCATGTCTCCGGGCACGTGTCGGGGCTAACCTGGATCAAGTTGAACACGATAATAAACAAGATGGAAAAGACGTAGAGGTAAACACAGTCAATGTTAAGATAGGACCACTTAATGTTGAGTCTTGGGGCCATGCCTGCAGATTTTACAGGTTTATCTGTTTCATATATACCATGTTCACTACCTTGATCGTGACCAACACGTGTACGACTGTAGAGAACCCACGAATCCACCACCACAAAGCACAGCCCAGAAACCTCAAGCAGGCACACTGTAAAAACTCGAGGTGACCAGCAGCCACGCCGACGGGATGGCGGCCAAAATTACGCCCCGGTCGCCGCTCGCCATGTACGACGACAGCAGCATCAAACCCACCCCTTTGCCAATGCTCTCCAGCGTGCAGAAACCCCGCAGTTCAGCCTGGAAAACAAAAACTCAGGAAGGCACACTGTAGAAACTCGAGGCCACCAGCAGCACAAACGCGCACAGCAGCCACGCGGACGGGTTGGCGGCCAAGATTACGCCCCGGTCGCCGCTCGCCATGTACGACGACAGCAGCATCAAACCCACCCCCTTGCCAATGCTCTCCAGCGTGCAAAAAATCGCATACAGCGTGGTGTGCACGTGCTCGGGGTTCGAGTTCAGCAGCAGTGTTCGGGTGAGGGTCATGTTCACGCCCGCCACGCAGCCTGATAACATGCACGGCACAATCAGCCAAAACGAAAATTCAGACGACCACACAAACGCCAGCGGGACGATCGGCAGCGCATACAGCGTCGCCGCCGTCACCAGCGTCAGGCGCTTGTCGTTGGTCAGCGTGTCGCCCAGGTACTTTGTGCACGCCGCGCTGTTGGCCTGGCCAAACACGAGGCCTATCGCGAACGAAGCGGCCACGACGAGCGCCGCCAACTTGGACGGCGCCCCCGCGTCTTCGTGGAACCAGTCGATCATGTACACGCCGATAAAGTCAATCGGCAGCGTGCAAAAGGGGGCCTGCAGGAAGAGGGCGATGTTGATCCCGCTGCTAAAAATCTGCGGCGCGCTCTGGCGCAGGCTCACTTTTTTGACGGGGGCGCGCTTGACGGACTTGGAGTACATGGGCATGGCGGACTTGGTGTAGACCACCGCAAAGAACATGGCGGCGGCGAACGAGAGCACGCCGACGAGCACAAACGAGACGCGCCAGCTGTGGTGTCCCGAGACCGTCGACAGGAGCACGCCCAGGCCGACGCCCAAGCCGCGGATCGCGTTGTAGTTGCCGAGGACCACCCCGCGCTCGCGGTGCGTGTACATTTCTGCGATCAGACTGACAAACACAATGTTGGACATGGATGAGATAGCAGACAGGCAGCGCAGCGCGACAAAGAGCGGAAAGACGTGCACGATGGCCACGAGCGTGTTGGACGCAGCGCCGAGTATGGCCAGGCCAAAAATCACCATCTTGCGGTCGCGCGTGTCGCCGAGGTAGCCAATCAGCGCGGACGCCGGCAGGCTCACCAGCAGGATGATGAGCGAGAGCAGCCCGCCCAGGTTGAAGTCGCGCTCGCGGGCGTCCAGGCCGAAATCCTGGGCAATGTCGGTGAGGTGCGGCGACACGAGCAGCCCCTCCATGGCCAGGCAGATCTGCAGCGCCGTGCCGGCGTAAAAAACTTGGTTGGTGTTTTTGAACTCGCGGATCTTGACGTGTGGAAGGAGGTCGTTGTGGTCGCGGTCTTCGTCCGAGTCGATTAAAAGGTCCACCATTTGCGTGTCGGCGGGGCTCTGTGGGTCTTCGTCGACAAAGACGTCAATGTCGTCTGCCAGGGTGTCGTCGATGGTGACGGCGGGTGGGGTTGTCGTGGTCATGCGGGTTGACGGTGAGGGGACCCGGCGCGTGAATGGGGTGGCATGGAATATATATTTTGTGTTGGGGCTTGACTCGAATATCAATCTGGGGCTTTTGTTGTGTGTTCCTAGGTCGCCTAGTGTTATTTATCTACGTACCAGGTTTGATCAAAAATCCAAGGTTATCAAGGCCGGCAACATAAGAAAAATATCATGTCAGACATTTTTCGCTCCACGCAAGGCACGCTCGGAAATGCGCACGCGCGGCACGCAGCGCCTGGTTCCTGGCGTCCATCCGCTGCCTCTTTTGCGGTGACACCGGCACACGCGTGGTCGTGGCTGTCGACTGGCGGCGGGAGTTTTGAAACCACCTATAAACTTGCCTCGGGGTGTGCGGCAGCGCGTGCTTGGCGCAGATGGCGCGAACCTCGGCCTGGGTGAACGTGTGCTGCAGGCACAGGTAGGTCCAAAGGATTTTTTTCGTGTCCTCCGAGAGTCGCAAGTAAGAAGTCGGGACATCCCTGGGCGACATGAGCGCTTGCCGGGCAGCTTCGTAGCTGTGATCATGGAATGATGCATGCGAGAGTCCTCAGTGAATATCTTGTTTTTGTCACATGAACACAAACCCACCAAGGCAACGCACAAAAAAGTGACACCGCTTCCGCGTAGAACGGTCAGGCTTGTTCCGCTGATTTGCAAACCACCGGTACACCTGATCGGGCGTGCACGACAAAGCCAGGTCTTTGCATAGTTTCTCTGCGCCCTGCTTGCTGAGGTACGGGTCTTGTGCAAAAAGTGCCCGCAGTGTTTGCTTCGTGGCTTCGTCCAGCGCCATGTGTGTGCGTCGCGTCCCTTTTTGAGATTTTGTCGTGATTTTCTCAAAAAATTACAGTTTCTCAGATTACTTTGTTATCTTTGTTTTTTTCTTGTGCAGCGTGCGCGTGCAAAAAAATCTGTAAACCAATATAAAAAACAAATCCCACCTACCGCGACACACCGCCAACATGCGCGCCGCGTTCGGCCTCCCCGTGTTCCACGCGCGCGGTGGCCTGGGCAAACTCCTCGCGACGTGCCACGTCACCGCGCGCACCGTCCCACCGTCGCAGTCTCATACGGACACGTTCCAGCAGCTCCGCCCAGCGACCCCGGCCTTTCTCATCAACCTCAGCACGGTCCTGGCCAAGGTCGGTGCGTGGGGGCACCTGCTGCCGCGCGTGCGGCCGTACTACGCGTACAAGTGCAACAACGACCCCGTGCTCTGCGCGCTGCTGCAGCAGGCGGGCGCGGGGTTCGACTGCGCGAGCCTGCCGGAGATCCAGCAGTGCCTCGCCCTCGGTGCCGCCCCTGCTGACCTCATTTACGCCAACACGCAAAAAGACACAGCCATGCTCGCTGCCGCTGCCCAGCTCCACGTACCGCTCACGACGGTCGACACCGCAGACGAGGTGCACAAGATCCACCAGCAAGCCCCGGGCATGCGCGTGCTGTTGCGCATCGCCGTGGACGACGCCGGCGCCGTCTGCCGCTTCAGCTCCAAGTTTGGCGCGCACGAACAGGAGTGGCCGGATATCATGGCCACCGCGCGCGCCTGTGGTGTCCACCTCGCGGGCGTGTCGTTCCACGCGGGGTCGGGCGCGAGCGGGCCGGTCGCGTTTTTCAACGCCATCGAGCAGGCGCGCGCGGCGTTTGACGTCGGCTCTGCGCACGGGTTTGCGTTTGATATACTGGACATTGGCGGCGGCTTTCCTGGCAACGACCGCGGGACGTTTTCCTTTGCCGACATCGCCAACGCGGTCACGCTCGGGCTGGAGACGCATTTTTCCGACCCGGCGGTGGAGGTCGTGGCCGAGCCCGGGCGTTTTTTCGCCGAGGAGAGTCACGTGTACGCGCTGCAGGTCATTGGCGTGCGCGAGCTGCGGGCGGAGCAGCTGCGGGACGCTGCCAGTATCGAGCTGCGGGCGGAGCAGCTGCGGGACGTTGCCAGTATTCAGGTGCAAGACGCCGCCAGTATCGAGCTGGCGGCCACGCAGGCGCCGCTTGGGCAGCGCGCGCTGTTTTTGAACGACGGATTGTACGGCTGCCTGAACAATATCGTCTTTGACCACCACAAGCTCGAGCTCGCGGGGGTGGTTTCGGAGCACGCGTCAGCGCCCGCGGTGCGAACCAAGCTGTTTGGCCCGACGTGCGACTCGATCGACGTGGTGCACAGTGGAATTCCTCTGCCGCCGCTCGAGGTGGGGGACACGGTGCTGTTACGCGACATGGGCGCCTACACGCACAGCGCCGCGAGCCGGTTCAATGGCTTTGGCGGGTATCAGTTTGAGTACGTGGTGGACGCGGCGGGGCGGCCCTGAGCTTTCATGGCAAAATTCTGCTTGGGTTGTACTTGAACTTTTTTTGAACGCCTCTCACGTTGCTCCTCTTTAGCTTGGGGTTTGAATCCACACTGCTCAGGATGGCGGCTGTTTTGTATCATAGATTCAAATTTGTATGGTTATTCCGAAGCACTGTGATCAAAAAACTCAACATAAAGAGCAGCACTGTATCCTTTCCATTACCAGGGTGTTATCGCCGTTTAAACCTGCTCCCTTTCATGACTGGTATTTATGCACCTCTCACACCCGCACACCCAACATGCCCGACTACGAACTCCGCTTCCGCCTGTTCCGCACGTGCTCCGACTCGGCGCGGTACGGCTGGCACGTGCTGCAGAACCTCTTTGTGCGCTCTAGCTGCACGGCGGTGCTCGAGGAGTGGCTCGCGGCGATGCAGACCGGCAACGTGGGCATGCCGGACGACCTGCAACTCTGCCGCTGCGTGGACGGCGGCATCGGCCTGCGCCGCAGCCTGCGCAACGTCAGCCGGCTGCAAAACGACCCGGCGCGCGAGTACGACGAAATCTGGCTGCGGTCGGAGAACGCCAGCGACGGCTCCCTGGACTGGACGGTCTCGGAGCTGCGCCGGTTTGGCATGGCCATGCAGGAGGTGCTGTGCCGGCGGCTGGGGGAGCTGTGTGTGGATTTTTACGTGGTGGTGATCGAGACGATTGACAGCGAGGACGATGATGACGATGTTTAGTTGATTTTTGTGAGGGTGTATATATTGTGAGGGCGTATAATGACAAACAAAACTGAAGGACGTTTTCCAGTGTTAATTTCGCTATGTAACAAACAAAAAAATTCAAAAGTCCTCGTCCAGCCTGAACTGCGTGGAATCCCTCGCGCCGCCTGCCACGCCTGCCATCACTCCCGCCTTGGCGTACTCGCCGACACGGCGCTCAAAAAAATTCGTCTTGCCCTGCAGACTGATCAGCGTCATAAACTCAAACGGGTTCTCGGCGTGGCAGAGGACGACGAGGATTCCGAAGACTGAGCGTGGCTCTTATTACAAAAAAACATCATGGTCAACAATCAAAAGTCCTCGTCCAGCACAAACTGCGTCGCCTCGCGGGCGCCCCCGGCAATACCCGCCATCACCCCCGCCTTGGCGTACTCGCCGACACGGCGCTCGAAAAAATTCGTTTTGCCCTGCAGACTGATCAGTGTCATAAACTCAAATGGGTTCTCGGCGTGCCAGTGCTTCTCGCAGCCGAGCTCGACCAGCAGGTGGTCGGCCACAAACTCAATGTACGTCTTCATGAGCTCCGCGTTCATCCCGATCAGCGACACTGGGAGGCTGGCCGTGACAAACTCCTGCTCCACGGTCACGGCGCCCTGCACAATCTCCAGCACGCGCGCCGGCGGCAGCTTGTGCTCCAGCAGGCTGTACACCAGGCAGGCAAACGTGGCGTGCAGGCCCTCGTCGCGCGCAATGAGCTCGTTGGCAAAGCAGAGCCCCGGCATCAGCCCTCTCTTGCGCATGTAGAAGATGGCACAGAAGCTCCCGCTAAAGTGGATCCCCTCGACACATGCAAAGGCCACCAAGCGCTCCGCAAACGAGCGCTCGCGGGTCATCCACGACAGCGCCCACTCGGCCTTGTGCTTGATCGCAGGGAAGTTTTCGATTGCGTGCAGGAGCTGGAGTTTTTCCTCGCTGTCGGCGACGTAGGTGTCGATGAGGAGCGAGTAGGTTTCTGAATGCACGGTCTCCATCATTTGCTGGACGGTGTAGAAGCTGCGGATCTCGGGCACCTGTGGCAATGATTGTGGGTGTTGTTTTTGGTTGTCAGTAATTGTGGGTGGTCAGTGTTTTTGGTGTTGTCAGTAATTTTGGGTGGTCAGTGTTTTGGGGGTGGAAGCGGTGAAGACCTGGACTTCCTCGATGAAATTAATGGCGAGGTTCTCATTGACAATCCCATCCGACGCCGCGAAAAACGCCAGGACGTGCTTGATGAAAAACCGCTCGTCGTCCGTCAGCGACTCAAAGTGGCGGATGTCCTCGCTAAACGAAATTTCGTCGGCCGTCCAGAAGCTGGCAATGTGCTTCTTGTAGAACTCCCAGACCTGGTGGTACTTGATCGGGAATAATACAAAGCGTGCTGGGTCGGGTAAGAGAATGGGCTCAAGCTGCTGCTGCGCGGTTGTGACGCTTTTGGGAGCGTTTTCGCTGTCCTGCTGCGGCTCCATGTTCTGGTGTGCCCCTGTGATTGGCCTTATATACCCCTTGTGGATTCACTCTTGGGGGTTCCTGTAGAACCTTTTTTATTTCTTTCTGTCGGCAATTACCTGAAAGAGAGAATGGTGGGCACAGTGAAGTGACTGTAACTTCAGGGCTTTACATGAATGAAAACAAAGAAACACAAAACAGAATAAAGAGTGAAATCCAGTCGGTGCTCAGAGATCCAGAGTCAGGTAAAAGCGCTAAAAATTAAAACGACACACACTCATGAAGACATACTCCAAAACGACATGACCACGCACAACATGTACTACCGCATCTGCCCGGAGCACGGGCGGCACCTGCACACCTGCCGCGTGTGCCGTCCGCACCAGGCTCTCGTGGCGAGCCTGCGGAAATCCGTGCGCGGGGCCTTGCAGCGTGGCGGGGCCTGCAAGACTCAGCGCACGCTGTCGTACCTGGGCGTCCGCAGCTGGCACGAAGTGGTGGCCATCATCCAAAAAAAAATCGTGGCGTACAACCGGACCCACCGCGTCAAGATCCAGGGCATGGACTTTCACCTCGACCACATCAAGCCCGTCACGGCGTTTCGCGGCAAGAATATGCGGGCGTGCTGCCACATCACCAACCTGCAACCGCTGCCGCGCGGCGTGAACCTGCACAAGAGCGGGCGGTGGAGCGCCGAGGCAGACGCGTTCTGGCGGCGGCATATTATTTTTAATCGGGGGTTCACGGGGATTTTCCTGCCGTGATTTTTCTGGTCGAGACACATTAAACTCAAACAAAATACTTAGAAATCTACATAAAACAAGCCACTCAAGGTCCTTAAATCCCCCCTTTTGCCTGCGGCCCATGGAGGGCTTCCGGGGCAACACCAGAGAAAAGTGAAGAACACCGAAATCTACGATTTTACCATTTTGAAGAAAATGGCAGGATGCAGAGGGTATTTAAGGTCCGACGTCGGATACGCAAACAAAGGCCAAAAAATCCACCAACATGGCTACTCTTTGTCTTCTTCGTAAATAATCTCCAGCGACCGCTTGCATGCCGATGGTTACCGCCAGGCGTACATCAGGCGACTCCTCGGCGTTCTTCTTCGTAAATAATCTCCAGCGACCTCTTGTCAAGATCCACCGCTTGCATGCCGATGGTTACCGCCAGGCGTACATCAGGCGACTCCTCGGCGTTCTTCTTCGTAAAAA
>MDSV01028011.1_pt1 | contig 15652 bp, 14 predicted proteins | sample 810851 | NCBI WGS metagenome assembly MDSV01 (sample SAMN05326640, study PRJNA326480) | marine metagenome | isolation source: seawater | place: Atlantic Ocean: North East | collected 2012
AACGTAGCATAGCTGGTAGTGCTTCGGATTTGTAATCCGACGGTCGGGGGTTCGAGTCCCTCCGTTGGCTCCAAAAAAACAGTTAACTAAGTGCCACAAGAACAATTGTGCGACCCTTCCATTTGGCCTTCCCAGTACTGGACTTGGATGATGCTGAAGAGTTCTATGTCAAAGTAATTGGATGTAGTATTGGAAGAAGGACACCTAATTCGATAAATTTTAATTTCCATGGTCACCAAATTGTTGCACATTTAGTAGAATCAATTAGAGGAAGTTCTGCTGATGGCCAAGTTGATGGTAAAAAAGTTCCACCATTCCATTTTGGGTTAGTAATGGAATGGGACGACTGGAATCATTTTAGAGATGTTTTGATTCAAAAAAATATTTCATTTAGGATAAAGCCACACATACGCTATCCTGGTAAAGTAGGAGAACAGGCAACAATGTTCATCGATGACCCATCCGGAAATGCATTGGAGTTCAAGTCATTCCGTGATGATAAGAATCTATTTGCGACGTCGAAAGGTGGAGAAAATGAGATCGGCGGAGGGGTTCTAGATTAAGAAATACTCAAGGGCCAATAGTATGTGGACTGCTCATGGTGGCACAACGCTTGGATGGTAGAGCTTGTTCTCAGGAAGTCGAAGCAGACCTAACCAAGCGGATTCAGACCTGTATTGACAGGGGAGTCACTCCTCATATTGCAGTTATTATCGTCGGTGATGACCCAGCAAGCCATGTATATGTCGGTGCTAAAATAAAGGCTTGCGAAAGATTGAATCTAAAAAGCACACATATCGAATTACCAGAACAAACCACTCAAGATAAACTAAAGGAAATAGTCCAGGAACTAAATACCGATGAATTAGTCCATGGAATTTTAATTCAATCACCATTACCTAAACACTTAGATGAAGAAGAATTGACTGACTTGATTGAACCAAGTAAAGATGTTGATGGATTCCACCCTACTAACCTTGGCCGCCTAGTACAAGGTCGCAGTGATGGAATGCTGCCATGTACGCCGAGCGGGGTAATGCGCTTACTTGATTGGGCAGGAATTGAAACCCGAGGGAAAAGCGCAGTGGTAATTGGACGCTCTCAAAATGTCGGTATGCCTCAGGCGCTTCTTCTAACAGCTAGAGGTGCTGATGCCACAGTTACAATCGCTCATTCTAAGACCGAAAATATTCCTGAAATTTGCAAATCCGCAGATATTATTGTTGCTGCTGTAGGAAGGCCCGAGATGGTTAAACCAGATTGGGTTAAGCAAGGTGCAATAGTTGTCGATGTTGGAGTCAATCGAGTAGATGATTCATCTCGTGAACGGGGATGGAGACTTGCTGGAGATGTTGCTCCAGAGGTTAATGATGTGGCATCATGGCTTTCACCAGTACCTGGTGGAGTTGGGCCGATGACCGTAGCCATGCTTATGGAAAATACTGTAAGGTCTGCTGAAAATAAATTGATTTAAGTTACGATAACACTCATATCCAAGAGCCAATAGTCTTGATTGAATGGAATCAAATGCTCCAAGATTAGCAGTTGCAGGACGCGTCATTTGCGGCCTACTTCTTTTGATCAGTATTATTTCATGGAAAATGATTCCAACAGATATTTTATCAACAGATAAAAGAAATATTCTGATATACGCATTGATCGGAATTTCGATTGTTAGTTTAGTGATAAGTTTCTGGGCATCCCGAGAAAGAAAAATCCCTGAATTAAATGAAAATCCTAGTGTTGAGCAGCAGTTTGCAGACCTAGAATCTACACCGACTGTTGTCCGTTCTGTTTCGACAAGCACGGACCAATTTGGCTTAGAAACTGTCAATAATCAAACTCAAAGCATTATCCAATCTGTTATTGGAACTCAAAATGAACCGAATGCTGGCGAAGTTAATGCGGCGATTGATTCATTATCAAAAGGTGAAATCGGAATTTATTCAGCGGCCGAGGCCTCCTCAAATCCAGCACCTCATAAAAACGCCACGCAAGTATTAGATACGGTTCTAGTCGATAAAAATGAGGCACATGAAAAAAGAACAAAAATCGATAATATACCTCTACCAAATAAGTCTGTATCATCTGTTCCGGATTTATCGTGGATGGAGTCTGACGCAACATTCACTACTGAGGTTGCGGTAAAAGAAATACCTCTACCTGAGATGAACAAAGAGGCAGAAACAAAGGAAATAACACTGGAAGAATTAGGACTTATCGAGTTGCCAAATCAAGGAGTTCAGGATGAAACGCCTGAATTGCCCGAATTAGAAAATCTAGATGTCAAGTCGAAAAAGAATCTTCAACCAACTCCTGAATTACCCGATATTGACAACTTATTCTAAATCACAAGTTCAATAGATGTTGGGCACATCGATAGTATTGTGTGGACACAGGATTTTGACCTTCATAGCCATTCGACACATAGCGATGGTATACATGAAGTTGAAGAAGTTGCACAAATGATGAAAGATTCAAATGTCAAATATTGGTCATTAACAGACCATGATACTATCAGTGGTTGGGAGGAGGCAAGAAATGCTGCACATAAAAGAGGTATACATTTTATTCCAGGCGTAGAGATCACATGCTCCCCAGGATTGGAAGCTGACGAAGATGAATTGAACAGACTCGAACGCCAAGGTGCGTCGAAATCATGGCATCTTCTTGCTTATTTTCCAAAGTATAAGGATTCTAACAAGGGAATCGAGAAATTTGAAAAATGGTTGAAACCACTTCAAGAGAGCCGTCTCCCTCGTATGGTTAAGATGGTTGAAAAACTCGAAAAATTAGGGATGCCAATATCTCTAGAAAAGGTCCTTCAAAAAGCAGGAGGATCTGTAGGAAGGCCCCATTTGGCCGAAGTAATGGTTGAAGAGGGGTATGTTCAAACTAAGAATGAAGCCTTTGAAATTTGGATCGGTGATGGGATGCCTGGCCATTATGTTCAGCCTAAGCCGAGTATAGAAGAGGCAACTGAAATTGTTCATTCCGTTGGCGGTTTTGTTTCTTTAGCCCATCCGTTATACTATGGTGTTAAGCCTGAAAAATTAATTCAATATTGTCATGACAAGGGGGTAGATTCTATCGAAGCATTCCATGGCAGTCACCCCGATTCATATCGCTTTGAACTTTGGAAAATAGCTGATGAAAAAGGAATGTCTATCACGTGTGGATCTGATTTCCATGGTAATAACCATGGTCATAGACCTGGTTATGCAGTGGTGCCATTCAAAGATTTGAATATTGATTTACCCTCTTCGAGTAATTGAATCAAGAATCAGTGCAAACTCAAATAAAACTACAACTGGTAATGCAACCAAAAATAGTGAAAGTGGGTCTGGTGGAGAAAGTAAGGCTCCAAGTAAGAATGCTGTGAACCATATGTGTCTGCGATATCCACGTATCTGTTTCCTTTCTAAAACGCCCATTCTAAGAACAAGCAATGTCGCCACAGGAGATTGGAAACCTATAACTGATGCAAGAGCAAGGCTCACTATGAAACCTACGTACCCAGATAAGCGCCACTCTGTCGATAATCCTGCATTTTGAGCGTCATCAGTCAAGTACTGAAGAATCATTGGAGTCAGTAATTCCCATGAATAAATTAAACCACCAATCGCTAATCCCAATATGGACAACAATGTGAGAATGACAGTCGGTCCAACTGAAGGAAGGCGTAGATTTAACTCTGCAATCCTTTGCTTTACTGAATCATTGCCAAGACCTCTCCATACGGCCACGAAAAATAGGTATAACATTACCATGAAAGCCCCTAAACTAGTAGCAATATGAAATTGAAGCAAAATATATTCAACTGGCGTTATTACAATTATATTCACATCATCTGGTAATCTTGAAGGATCTATTAGCCATGAAATAACAGATTTCGTCAAAGGGAAACCGATAATCACGCCAAGAATAAAAATTCCAACAATATATTTTATTTTTGAAATCAAGAACTCTTTTACATCGATTAAAATTTGACCTCCAGGCGATTCTACCAACTCAGCAACTGTCTGAGTGAGTGATTCCTTCTCGGCCATGATTATCCCAAAAGGTGCAAACACATAACTCAAACTATGACTATTCTTCTTCATCCCAAATGTGTGATGGTGAAGAATCGATTAATGAACGCTTATTCAGTCTTAATCTTCTCAATCGATTGATGACAAACATTGTCATCCACAGTGAGGGCAATGATAGTAAAATAGCATTAGCCATTTTATCTTCATGATAATCATTCTCTACTCTAACATCTAAAACTGAATCTGAAGATTCCGCAGAATTGTGTAATACAATGAAATGAAATACATTATGCTGAGTTGTTTTAATTTCTAATGTCCCTCCGGCAGGAATCGAATAATTTTCACCTAAAGTTTTCAGTTCATCCCAATCTATGTTTCCACCATCCATGGCTGAGACACTCTCTTCAACTTGTAAATATACTACCTCGAGAGTAAGACTATCATCCAAATTAGTTATTTGAGAATCTACTACATCCCCATAACTTATTTCTTGAATTATTTCGAAGGTTGAGTCTTGTGGCCCTAATTTGTAAGAGACTCTTTCATCCGACTGGTCAATTTGGAAGTTTACCGCCATAAGAATAATTGTTAGCATAAATAAGGTCCCAATTCCTTCAATTATCGAATGATTTTTGACTTTCGAACGGGTAATTCCTTTGAAGAAAGAACCGTGATCATTTCTAAGTCTTGGTTGTAAATGATGAATGAAAAGTGCACCTATTCCACCAATTATCATTCCTAATGGGATGTCAGTAAACCAATGAATCCCGAGATATAAAATTGAAAAACAGAAAATTATCGTATTGATTAGAATAAATAAATGATATGGCCAATGGTCCCAATCAGACATCTTTCCGCCCTTTTCTTTAACATGGAGATAATTCAAAACCAATATTCCAAATGGTATTGCTACATGTAAAGAAGGTACTGCGTTATCTAACGGGTCGTGTAATGCATAGAAAGAAGTGTATGCCCCATCTTGGTAAAGTAAAGCATCCATGCCTGGTATCCACGAAGAAGTCACCTCTACATTGAAGAATAAATAATAAGGAACTGCAAGTGCGTAAATTAAGAGGTAATTCATAGTAACTTTATCAGTCATATCTCTATCTCCGCTATATGCAAAATATACAGTCGTGACATAGATTAAGAAAAGATAGATGAACAGATAATGGAAATTCAAAATTGCCGTTAGAGTATCATTGTAAAAAAAATCCTGAATTCCTTTAGTGAATTCACCTTCAATTGAGTAAAGCCAGCTGGTCCAATGTCCAACATTCATCTTGATCGGTTCATTAAGAGAATCAGTAATTGATTTCCATCTGATAATAATGATATATCCAATAGCGTGTAGATAGTATCGCTTTTCATGGAATTCTTTTATCCAATCTCTTACGGGAATTCTACGACCTTTTATTTTCAATGTGAATGCCCAACAAATAATTGGCGTCAAAAATAGAATCATGTACATCATGACTCTATATGGGCTCATACCTTTGTCGCCCCTTATGATGATATATCCTTTTTGACTACAAAAACAAATAATGATTGATTAGTCAATGAAAAAATAATATCCAGTATGTACCTTTACAAATAATCACATCATGGAATATCTATGTCGGGAAAGTGGGAACAAGCCCCGGAAAATACCTTGGAAAGTCTCCGACATGGGATTGTTCAGGCTGATGGTATAGAACTCGATATTCGCCTGACCAGTGATAATGAACTTATCGTCCACCATGATTCTGTTGTATCTATTCCAAAAGAGAACTTAGATAACCGCAGTAAGTGGGTAGAAAATTGGAGTTTAGATGAACTAAAGAATGAGGGGTTCTGCTCTCTAGATGACATACTGAATGATTCCATAATAAGAAAACAGTGGATTGAAAAGGGTAAGATGGTTTGTCTTGAATTCAAAAGGCCGCATCTACTATCCCCTAGTGGTAGGGGGATATTTTCTAAGTCAAGGCAGATAAGTAATTTGAGTGCCGCTATGAAAATAGCAGAATTCAAATTAAAACAAGAAGAAATTCCAAATCAAAACTCGGTTTTCTATTCATTCTACAAAGGTATGAATAAAATAATTGAAAAAGAATCTATTACACGTAATTGGGCTGAATTAATGCCATCTGTACCAACTATTGGAACACGTACAATGAAGAGGATGTATGCATACCCACAATATTTCATAACCCCATTTTCCCGTCTAGTCAAGAAACATAGAAATTCAGGTTCTTCGATGGTTCCATGCGCAATGGAATATTTCACACCGATTTATTCACGTGCACTATTTGGAAGAATGGTTGGCCTACAAGGAAAGCGTAGAGAATATCTATCGAGATGTCAAAAGGGAACCCCGACTTATGTATGGCCAACTAAACCCGAATTAGAACACAAAGTATTGAGTGCTGGATTAACTGCACTAAGCGATCACTTAGATCCAAATTTAACTTGGTTGCCAAGTGATAAAGCAAGATGGTTTAATCCTGCGACAATGCCTCTAGATGAAAGTCAAAATTTCATATTGGACAATGCAACTAAAGACCAGCATCTTTCGATAATTAAGCAATTAAAATTAGAAACCCCAACATGGAATGAATGTGATAAACAAAGGAAAATTGAACTGATTAAGTATTGGCGTAAAAAATGGAATTGGCAAATTGACATAGATGATACAATAGTAAAAAGCACAGACTCTCCGCCATGGGAGAGTGTTAGATTAATTGGACATCGGGGTTCAGGAAAAACATCTAGACCTGTAATCAAGTGATTACTCTATATGTCGCAATGTTTGCTGTTCAGCATAATACTTAGGTCGATAAATTGGAACACCCTTTCCACCACGGAAAACTGACCTCTCATCAACTATCTGAGCACCTATACCAGCGACTCTTGCCCATCCAAAGAAAGTAGTATAGTAAGTTGGGTCTGTCAAACCAACATGATGCAATAATGCACCACTAGCGATATCGACATTTGCGTTTGGGTTACTTATTTTTGGATTTTCCCCTAAAACTCTTGGCGCTACTTCTCTAAGTGTTCTTATTATCTTGAAGTTTTCATCATCTGGACATATCTCTTCTCCAAGTTCAAACTGAACGGTTGCACGAGGATCTTCAACCCTCAAAACTGCATGTCCAAAACCAAATATTGGCCTACCTGCATCTAATTCTGCACGAACAAATGCCTCGACTTCATTGGTATCACTGGTTCCAATCTTTAGAACAAATTCCAAACAAGATTGATTTGCACGACCATGCAATGGCCCTGATAGTGCATTCATTGCACCAGCAATAGAAGAGTAAACTGTAGCCTTACCCGATGCTACTGCCTTGCCTGTAAATGTAGAAAGATTACCTCCCCCGTGGTCCATATGTAATACCAAATAGGTTGAAATTACTCTATTCATAATCTTTCGGTCTACATTTTCAAGACCTAATGTATTGATGAATCGATCTACCAAAGAAAGTGAAACATCGTCATCAGGAATATCAGAATCTCTACCCTCTCTGATTCTAAAGATAAGACCCATCAATCTAGGCATTCGGGCGATAAGATTCAATGCGTCTTCTTTCCAATCATCTGCAGTTTCAAACATTCCTAGAGTGTGTATTCCGACAGACAGCCAGTCCATTGGATGACCAAATTTAGGAAGAGTACGTAAGACGGATTCTAAATCACCAGGAATCTCAGCACGACTAGCTAAATCCATTCGAATTTCTTGAGATTGGGAGGCATTTGGCAATTCTTTATTCATAAGAAGATAAACAATATCTTCAGGCTCAAAACTTGCTAATTCCCTTATTGGGTATCCACAATAGTGTACACCTTCAGTTGGAGTGACAAATGAGGTGCGACATGTACCGACTGGAACTCCTCTAAGACCGATGTTCAAATGCTTATCTGTCAGTTCCAGTAACACATCTTCATCAGTCAAATTAATCCCCCTTAACATCCCGAGAAACCACTTGTGTATAAAGTCGGCCTCTACAAAAACAAAACAATTTGAATGTTATTTATTTTTATTTGGCCAACTACGAAATCCTTTTGTCGCTTGCCTATCAGAAAAAATTTGAATCCTTATTGTGTTACCATCGATTACTATAGCATCATCTGAGGTTAATCCTGGGCATGATTTTTTAACGTCTTTCCATGCTCTTTCAGAAGATAGATTTTCGGACCACCAAGGAAATGCTGCACATTGTTGAGGCCTAACTTGGTAGATGTCACATTGTTTTGAACCATCCAAATAAATACATACATCATCACTTTTGCGACTGTTTAGAATATATCTTCCGTCCAATGTCTTTCGACAATCTCTCTCCAACCAATCTGAGACTTCCATATCAAAATGTTCTGCGATTCTTTTGGCATCATTGGTACTGAGAAACACTATTCCGCCGGGTTCATCGCAACACTTACCACATTCAGGCTGACATGAGAAGGGAACTCCCTTCATCCACCAAGGTGCTTTCATTCTTCTTCACCCGAAACAAGTACGGATTTTGCAGTCAAGGTAGCTGTTTTTTGATTTCCGTCAGGATGAGGAACTAATGTTTGCTTGATTTCTTTAAGTGAATTAATCGTTAAATTATCTGATGATAAAAGGTCATCTGCAGACACTTCACTATCATTGATATTCCATTCACCTTCAGGCTCATGACTATCTAGAATCGAAGAAATATTTGATGATACTTTCAGAATACTTGTCTTTGCAGTACGCTGCTTCTTCTTTCTTCTATTAGCGGGCTTACGAATTAATTTTGCCTCGACAAATTCTGGCAATGGAGGTTTTTCAGGGTCTATCTCTACTAATTTCTCTTCCAATTCCCTCAAGTCATCTGCAATTAGAATTAAATCTTCAAGTGATGCATCACTAGCCCTCTGGGCTAAATCTATCATAGACTTTTCAAGACCTTCTAGAATTATGGAATTTTCATTTAACTCGAGTTCTGCTGAGTGGAACTGATCATCAAGATTCATTTCAATATCTGTTAAAATATCTGCTGCTTTGCCAAAATCTTCATTCTTTATTCGTGTTCTTTCAGCTACTAAGTGCTTATCACGGTCATGTAAATCTAGGACAGATGGGGCTTCAGGAGTTAAATCTTCTAGAGTTGTTTTAACATGCCTTTCCAATAAGTCTGCTTGCGAACTTGATAGTTCTTCACTGTCCCAATTAGGAGGTTCATACTCTTCGGTGAGTTCAGGTAGTTCACTGGTTAATTCTATACCACCTAGTTCATGGTCGCTATAAACAACATCTACAGCGTTGGAAATAAGTCTTTGAGCAATATCTTCAACACGTTCACGTACAATATCATCATGTTCCATTTGTGATTCAAGAGGCATATCAGAAAGTATTGAAGATACATCGTGTGCATCAACAATCTGTTCTCCACTCCTAATTGATGCTGCTAACTTTTCTAAGTTTGAATTTGTAGATCGCCAACTCAACGCATCATGTGTGACAAGGGTTGCCAACTGGCTATCATCTAGAACAATATTCATCGAGATTGATTTTCTTCTGGCAAATAACATCAGACTTCCTGCACTAGGCTGTTTCATTGTAGTTTGAACACTTCCTCGGCACAAATCCCAAAGTCTTGAGGCAGGCCAATCGCTAGGTGAACATGATGAAGTAAGAACAACATGAACATTCAAATTCAATGCATAATCTATCATTTTACCAATTAAATTTGCCAAGAGTTTGTTTTCTACGATCATATCAATATCATCAAATGCCAATAGTCGACATCCGATTAAAGACTCCTGCCACCCCTCAGGGAGTGCTTCTAGTTGCTCGATTTCAACCCCTGATAGAAGGAAGACATGCCCCTCATGTCTTTGCAATATCGACTGTGAAATTGCATGAATCAAATGTGAGCGACCGGTCTCTCTATCTCCGATAATCAACAATGGATTTAGTGCATTTCCAGGCGAATCAATAACTCCTTCAGCCAATTGAGTTGCTCGGCGATTTTCGACAACTGTGACCCAATGTTTGAATGTATTATGTGTTTCAAAACCAAGTTTTTTGGGCCAATCAAAATCTTTTGGGATATATACAGAATGATGATGTGCTGCAAGGGATATTTCTTGCTCGAGTTCAAGATTTGTTAGTTTATCACTCCTCCTTTGACCTTGCATTACACTCTTCCAAATTGGAGTACCTTCGTCGTCAAATCCAACATAATTATTGTCATCTCCAAAGTTAGATTCACTAATATCTTCTAAAGATTCAAACGTTCTTTGCCTTAAATTGGCTAATCTTTTTGCTACAACATCTGAAACATCATCGCCATCATTGGCTAGGTCTAAAGAAGGTTTAAATTTACGACTATCTCTTCCTAGAACATGGTCTGCAATCAAATCAAATGTTGGCCTATTTGATACACCAACCCTCTGAAGTAACTTCGTAGTGCGTGCATCTTGAACTGACTTTCTCCCAAGTAAATGATTAAGTTTAGATTTAGAGGGGGTAAAATCTTTTGAAGGCTCTGAGTTATCAGTTTCACTAGATTCACCGTCTAAAGATTGTAAATGTCGCTTGGCATTATCCAATGCTGAGTGAAGCCTTTGCCTACGATTCATCATTGTCTATCACCTGTTACTTTCTTCAATTCTTTACCCTTTTCATCAAATAATTTTCCCGAGGACTTGGCTGTATTTTCACCTTTAGTCCATTCTTGGTAATGCTCATCAACGGTGGTAATAGTTTGTTTTCGGGTTGCAGATTCTCTAGAAAACTTTGATACTTTTGTATCAACTTTGACCCCTCTTGCCATCAACGGGTTCAACGATGTATCTTGATTTTTATCAAGTATTACCGCCAATTGCTGGTGTTTCTTTTCCGATTTCATTGACTTAATCGAAGGATTCTTCTTAGCAGCTTTCTGCATACTTGCTTGAATTAGAGATTTATCAGAAGATTGGTCATTTTCTTTGAATGTTTTATTGAAGGCATTATCTTGACGTTGAGAGTATTCTGCCAGGTTATCAGAAATACCTAATTTTCTTGCCTTATAAGATTCTAAATTGCCAATATCAGTTAACTCAGCATTATTTTTTACTGCTGCTGAGATTCTACTTTTCGAAATATGCACCGAATCATTATGCTTTTTTGATTTTCGAACTTTTCTCCTCTTCATCCTAATCGGGCTACGAGGCACTGGTGATTTTATTTTGATAGAAACTTTAGGCGCCGGCTCATCTATAAGTTCTATTTCAGATAATGATTGGTTACTATGCTCTGGAATAACTGATGAGTCATTATCATCAAGAACATCATCTAAACTATTATCTCCATATTTCTCATCTTGATATGATTTCACAATAAATTCCTTACTCGCTTCCTCAAATACTTCCTGAATCGGAGAGATTTGAGGCACTTGTCGTGATTCCTCGCTCCATTGATCAACAACTTGGGCTAAATTTTCACCAGCAGAAATAACATCTTCTTGTTCGATAATTGGACTTCCTCCAACAAGTTCAACACTGGAAGAATGAATTAAATCACCAGTTCTTGATGCATGAAGGTTTAGTTGCTGCTGAATCCACATAGACTCTTCTTCACTAACATCTCTACAAATTGGATGCTCGAACAATGATTCATCTTCCATTAACCATAAATCAACAATGTTTGTCGACAACTCTTCTACTTCTCTTGTAATACTGTGTCTTGTTTTTGATTCAAATGATGAAAGATCGCAAGATAATAACAATGCGTGGTCTTCCATTCGAACCTCATCGGCTATGCTACGAATGAAGTCCATCAAGGCTGAATCATCATTTCTGCTAGACAAGTATTCTAAGCCATCGATAGCTACTATTGCTTGTTTATTAGCCCATAAGAAGTTCAAAATTTTTCTTCTTAAATTTTCTAAGTCTGATGAAATTGCCCCTTCTTCGTCACTTGTACTGAGCCAGAGGCAAGAACTAACTGGTATGTCATGTGCTCTATTCAAAATTGTAGGATGAGTTCTAGTGATTATTTGAATCGGCCTTCCATGCCCTGCTAAAGCACCCGATAGTTCAACTAAAAGACTAGAATCATCCGCATCAAATAGTATTACATCTCCTAGATTCAATTGCCTTGTATTGCCTTCAAGTTTCCTTAGTTGTGCTTGGGTTTTCTGTCTTATAAATTCAGGAGCATCGACCGTTGCTTCCATTTCAGGTAGGCGGTTGTCTCTTGCCCATCTTCTCGATTGTAATTTTACTTGATTCCACCATTGCCCATCATCGCTTGATTCATTTTGTTCTTGAGAGTAAATATTTGCATCAGGATATAATCTTATGACTTTATCTAATTCCTCTTCTGAAAGTTCATGTAATGAAATTAAAGCATCTATTGCTGTTGCATCACTCTCAATCTCTAACAATGCCTCAAGACCCATTTTAATCGCATCAGACTCATGAATTGCAATTTTTGGCATTCCATCTTGAATAATCACTTGACTAATACGTGGCATCAATTCTTTTGGTTTACGCTCAATACGAATATGACCAGAAACATTGAGTCTCGACATATCACCTGCTAGTTGCTTCAAAGCGTCGTGTCCACCACGGCGAACTTCTATGACAACCCCCTGAGGTAATTCGACCATTAGATAGACCCCTACGAGTCAAGCCTTCGCTATATGTTCTTGAAAGGTGCGGATGAATTACTGTGAAATGTTGGTTTTTGACACTCATTGAAAATTACCATCATGTGATTGTAAAGTCTAATTGGTCGAATTATTACCCTGTATCATGGCAGAGCAAGGGGGGCTACCCAAAGGCATTCTTCCATTCCATCAATTGCCAGTCTCCAAGCCACAACGTAATCAATTACTTTTGATGATTTTAACGATAATGACATTAACCATTTTTACATTATTAGCATGGATTTCTTTAGAATTGCCGGCATGGTCTGTGATTGTTATAATAATTATAACTGGATTTATCTCATCTCTTTTCTTACCAAACCAATTGGCTATTCTCAATACACCTTTAGGAGTAAATCTCAATCACCCTTTCTTTGAAGACCAACCGATCGGTAAAGCGGAAGTTTACATTGGCCTCTCTGACGGGACATGGATAAAACCTGGAAATGATAGATTGAAGTTGGCACGCGATGAATTAATTGGCGGATACAATATTGTCGAAGATAATGAAAATTATACTAGTTTAGGTCATTTTAGTAATTCAAGGAATTATAAAACAATAAACATGCAAGTAACTTTGATCAATCAAGCACTTTCTCTTCGAGATGCTGTTAATGATGTCCAAGATGATATCGAAGATGCACGAGATAGGGAGTCTGAAGAAAGCGGATTACTCGATAGAGAATGGATGGATGAAGAAGAAATGGACATTTCCGGGCCGATTTCTAAAATAATTGGCCGAAGTGAATGAAAAAACTCTTTTTTGCCCTGCATATTCAAAGGCTTAATCGTTTTCGAAAGGTTGTGAATAGGTTATCAAAATGGCAATCGAGACTTGAGTCTCTTGGTTCCAATGAGCGTGACACGCTATTAGGGACCTCCCTTTCCAAATTGTTCACAAAACTACCACTCTGGCTATCACACCCTGCTAACATCGGAGGATTCTATGGATTACTTGTGGCAGTCGCACTCTTACTACCCTACCGCTTTGCAAGTGATGACCACACTGGCTGGTTAGCTGATTGGGGACTTCACTGTTGTTTGTTGCTAGTAGCTTGTTTCTTCCTTGGAATATGCTCTACAATAATAATCAGCATTACTGGAAGATTCCCCACTGCGCCACCCCGCTCAATCCTTTATCCAATGCCGTTTATCGGATTGGCCCTACTAACTATTGATAGAACTGATATTTTGGAGATTCCTGCAATTGTTTCATGGCTCCTAATGCTACTTCCTGGGCCGATGTATGTCCATCTATCTTGGGCACCAAGATGGAGGCTACTATGCATGATTGAAGATGGAAGAAACCCATTTGAAGCAATGGAGGACGAAGAAAAAGAATATGAATCCTTTTCCGAAGATATTGAATCAGAGGATGCCGAGATGATGTCAGTAGTCGATGATTTTGAATCCGAATGATTAGATTAGTCCAACTTCTGGTCCGACTTTTTCGAATATAGATAGAACTTCATTTAGGTCATCTCGAGTAAGACCTGCAGACATCTGAGTTCGAATTCGTGCCTTGTCACGTGCAACCATAGGAAATACGATTGCCCCAGCCATAACACCATGCTTTGCAAGGGAGTTTGTCATAGACTTTGCAACACTAGACTCCCCACACATGACTGGAATTATCGGAGTAGTGGAAACACCAGTATCAAACCCTAAATTTTGTAATTCTTTCCTGAAATAATTTGTGTTCTCCCATAATTTTTGATGATGTTCAGGCTCTTCCATCAATACTTCTACAGCCGCTTTTTGTGCTGCTGCAACACCGGGTGGTTGTGATCCAGATAGCAACCAAGAACGAGAATGATTCAAAGCATGATTTCGAGTCATTTCGCTGCCTGCAAGAATTCCTCCTTGTACACCGAGTGCCTTAGAAAAGGAACCTACTTCAAAATCTACTTTACCTTGTAATTTGAAATGATCAACTATGCCTGCTCCTCCATCGCCAAGAACACCCTCTCCGTGGCAATCATCAACATATATCATAGCATCATACTGTTCAGCTAATTTATGAATTTCATCAAGTGGGGCGATGTCACCATCCATTGAAAACACACCATCAGTAATTATCAATTTCCTTTCACTATCTTGGTACTGTTTCAATACTGCTTCTAATTCACCCATGTCATTGTGTGCATAAACACCACGACTTGCTTTTGTCAATCGAACGCCATCTATAATCGAACCATGATTTAATTCATCACTAATAATTACATCTTGGGGCCCTGATACTAGAGTTGGAATTAAACCTACATTAACTGTATATCCTGCAGAATAAATTAGAGATGATTCTACTTTTTTGAATTCTGCTACTTTCTTTTCTGCCTCCAAATGAATGTCCATAGTTCCGGCGATTGCCCTAACACTGCCACTACCTGAGCCGTATCTTCTAGTTGCTGAAATCATGGCTTCGACAACTTTTGGATGCGTGGTAAGGTTGAGATAATTATTTGCTGAAAGCATTATTGTAGGTTTACCTTCAATAGTACATCTTGGCTCATTTGAACTTTCAAGAGTTGGAGGTTCCCAAAGTAATGATTGTGAAGATAGTTGTTCATACCTTTCTTTCATCCATGACATATCACCGGGCATAGTCTCACCTATCCAATGCAGTAGTCGATACTTGAAGTGCTTTTGTATCATTTCTTTGAACTTAAAATCCAAGAAACTCAAAAAGGGCGGGCACTTGGGAGGTTTGTGCGGATAAGTGGAATCGTCAGTAGTGGACTTGGTAGAGCACATGTGTTCATGGCTCAAAAGCACTATCAAGACCAATTCGTTGATGTCATGGGCAAAAGTGTCTGGCCTGGAACTCTTAATCTAAGCGTTTCGGGTGTCAATCTAGTAAACTATATCTCATTGAGAATTAAATCCGGTATTGATACCCTAGACGCTGAAAAACAAGATATTGATGATGCAAAGCAAATTTCGCTAGAAAATATCGAAAGTTTACGAATTAGAGGA
>MDSV01025126.1_pt1 | contig 15648 bp, 17 predicted proteins | sample 810851 | NCBI WGS metagenome assembly MDSV01 (sample SAMN05326640, study PRJNA326480) | marine metagenome | isolation source: seawater | place: Atlantic Ocean: North East | collected 2012
AAGATTAAAAATGGCAAATGTATAAATAAAATCACAGGAAATAAAATTAAAGCTATAATTCCTGTTCACGTATTCGGCCACCCAAGCGATATTGAAAATATCCTGTTAATTGCAAAAAAATATAAATTAAAAGTAATCGAAGATGCTGCTGAGGCTTTAGGAAGTTATTATAAGAAAAAACATTTAGGTACTTTTGGGGAGATAGGCTGTTTTAGTTTTAATGGAAATAAAATAATTACTACTGGAGGAGGTGGTATGGTTGTTTCTAATAAAAAAAATTTAGCAAAAAAAATAAAACATTTGACCACAACAGCAAAATTAAAACATAGGTGGGAATATATTCATGATGAAGTTGGTTTTAATTTTAGAATGCCCAATATTAATGCAGCTCTTGGTCTTGCACAAATGGAAAAAATTAATATTTTTTTAAAAGCTAAGAGAGCACTTTTCAGAAAATATCAATCAGTTTTTAAAAATATTAAGGAAATTTCTATTTTTAAGGAGCCGCCAAACTCTAAAAGTAATTATTGGTTACAAACAATTATTTTAACTCCTAAATTTAAAAAAAATAAAGATTTATTAATAAAAAGATTACATGGAAAAAAAATTTTTTCAAGACCTGTTTGGAAGTTGCTCTCTGAACTTAAGCCTTATAAAAAATGTTCAAGAATGAACCTTTCTGGATCAAAAGAAATTTATGAAAGATCAATAAATATCCCAAGTAGTCAATATTTAGAATTAAAATAATTTATGAAAGAAATATTATTAATTGGAAGTGGAGGCCACTGTTTATCATGTATAGATGTGATTGAATTAGAAAAGAAATTTAAGATTATAGGTTTGGTTGATAATTTAAATTTAAAATCGAAATTTGGATATAAAATTTACCCTGAAAGAGATTTAAAAAAACTTTCTAAAAAAATTAAATATGCCTTTATTACGGTTGGCCAAATAAATAATTTTAAGATCAGAGAAAAACTATTCAAAAAAATTGAAATGTATGGATTTAAAACTCCCTCGATATTTTCTCCTTTATCATATGTTTCCAAAAGAGCAAAAGTTGAAAATGGTTCAATTATAATGCATGGTTCAATTGTTAATGCTGGCGCTATTATAGGAAAAAATTGTATTATTAATAACAAAGCATTAATCGAACACGATGTGATAGTAAGAGATAATTGTCATATATCTACTAATTCAACATTAAATGGAGAGGTGGTAGTAGGTAATAATTCATTTATTGGAAGCTCTTCAGTAGTTAAACAAAAAATTAAAATTGGTAAAAATTGTTTTATAAATGCAAATATATTTATTGACAAAAATTTAAAAGATAATTCAAAAATTTATGAGTAATAAAACGATAATTATTGCAGAAATAGGCGTTAATCATAATGGTAACGTTGTATTAGCAAAAAAACTTATTGACTTAGCAAAAAAATCAGGCGCAAATTATGTAAAATTTCAAACATTTAAAGCACAAAATTTAGTATGTAAAAATACAAAAGCTGCAGAATATCAAAATCGAAATCTTGAAAAAAAAGATAGTCAATATAATATTCTTAAAAAATTAGAATTATCAGAAAATGATTACAAATCACTATTAAAATACTCACGAAAAAAAAAAATTAAATTTCTTTGTAGCCCTTTTGATTTAGAAAGCCTAAACTTACTCTATCGTCTTAAAATATTTGACATTAAGATAGCTTCTGGAGAAATAACGCATTATATTTTTTTGAAAAAGTTAGCAAAATTTGCGAAAAAAATTTTCTTGTCTACTGGCATGTCGACAATCGAGGAAGTATCAAAAGCAATCAATATTCTTATTAAAAATGGTATGCCAAAAAAAGACATAGTAGTTTTACACTGTCACACAAATTATCCGACCCAGCTAAAAGAGGTGAATTTGTTGGCTATGAAAAGCATGAAAAAAAAATTCAAAATAAATGTAGGTTATTCTGACCACACAGAAGGGGAAGAAACCGCCATCGCTGCAGTAGCACTCGGAGCAAAGGTGATAGAGAAGCACATTACTTTAAATAAAAAAATGCGTGGTCCAGACCATAAAGCAAGTATGGAACCCGAAAATTTCATCAAATATGTAAAAGCTATAAGAAAAACAGAGACCTTATTAGGATCTAAAATTAAAAAACCTACCAAGGTTGAGCTGAAAATAAAAAAAATTGTAAGGAAGTCAATTGTTGCGAAAAAACTAATTAAAAAAGGAGAAATTTTTTCACACTTAAATATTATTTGCAAAAGACCCGAGGGAGGTATTTCCTCTATTTATTGGGACAAAGTAATAGGTAAGAAATCTAAAAAAAATTTCAGGACTGATCAATTCATAACATTAAAATGAAAATTTGTTTTGTAACAAGCACCAGAGCTGATTTTGGGTTATTAAAAAACGTTATAATTAAATTAAAACGCGAAAAAAAGTTTAGTACAAAATTAATCGCTTCAGGCACTCACTTCTCAAAAAAATTTGGTTCAACTTTTGAAGAAATTAATCAAAATAAAATAAGTATAGATAACAGGATAAATATTAATAATATTTTATACGGCCGAGAGAGTGTCACAAATACAATGGCAAAATGTTTAAGCGAGTCTAACAAAATATTCAAAAAAATGAGACCTGATTTACTTATAGTTTTAGGGGACAGATATGAGATCTTAGCTTTTGCTCTATCAGCATATATTTTAAGAATACCTATCGCGCACATTCATGGTGGAGAGGTAACTAAAGGAGTATTAGACGATGCATTTAGACATTCTATTACTAAATTATCTCATTTTCATTTTGTTGCAAACAACACCTATAAAAAGAGGGTCATACAACTCGGTGAAAACTCAAAACATGTTCATGTCGTGGGCGGCTTAGGAGCAGACAGTATTTTTCAAACAAAATTTCTTACAAAGAAAGAAATTGAAAAAAAATATAAAATTAAACTTAAAAAAAATTTTTTTCTAGTAAATATTCAGCCAGAAGCTGTTAGTAAAAATAAAATAAAAAAAAATACTAAAATATTATTATCTGCAATAAAATCCAAGAGAGATGCAAATTTTATTTTCACCTTTCCTGGTGCAGATGTAGGAAACGATGTTATAATTCAAGAAATAAATAAATTTGTAAAAAAAAATAATAATTGTTTTTTATTTAAATCTTTAGGACAAAAAAATTACTTTTCATTTTTAAAGTACTCTAGTGGAATGATTGGCAATTCTTCTAGTGGGCTTTTAGAAATGCCATATTTTAGAAAAGGAACTATCAACATAGGGGAAAGACAGGCAGGTAGATTGTATTCTAAAAGTGTAATTAACGTGAAATTTAACAAAATCGAAATTCAAAAAACAATAGAAAAATTGTTAACAAAAAAATTTTTAAGGAAAATTCAACAAATAAATTCACCATATGGAAGGCCAGGTGCTTCAACAAAGATTGTAAGAATTCTTAAAAGAAAAAAAATAAGAAATATTTATAAAAAAGAATTTTTTGATATTGACACTCATTAATATGAAAAAGCTAATTATCTGTTTTGACATTGATAACGTCATTTGTAAATCACTTACAAATGAATATGAAAAATCACTGCCATATAAAAAAAATATTAGAATGATTAATTTATTGAAGAAGAGGGGACACTACATAAAAATTTTTACCTCACGATTTATGGGTAGAAATAAAGAGAATTCCAAGCTTGCAAAAAAACAAGGTCTCAAAACTACAAAGTTACAACTTAAAAAATGGAAGGTGAATTACGATGAATTAATTTTTGGAAAGCCTTCCTATGATTTATTTATAGACGATAAAAGTCTCTTTTTTAAAAAAAATTGGGCCTCGACAATAAAAAAAAAGATAAATAAAAAAAAAACTATGAAATCAATTGTAACAGGAGGAGCAGGATTTATAGGAAGCCATCTAGTAGAACATTTAGTAAAAAATAAACACAAGGTTCTTGTAATTGATAATTTTAAAATTGGCAGAAGACAAAATTTAAAAAGTATTAGAAATAAAGTTAAGATTATAAATTGTGACATCAGAAATTTTGAAAAAATTTCGAAATATTTTAAGGGAGCAGATAATGTGTTTCATCTCGCTGCTTTAGCAGATATTGTTCCAAGTATTGAAAATCCGAACGAATATTATTCAACAAACGTTACCGGAACTTTCAATGTTTTGAAAGCATCTATACAAAACAATGTTAAAAGATTTATTTATTCTGCATCTTCATCTTGCTATGGAATTCCAAAAAAATACCCAACAAAAGAAAATAGCGATATAAGCCCAGAATATCCTTACGCTTTAACTAAAAGACTTGGAGAGGAGTTAGTACTTCATTTTGCAAAAGTTTATAATTTAAATGCTACTTCTTTGAGATTTTTTAACGTTTATGGCTTAAGAGCCAGAACCACAGGAAGCTATGGAGCAGTATTTGGGGTATTTTTGGCGCAAATTCTTGCAGGAAAGCCTTTAACTATTGTAGGCAATGGAAAACAGAAAAGAGATTTTACTTATGTCTCAGATATTATTGATGCGATAGCCAAAGTTTATAAAAAAAGATCTCTATTAGGCGATGTGTTGAATGTTGGAAGTGGAGAGACTGTTAGTATTAATAAAATAGCGACATTGTTAGGTGGAAAAAAAATCAATATTCCTAAAAGACCTGGAGAACCAGATATAACATTTGCTGACATTCAAAAAATTAAAAGAAAAACTGGATGGAGACCTAAAATAAATATAAACCAAGGTATTAAGATAATGCTTAAAAATATCAATGATTGGAAAAATGCTCCAATATGGACACCAAAAAAAATTAATCTTGCAACAAAAAAATGGTTTTTTTATTTAGGAAAAAAATAATTATAAATGAATAAAATATTTGAAATTAACAATTTAATTAGTCGAATAAGACTTGAAAAGAAAAAAAATAAAAAGATAGTTCATTGTCATGGTGTATTTGATTTAATTCATGTTGGTCATATAAAACATTTTAAAGAAGCAAAAAAAAATGGGAACTTTTTGGTGGTGAGTATAACATCCGATAAATTTGTAAATAAAGGATCTGGAAGACCAATATTTAATCAAAACTTAAGGGCGGAATTTCTAAGCTCTATCTCATTAATAGATGCGGTAGTAATTAATAATAATTTGACTTCAGAAAAAATTATATCTCAAATAAAGCCAGATATTTATTTTAAAGGACCAGATTACAAAAATAACGAAGCAGATAGGTCTAAAAACATTTACAAAGAAATAGCAGCAATTAAAAAGGTAAAAGGAAAAATAGTTTACTCTGACGATATAACTTTTAGTTCTAGTAATTTAATAAATACTCACTCAAATTATTTTAGTGAGGAACAAAAAAAATATATCAAAAATATATCAAAAAAATACAGTTTTAATTTGATATACAACAAGCTTAAGAAGTTGGAAAAACTTAAAGTACTTCTTATTGGTGAAACTATTATAGATCAATATATCTTTGGAGATGTACTAGGAAAATCTGGTAAGGAGCCTCATTTGGTTTTAAATGAAAATAAAAATGAATCTTATTTAGGGGGAGCAGCCGCAATTGCTAATCATTTAGCTTCTTTCTGTAAAACTGTTAAATTTCTTACATTAGCCGGAAAAGAAAAAGAAAATTTAAATTTTATAAAAAAATTGTTAAGAAAAAACATCAGCATTAAATTTTTTAATAAAAAAAATTCATCTACTATTATAAAAAAAAGGTATATCGATGAAGTAACAAAAAATAAATTGTTAGGCGTGTATCATATAAATGATGACATATTAAAAGATAATTCTGAAAAAGTTCTTATAAATTTCATTAAAAAAAATATACCGTATTTTGATTTAATATTAGTATCAGACTATGGACATGGATTTATTTCCAAAAAAACTGCAGCTGCAATAAATTCGTCAAAAATTTTCTTTTCTTTAAATGCCCAAATTAATGCTTCGAATAGAGGTTTTCATTCTCTGATAAAATATAAAAATATTGACAGTTTGATTATTAACGAAAATGAGTTACGCCATGAAATGAGAGATAAATCTGGTAATTTAGAAACATTAGGACTTCAATTAATTAATCATTTAAAAATAAATAAACTCATAATTACTAGAGGTGATAAAGGCGCCATGTTAATTGAGAAAAAAGGTAAAACTATTTATGCTCCTGCTTTCGCTAATAAAGTAGTTGATAAGGTCGGAGCAGGTGACACAATGTTAGCTGTTACTTCTTTATGCATGAAAATTAAAATGCCGAATGATTTAGCATTATTCTTGGGTTCCCTTGCAGGAGCTTCCGCAGTAGAAAGTATAGGAAACAGTAAATTTATTAATAAAGAGCAACTTGTAAGGCAGATACAATTCTCAATAAAATAACTTATGAAAAAAAACTTTTTTAAAAAATACTTCAGTCTTCAAACTCAGCTTTTTAATTTTGACAATCAAACTATTAAAAATTTAGAAAAGGTGAAGAAGCATATTAAAATTACAAAAAAGAGAGGGAAAAAAGTTATTATATTTGGTAATGGTGGAAGCGCTGCTATTGCTAATCATTTCTCAGTAGATTTAACTAAAATATCAAAAATAAGGTGCGTAAATTTTAATGAAAGTAGTTTGCTGACTTGTTTTTCAAATGATTACGGGTATGAAAATTGGGTTAAAAAAACTTTAGAATTCCATGCTGACGCCGGGGATTTAATTATTTTAATCTCATCAAAGGGAGAGTCAAAAAATATGATAAATGCTTGTAAATACTTAAGAAAAAAAAGATTTTTTCCAGTAATAACATTAACTGGATTTAAAAAAAATAATTCATTAAGTAAAATTGGTCACATAAATTTTTGGGTAAATTCAAAGATTTATAATCATGTTGAAAATACCCACCAACTTTTACTTTTATCCTTAGTCGATGCAACAAAGAAAAAATAAAAAAATTTTTATAACTGGTGGAGCCGGATACGTCGGGGCAGTACTAACTCCTTATTTAATCAGCAAAGGGCATCAAGTTACTGTTTTTGATTTAATGATTTATGGAGAGGACGTTTTAAAAAAACATCAGAATTTAAAAGTTATTAAAGGTGATATTAGAGATATAAAACTACTAAATGAGGAATTACCAAAACACGACACATTAATTCATTTGGCATGTATTTCAAATGATCCTAGTTTTGAATTAAATCCTGAACTTGGCAAATCAATAAATTTAGATGCATTTGAACCACTGGTTGAGAGTTCTTTGAAAAATAAAATTGAAAGATTTATTTACGCCTCATCCTCCTCTGTTTATGGAATAAAAAATGAAAAAAATGTCAATGAAAAAATGTCACTTGAGCCATTAACAGATTATTCAAAATTTAAAGCTGATTGTGAAAAAATTTTGCTAGACAATGAAAATTCAAATTTTACTCCTGTAGTTATTCGACCAGCTACCGTTTGCGGATACTCTCCAAGACAAAGATTAGATGTAGTGGTAAACATTCTAACTAACTTGGCTTACCACAAGAAAGAAATAAGTGTGTTTGGGGGAGACCAATTAAGACCAAATATTCATATTTATGACATGGTAAGAGCTTACAATTACTTAATAGAGGCAGATAAAGATTTAGTTTCTGGTCAAATATTTAACGCAGGTTATGAAAATCAATCAGTAAATCACTTAGCATCATTAGTAAAAAAAGTAATTGGCGATGAGGTAAAAGTTAAAAATATAAAATCAAATGATAATCGCTCATATCATATATCATCTGAAAAAATAGAACAAAAACTAGGTTTTAAAACAGAAAAAACTATCGAAGACGCAATATCAGACTTAAAAGAAGCTTTCGAAAAAAAATTATTAACAGATACTTTGTCTAATGAAAAATATTTTAACATTAAAAGAATGAATAATATAAAACTAAAATAATTTATGAATTTTGAAATATTAAAGAAAAAAGCACTTAAATTGAGACAAAAAACTTTTGAAGCATTTATAGAGAAGGGCGAAGCTCATTTGGGAGGAAGTTTTTCAATGATAGAAATTTTACTATCAATTTATGAAATTTTTTTAAAGAAGGAAGATAAGTTTATTTTGAGTAAAGCCCACGCTTCTTTTCCATTATGCTTACTTCTTAGAGACAAAGGTTTTAATACACAAATTAAAACCCATTTAGAAATAGATGAAAAAAATGGCATAAACTGTACTACTGGTAGCTTAGGCCACGGTCTTCCAATTGCCACTGGCATGGCATTCGCGAGAAAAAAAACAAAAAAAAAGGGGAGAATTTTTGTGATGATAAGTGATGGAGAATGCCAAGAGGGCACGACTTGGGAAAGTTTATTAATTGCGTCTAAACATAAGTTGGATAATTTAATAATTATTGTTGATTATAACAAATTGCAAGCATTATCAAAAATAAATGATGCACTCCCACTAGAAAACTTAGAGAAAAAATTTAAAGCATTTAACTGCCATTGTATAGCTATTAAAAAAGGTCATGATTTCAAATCTATTATTAATGGATTAAAAAAAATTAAAAAAGATAAAAAACCAAATGTGTTAATTGTCCATACAGTAAAAGGAAAAGGTATAAAAGAATTTGAAAATGATACGATTTGGCATGCTAGGCAATTGAAGGGCGAAGAAATAGTTATTGGAAGAAAAAGATTAAATTTAAAATGAGAAGAAGATTTGGACAATTAATTAACGAGTTAGCGAAAAAAGACGATAAAATAGTATTGTTAGTTGGGGATATCGGTTATGGAATTTTTGATGAATTTAGAAAAAATAATCCAAAAAAATTTTTTAATATGGGAATTTGCGAACAAAGTTTAATTGGAACAGCATCTGGTATGGCTTTAGAGGGTTTAAAACCATGGGTTTATACAATTACACCTTTTTTAATTGAAAGACCTTTTGAGCAGTTAAAATTAGATATCGATCAACAAAATGTAAATGTAAAATTGGTGGGTTATGCAGACTATCCAGAGCTTGGACCAACACATTCAGAGACGAATGCTAAAGAACTCATGAAGCTTTTAAAAAATATAGAGGCTTTTTTTCCAGAAAATAGCGAACAAACAGAACAACATGTTTTATATTGTTATGAAAAAAAAGGTCCAACATTTATTAGTCTCAAAGCAGATAAAAATATTGGAAAAAAGTGGTAATTATTTATGAGTAATTTTTTGAATAAAAGTGAAAAATTATTATCTAACGAATTTGAAAAGCAGGGATTTATAATAAAAGATATCAAGGATCAAGACTCTTTAAAGAAAATAAAAAAAATTTTTGTAGATCTTAATAATAAAAATCTTAAAACAAATAACATTTCTTTAGACTCGACACACAAAAAAATTAATTCAAACAATATTAATCAATTCAGGATGAAAATAATAAATGAGATTAACAAAACAAATAATCTAAGAGAACTTTATTATAAAATTTCTAAACCAATATTAGATGTAATTTTAGGAAATGAACTCTCAATGCAATTAAGAATAAACCTAAGTATACAATTGCCAAAAGATAAAAGTTCTCTTTTACCAGTGCATTCAGATGTGTGGTCTGGGGACTCGCCTTTTGAAACTGTTGTTTGGCTACCTCTTGTAGATTGTTATAAAAGCAAATCAATGTTCATTTTACCGCCTTCAAAATATAATAAAATAAAAAAAATATTTTTGGCAAAAAAATCAAACTCAAGCCAGCAAATTTATAATAAAATAAAAAAAGACTTAATATGGATAAATATAAAATTTGGTCAAATTTTAGTTTTTAATCAGTGTTTACCTCATGGAAACATAGTTAACGAGGAGAAGGAAACTAGATGGTCATTAAATTGCAGATTTAAGAGTGTCTTTTCTCCGCATAGAGATAAGAAAGTTGGTGAATTTTTCGAACCCATAACTTTGAGAAAAATTAGTGAGTTAGCTATCAAATACAAGCTTCCAAAAATTAAATGAGAAAAGTTAGAGGCTATAATTTTAGCAGAGTTTTTATGGGAGAAAGAGTGCCCCAGCATGTTCAAAATATTGTAATTAAGGATTTTTGTATAAAAAATAAATTAGATTTTCTTTTAAGCGCGACTGAATATTCAATGGAAAATTCATCTTATATTCTTAACCAACTAGTTGAAAACCTAAATGGTTTATACGGGATTGTTGCTTACAGCATTTTCCAACTTCCTGAAAATGATGAAAAAAGAAAAAAATTAATAAAAAAAATACTAAAAAAAAATAAAAAAATCTTTTTTGCCTGCGAAAATTTGCAAATTACTAATCAAAAAGAGATGAGTCGTATAGAAAAAATATGGAATATTAAAAAAACATCTGATCAATTCGAACTTAAAGAATTACAAAAGACAAAAGAAATAAAATGAAAATTAATCTTGTATCTAAACTACATAATGCGACCAGTAGAAATTATCTTGCAAGAATGCAAGATCAAAAAGTTTTTTGTATGAAAACTGCAAAGAAATATGGAAAAGATTATTGGGACGGAAAAAGAAGGTATGGTTATGGTGGATATAAATATATGCCTGGAAGATGGGCAAAAGCAGCAAAAAAATTGATAAAAATTTATAAATTAAAAGCAGGATCAAAAATATTAGATGTTGGGTGTGGAAAAAGTTTTCTTCTTTATGAAATGTTAAAAATAGAACCTAATCTTAAAATCTACGGTTTTGATATTTCAAGATATGCTTTAAAACGAGCAAAAAAACATAAAAATTTAAAAATTTTCTATCACAAAGCGGAAAAGAAAATTCCATATAAAAAAAACTATTTTGATTTAGTTATTTCATTAGCTACTTTACATAATCTTAAAATTTTTGACTTAATAAAATCAATTAACGAAATAGAGAGAGTAGGAAAAAAGAAATATATCATGGTAGAAAGTTTTAATAATGACAGGCAACTATTTAATCTTCAATGTTGGGCTCTAACTTGTCAGACTTTTTTAAGCACTAAAGAATGGTTATGGCTTTATAAAAAGTTTGGATACAAAGGCGATTACGAATTTATTTATTTTAACTAAAAAAATGAAATCACTAATTATTGGGGGATCTGGGAAAATAGGAAAACTTCTGAGTTTAAAAGATACTTTTAAAACTTATTATAATAATAAAATTAATAAAGGAATTAAATTTAATTTAATTTCTGACAAAATTCTCCCAATTTTAAAAAGACTACAAATAAATAGAGTTTTAATTTTATCAGCCATGTCAGATCCTGATGAGTGTTTAAAAAAAAAAAAATATTCAAACTTATTAAATGTATTAAAAACAAAAGAAATCATAAATACATTAGTTAAGGAAAATATTTATTTTATATTTTTTTCCTCAGAATATATTTTTGATGGTCAAAAAGGAAATTATAATGAAAAAAGCAAAGTGAAACCAAAAAACCTTTATGGAAAACAAAAGTATCATATTGAAAAATATATTAATAAAAGAACACGAAATTGTTCGATATTTAGAATTGGAAAAACTTATACTGATGACATTAATGACAACACATTAGTATCTAAAATCTTAAATGAAATTTTAAAGGGAAAAAAACTTTTTAGCTTGGCAAGTGATCAAAAATTCAGCCCCCTCTTTATAAAAGATTTAGAAAAAATATTGAAAATTTTTCTAAAACATAAAATTAAAGGAACTTTTAATATTGGTGGACCTCAGCAACTCTCTAGATTCGAAGTCTTAAAAGAAATTGAAAAATCACTTAAAAAAAAAACTCAAATTGAAATTAAAACTAAAAAAATTTCATTAAACGATGTAAATACATTAGATATACGACCACTAAATGTTACAATGAATATAAAAAAATTAAAAAAAATAATCGATTTTAAACTCAAAACAATTAGTAATGTTTCCCTCAACATGATAAATAAAAATAATGCCAAATTTAAAAATTTTAAAAGAAGATAAAAAAGCTAAATCTACCTCATTTTTTTTTACAAAAGAGAGTGAAGTTTTTAATTTTAACCATGTTAAATTTTTGGAAAATTACTTTTATAAGAAAAAAAAAGATATACGAATTTGTTTACATACTACAAAAGAGTCGAAGCATCACGACATGATAATTCTTCAGCAAAAAAGGAATTTTTATTTACCTCATAAACATTTAAAAAAAGGTGAAACCTACCATATAATTAAAGGAGCCATGATTTGTCTTCTTTTTAATAATAGTGGAAAAATAAAAAAAATTTGTAAATTAAATAAGAATGATATTTTTAGAACTCCTATAAATGTTTTTCATACAATGTCGCCAATTACAAACTATGTTATTTATCATGAGAGCAAAACAGGCCCTTTTTTAAAGAAAAAAGACAGTATCTTTCCTAGCTGGATAAAAGGTCAAAATAATAAAAATGCTTACATTAAACAAATCAAAAGTATAATATCGAAGTATTAAAATCATGGAAGAAAAATTTAAAAATTACTTAACTCGAAGAATTGATAAATCTACAAAATTTGAAAATCTTTTAGAATTTCCAAAATATATTGAGATTGAGACGGTTAATGCGTGTAATGCTAGATGTCCAATGTGTACAATAAATGATTGGGAAAGAAATTACCCTGTGATGAGAGATGAGGTTTTTAACAAAATTAGTGATGAAATAATTGATAATAAAGAGTTCATTAAAAGAGTTAGTCTATATAGGGACGGAGAACCATTAATAGATAAAAAAATGCCTCAACGAATTAACAAATTTTTTACAAATGGAATAAAAAATACATCAATCGCTACAAATGTTTCACTTTTAAATGAGAAAAAATCTAGAGATTTGTTAGAGGCAGGATTAGGTATGATTATTTTTTCAATAGATAGTTTAAAAAAAGATGTATACGAAAAAATAAGAGTAAGGCTTAAATTTGAGCAAGTAAGAGAAAATGCAATTAAATTTTTAGAATTACGAGATAAAATTAATCCTAATTGTAGAGTTTGGATAAGAATGATAAGGCAAGAGAGTAACAAAGATGAGTTCGATGATTATTACAATTTTTGGAAAAAATATGCCTCTAAAGTTGACAGGATTTATTATCATAATATTTTTAATTGGGGCGGACAGCTGGATAACTATAAGTCAATAGAAAAAAGCTACGAACCTAATCTACCTTGTGTTGCTTTATGGTCATTGATGGTATTATTTGCTAACGGAGATGTACCACTTTGTAATGTAGATTATAACAATAAATTCCCCACTGGAAATGTAATGAAAAGTTCTATCAGAGAATTATGGAAATCAAAAATTCTTAATCAGAGAAGAAAACTTCACATGACTGATAGCAAAAAAGAGATTTCAATTTGTGCAAATTGCAATGTTTGGGATGAAGCAAAAGGTGAGGAAATTGTTTCCCCAGAATTTGCAGATAAAGTTTCAATTCAAAATTCACAAATTAAATAATCTAAATTAATGAAAATACCATCTATATTTGTTGGCTGTGGTAAATTTGGTTTACAACGTTTGCAAGCCCTAGCAGAGAAGACTGAATTTACGCCTGTTGCATGCGTAGACAAAAACATTAAAAGGTCAAGAAAACAATTAGAACAATTCAATTTTGCAAAAAAATTTAAATTATATGATAAGGTTTACCCAAGTTTGAAAAAAGCTTTACAAAACCACAAAGCTTCTGCCTGTTTTATTTTCGTTGCAGCCGATCAGCATTTTAATTTAATAGCTCAAAGCCTAAGAAGTAATTTACATACATACTGCGTAAAGCCAATTGCAATCGATAAAGTTCAATTTAAAAAGATTACTAAAATAAAAAAAAAGAAAAAAAAATTACAATTTCTACAAGGATATAACAATCAGTGGAACGAATCCGCTCTATATATGAAGCATTTAATCAATGAAAAAAAAGAGATAGGAAAAATTATTGGAGGTCAATGTATTTGTTGGGGTAGACAAAATTTGAAACAGACTCCTGCTCACATAGAAATGAAAAAGCCAGGCATGTTTTATCTTACCTTGGCTTGCCATCAATTGAGTCAATTAGTTGCCATAAATGGTCTTCCCAATTATGTAACTTCATATGTTCACACAAAAATAGATAAAGATATTGGTCAACTTGGGATATTCGGCACAGCTGGGGGACAATGTATTTTTGAATATCCTGGAAAAAAACCTTTTACTTATACTGGTAGTAGAGCTGCTCATGGAAACCCATATGGTTTTGCATCTAGATGGAGTGGACAGTGGATTATCCATGGAGAAAAGGGAGATATAAAAAGAGACGGGGGAAGAATAACAGTTTTTAAAAATGGCCAAGTTACAAATGATGTATTTTTAAAGGATTTAGACTTTAATTTAATCGAAGACGAAAAAAATCAATTTACTGAGTTTTATCACATGATTAAAGGGGATAAGAAAAATAATAAACGTTTAAAAAAAATTCAAAAAGACTCTATGGACACGTGGATTTTAATGGAAGCTTGCAACGAGTCTGCAAGATTAAATAAAAAAATATCTATTAAAAAATTTAAGGCTAGTCTTTTAAAATAAAAATAGTATGAAATCTAAGAATTTATTAATAGTTGGAGCAACATCAGGAATAATGGTTTCGTGCTTAGAAAAATTTCTCAAAGAAAAATATACAATTTTTGCTACCTATAACAATAAAGAAAGTTTATTAAATATTCCAAAAAAGTTAAGAAACTCAAAAAATATTAAATTTATTAGATTGAGTTTAACTCTTAATGATAATGAAATATTAAGGATTTTAACAAAAAATAAAGTTAAGGCTGATGTAATAATAAATGCGGTTGGTGGTTCCTTCGGAGTTAGAGAATACCCTTTCGATTTATCTAGTTGGTCACGTTTGTTAGATATAAATATATTAAAACATATTTTAATTAACAATCATTTCTTAAAAGAAATGAAAAAAAAAAAATATGGTAGAATTTTATTTTTTTCCACTACGGCAGTAGAAGATAAAAATGCATCAATTGCTTACTCTACCTCGAAAGCTTTTCTTGAAAATTATGTAATAAAAAGTGCCAATATCTTTGGTAAACATAACATTTTAATTAATTGTATAAAAACAAGCATTATTGCTGCAAAAAACAACAATTGGTATAAAGCATCAATTCAAAAACCAAAATTTGTAAAAGAATTTGCTAAAAAATACATATCTATTGAAAAGATTGGAAGAGGAGACGATCTTGTTGATCTCATTAAGCTTGTTATTTCTAATAACAATAAATTTATCAATGGATCGATACTAAGAATTGATGGTGGTTTAAAATAAGTAATTTATTTTAAAAGCAATGTTTTTTCGATTACTAAATTACCTAAACTCAAAAAATTTTTTTCCGTATTATATTTGTACGCCACTAATTTATAGTATTGGCAACGCATCTGAGCATATTTACACATCAGCCGCTCATGCAAAAAGAGTAGGAAAAAAAATATTAATTTTTAAGACAAGATTCTTAAAAAAATTTTTAAATTACGATATCTGCAATAATGAACTTTTCGACTCTTTGATTTTAAATGAGCAAAAAAAAATAAATAATTTTTCATATAAATTAATTGATTTTTTTATTCAAATAGAATTTGTTGTTCGTAGATCCTTAGCAATTTTTTTCAAAAAATTTTTTAGAATTGAAATTGGAGAAGAATTTAGATTTCCCATGATAGGATCTACTGATTTATATAGGTC
>MDSV01192628.1_pt1 | contig 15648 bp, 14 predicted proteins | sample 810851 | NCBI WGS metagenome assembly MDSV01 (sample SAMN05326640, study PRJNA326480) | marine metagenome | isolation source: seawater | place: Atlantic Ocean: North East | collected 2012
ATATATTAATTATGTTTTCTGGGGGATTAGATAGTACCTTCTCAATCTACTATCTTCTTAAAAATACAAATGCAAACATATATATTCACCACGTAATTATGGATACACATAATAATAAACATATTGAAGAACTTCAAACATGTAACTTGTTAATTAAAGAATTTAAAAAAATAAGAAATTTTGAATTTACAATTTCAAAATATTCATATTTTACAGATAATGTAGATCGAAAAACTAATGCAAGTAGACAAGATGACTTGGGTGTTGTTTTATTTCACGCAATCAGATTTTGTACTATAAGAAATTATTTAAATATTAATTATATTGTTATTGCTGACTCAAAATATGACAAACATTCTAATTGGGACGATTTCGTTAAAAAAACAATAAATGCTGCATACTTTAATTACTGGGATGGAACTAAACCAACTCATATTGATGTATTTAAAGACCTTTATAATAATGATAAAATTACATCAAATCTTAAATTAAATGTCAAAAATGAACTACTTCCTTTTTTAACTAATTTACCTTATGAAATACAAACTACTATGTCTAAAAAAGAAATTATATATAAATTATGTAAATTAACTTTACTCAAAAATAAAATTTATCACTATCTACCCAAAAATATTCGATCTTTAGTACTGTCTTGTAGAAATTCTAAAAATAAAATCAAATGTGGTAAATGTTTTAAATGCATACACGAAATGTTATATATCTAAAAAAATTTCTTTACAAATATAATGAATAACTCTGATCAAGAAAATCAATCATCTATTATTAATTTCTTACAAGGGCCAAAAGGTGATAAAGGTGATCCAGGATATGATGGTATGATTGGTCCAATTGGCCCTCCTGGCCCACAAGGTGGACCACGTGGACCTCCAGGACCTCAAGGCCCACCAGGAGAAAGAGGTCCTGATGGGCCACCTGGCCCCCCTGGTAATATTGATGACGTATTTAAAGGAGACAGATCCGAACAAGCATTCCAAGAATTTAGAGATAAAGCTTATCCAAGACTTTTTTATAAAGCAACAGGTGAAGTTGGTATTGATCAAGAAATACCAGAAGCAATGTTAGATGTTAATTCCGGAATTACTCAAAATGTAGGGTTAATTGTTAGAAGACAAGGTAAAAATTCTAAATTTACAATTTCTATAGATGAAACTGATAATATAGAACTAAATTTAAAAGATGACACATTTATTAGATCAGGAAATAATAAAAGTGAACTATCTCAAATAATTATTAAAGATAGTTTAGAGGTAAAAGGAGGTGAATCTGAATTTAATTCAGAAGGTCAAAATACTGTATTTAATGATGCCAGTAAAAACAATCAAATAGCAGGTGATACAAGACTATTTGGAAATTTAGATATAAACGGACAAATTAGTAATGAAAAATTAGAAAATGATATTCAAACAATTAAAAACGATATTCAAACAATTAAAACATTCTTAGACATCCAATGAACACTTATATTCTTTAATATCCAAAATCTTAACATACTCATTAGGATTTGTTAATAATAACTCACCATCTGTTTCTAATGCAAATTTAAAATCATCAGCAATAAAACCATTAATTCCTATCCTTTTTAAAAAAATTGCATCATAGGACATTGGTGTTCTTTTAATTAATGGATGATTAATATCGTAAACTTTTTGTTTATAATTTTCATATCCATATATTTCACTTGGAACAAATTGCCTAGATCCAAAAATTAGTTCTTGTAATTTTCTTCTTCCTTCGTATTGTTTATTATTACCTAAATCTAAATATTTAAAATATTTATCGTTTTTGTCGAAAATTACTGATCTATTTAATTTATTTTCGTCAATATTTGAATTAAAATTATTTAATTTACTTATATTTAATCCTAATAATAATAAATTATCTACTTTATTTATTATTCCATAAGTTATACATTTGGAACCTTCTATAAAATATTTACTATCATATTTTTTAGAAAAGGCAAAAAATGTTGGTTGATATAATAACTTTTCATAATCTTTTCTAATACCTTTAATTTGAGTATTATGATATATTTTAATATTACTTTCTAATTTATCTTTCATAAATACATTGTATAAATCTTCTTTTGATAATTTATTCATTACTAACAAATAGGATAAATCACTAAAATTAATTTTTATATTTTTATTAAAATTTTCCCAAATCATATCATCTTCTAGCGGAATATATATTTTTTTGTTTTTATAAAAATTTTTTCTATATTTACATTTCATTAATAAAAATTTTGATTGATATGGATATTCAAACAAAACCTGAACATTTTGACATATATAAAAATAATTATTTCCTAATACTAAATATTCACTATCTGATGAAAATATTTTAGATTTAAATTTTAATATATTCAAATTTGTTAATAATTCTTTTTCTATTTTAGTATCATAATTCTTAAAATATTTTCTTTTACTAAATTTATCAACACTAAATTTATCTTTTATAAAACCTAAATTTGATCTCTTATTTGTATATGTTGCAATCAACTTATTTCCAATATTATTCCATGGCAAAGGTAATGCTTGCCATGTTACATTATTAAAATATGTAGTAAAATATGGATTTTTTGATATTTCTAACAAATATACTATTTCTTTGTCTGTTAACTTTTTAATCTTTGATGGAATTTTATTACTCCTTAAAATATGTTCTTTAAAAATAAATGCTAATCTACTATTTGATAATTTATATCCTAATAAATTTAATAAATAAATTTTAAAAAAATAAAAATATCTTATTTGACTATTATTATCATCAAAATATAAATATAGTTTATTATCCAAACTGAATTCTTTATCAAAATCATACGAGCTTTTACTCGATATCACCTCTAAATAATATTTTTTCTTTCTTTTCTTCTGAATTAAATATATCAATTTATCATAAATATCTATATTTATCACTTTAGGTTTTTTAAATTTAAAAATATCACTATTAATTTTGTCAAATAACCATTTTTCATGTTTTTCTGATTTAAAATATTTTAAATAATGTAATCTCATTTCAGCATAATATGAAAAATTATGATTCTTTACAGGGTTAAAATATTTCCAAAGTAAGTAATCTAATTCATCATCTCTATTAAAATTATTATAAAAAGTTTTTTTATTTTTTGAATAAATTACAAATTGTATTGGTGTAAAGTCAGTTTCTGTATTTATGCCTACCAAATTTAAAATAAATGTAGACTCATCATTGAAATTACTTTTAATTAAACTTATTTTAGAAGTTAATTCATCATACTTCCACCTTAACAAACTAAATTTACTCTGATACCATAACTGTCTCATTTTAGATCTTTTTTTAAATTTTTTTAATAATTTATTTTGAAATTTTGAATAATTAGATTCAGTTATTATATTATTTTTTATATCATCTAATATATTTTTATTATTACCGCAAGTTAAATAAGCATATTTAATACTTTTAGGTAAATTTTTATTTATGAAATTTAATAAATTCAAATTAAAACTAAAATCAAATTTCATATCTTTTAATACTATATCTATATCTCCTGATTCACTTAATTTACCAATTACAAATGTTTCATTTAATTGCTTTTTTATTAAATCTATTAATTGATTTAAATCAGATAAAAATTTAATTTCCATAATTTTATAAATAGAATAGAAATTTTTTTTTTTAATTAAAAATACATTTAAAATGATACATCAAAATATTCAAAAACATTATTTGTTTTTTTATCTATAATGTAACATTTTGAGGTAGTTTCACTATTTTTTATAACATTAAAAATTTTGTCATCGCCTAAATATTTTTGAGTTGTAAATGTCATTGTTGATCCTACTTTTTTATTTTTTATTTCGTTTCTAATATATTCATATATCTCATTATCTAAATTATCAATTTCAAAATCAAAAGGTAATACTGGAATTGTGTAAATCAATTGTCCACTATTTGAAATTGTCACTTGAGGCATTTCTGGTAAATCATCTGCTTTTGTTATTTTATCAGATGTATAAAATTGTATTCCATTTATATTATTCATAATGATTCCTCTGTATCCATAATCTTCAGTAGTTTCAGCAATTTTAAAATTATTATTATCTGCATATAAATTATGACCAAATAATGCCGATTGATTTGATATGTCATTTGTTGATAAATTTGATAAATATGAATATTTACCTAATTTAATATTACTTGCATTATCTCCCACAAAATTTATTTTTCTATCTGAATCATCATGAAACTCTATATTTTTTGTTTTTATACTATCTTTTACATATAAATTACCACCAGCAACATCTATATTTTCATCATCACTAATTTTAACTCCTTTATTTGAGTCTTTAAAATTAACAGGTCCATAAAATGTAATATCTTTCGATTCATTTGTATATTTTTCATTAAAAATAAAACTTTTATCATTCGAGAAATTGAGCAATTCATTATTTTTATTATCAATTAATTTATTTGTTAATGATAAATTACTGTCGTTTACTAGATTAATATTTCCAAAAAAATTAATATTTTCATAAGCTTTATTTTTATTAAAACTAATATTAGAATTCTCAGAAATTATTGGCCCATTACTTCCAATAATGTTATTTTTGAATTTAATTTCTCCTTCAACATCTAATGTATGATTAGGATCAAGATTATTCACTCCTAAATTATTAGTAAAAATTACAGACTTTCCTTTTGATAATATAATTGAACTTGAATCATTATGAGATATTTTAAATTTATTTCCTATATAATTAAATGAAGTATTTTTTAAATTTAATTCATTTCCACTTATATCCCCATCAACATCTAACTTTGATTTAGGTATTTTTCCTAATCCTAAATTTGAATTATTAAAATATAAATCTATATCTAATAAAGAATCTTTATTTGTTTCATCCATTATATATGTAAATATATTTGTTAAAATATAAAAATATAAATATTATAATAATTAATGACAAATAATAATATACTTTTTTATAGTAATAAATGTAATTATTGTACACAAATTATTCATTTAATTAATAAAATTGATGATATCAATTCTTATAAATTAATTTGTATAGATGACAATATAAATAAATTTCCATATATTCAAAGAGTTCCAACTTTATTAATTTCAGAATATAAAAAACCAATTGTAGGAATTAATGCTTTTAATTGGATTAATTCTAGAAATCAATTTAATAAAAAAACAAATAATATTAATTTAAATCCTAATAGTAATATTAATCCAAAATTTAATACTTTACTAAATAGTAATCAAGATGAAAAATTAAATGATAAAATAAATATTAATGATTATAGTTTTATCGATGAAAAAAATGAATCAAAAATAGAAAATTTTTATAATCAAAAAATTTACACATTACCAGAAGTTGAAAAAATTAATCAAAATAATCAAAAAAAAAAAATTAAATAAATTAATGAATTTAAGAAGTAAGCAAGATTCGTTATTTTATAATGATATGGAAACTAGAATGTCATCTCATAATAAAATAATATTAGAAAAAGATTTATATTCAAGTATTAGCTCAAAAAATAGTGATTTAAATACTAGGATGAATAATTTAAATTTTTCAGTTCCATTAAGAAATGATATTAAGTCTACTCCAAATATTGAACTTTATGGAAAATCTACATCAAAAAATAAACAAGATAAAAAATAATATAAAGAATAAAAATTATTAGATAGTAATGGAAAAAATTTCAAATGAATTTAATACGACATGTGAAATGTTTTTAGATTTAATTTATTCATTTACAAATGATAGTGATATTTCCTATTATAAAAAATTATTAAAAAGGTTAATTATAACAGATAAAAATAAGATGATTGAACAATTTATAATTCATTGTTATAAATATAAAGATGAAATAGATAATAAAAATAAATTATTTTTTTTGCAAAATAATTTTGAAAATAATTTTAAAAATGAGTCTTTATTAGAATTAATAAAAGCAAAACATATTTTTAGAAAATTTAATGATGATCAAATCGATATAATATTTGAATATTTAATATTATTAAATAGTTTTTGTACAGAATATTTGAAGTTAAAATTTAAATAATTTGTTTACCAATAATTAAAATCAAAAAAATAGAAAATATTTTCATGATTATTGTTGAGTTATCAATTTCAATACCTAATATGTCAAATTGATTCCATTTTTGATTAATAATTGTATCAAATATAATCCAATCTATAGATTGTGCATTTTCTATATCTATTAAATAGTTTTTAAAACTTAGTTCATTTTGATTTATTTTATTTATTTGTATTGAATTACTTTCAAATAAATAAATATTTTTTTTTCTAGATATATATTCATTAATTGACTTATTTTTACTACATATTGACTTTAAATATGTAACATTAGAACTAATTTCTAATAAATAATATTGAAAAAAAATACAAAAAAATACATAATATGATAATCCTATGTAATATGTAAAATCAAAATTTACTTTATTAAAATGTGATAAATAATAAAAAGATGGAATTGTATAAAATCCTATCATATTTCCAATTAAATCATTAAATACATAAATAGTTTTATTATAATTTCTTTTTAAAATTAAATATTCCATTGATATTTCATCTATAAAATAATTATTATTATTTCTTATTTTATTATCTATAAATTTTTTCAAAAATTTTGAGATATTAGACATTATTGTAAAAAATAAAATAGAAATGTTACATTTTGACAATGATGAATAAAACAAAATAAAAAATAAACAGTAATTACTAAAAATTTTATTAAATATATTATCTGTTAAATTAAAACTAAATTTAATATTTAAATAAACTCCTAATGTACTAATAAATATACTCAAAATTAATGCAAATATCATTAAGTTCAATGTACTTTTTCTATATTTTATATCTAAAAATAAATTATAATTTCTTGATATAACTTTTAAAAAAGAAATTTGATTTCCAAAATATATTAATATAAAATCTAATACGTAATAAAAAAGTAACATTAAATTATAAATTTTATAATCTACAAATAATAAATAAATTGAATAAATCAATAATGAATGGGATATTATATAATTAATTAAATTAAAAAAAAATAATATATAATCTATTGTCTTAAAATTAAATTTTTTATAAATTATACAATTAAGACCTAAAAAATATTTAAGAAAATTTTCCATTTATATATTTTATTAGCTTTTTATTTAAAATAATATGCGTAAAATAAAATAAATAATTTAGTTTTAACTAATATAATGAATACATTTAATAAAATTGATGAACTTAAAAAAAAATATGATGAAATATTAAACTTTGTAATTTCAAAAACTGATAATGAGAAAATTAAATGTTTTAAAGAATCTTATTCTAATGATGATTTACATGATATTATTTCGAAATTTTGTAATATTTTAGAAGCTGACATTAAGATATTTAAATTATTCCTAAATAGAAATCCAAGAGTTTTTAGAAATAAAACTAATTTAATAATTATTCCTGACTTTAATATTAAATCATATTTAATGGACGAAAAAAGTTATTTGTGGGAATGTATACAATTATTATATGCAATTAATAGGACAGGAAATGAAAAATTTAAAAGTAATGTAAATAAGATTGTAGAATCAATAGAAAGTTATAATTTAGGTCAACCTAATGAATGCATTGATAACAACGTTGATAAAATGGTAATGGATATAGCTGATACTTTAAGAAATAATATGGTAAATGCATCAAAAGAAACCCAAAAAGTTAATCCCATTGAGAACATGATAAAAACATCTGAAATGATATCTAAAAAATATGGGAATAAGTTAAAAAATGGCCAAATATCAATGAATGATATGTTTGAATCGTTAGGTAGAATGATGGGTGAAATTGATAAAAAAACAACAAACGATGAAGATTTAAAAAAGGTAGAAATGGATGATCTTCCAAATCCTGAAAGTATGATGAATGAGTTAGGAATAGATACAAAAGATTTTAATCCAATGGATATGATTAGTCAAATGTTAAATAAAAAAAAAGAACAAGAAGAGTTAACAGAAGAACAAATTAAGGAAATGGAAGAATTTTATTCTAGTGTTTCAACAAAGGATTTATTATCAGATATAAAACCTAATGATACATTAGAAAAATTTAATGAAAATTTAATGAACCAGATACCAAATAATAAAAAAGATGAATTACAAAATATAACAAATAAATTAATAAATAGTTTAACTAAAAATTAATTATTATTAATTGTGTAAAATTGTGAATTTACTTTTTCTGAGAAGTTTTTATCATTTAAATCTTGATTTTCTATTTTTTTATTATTATAAATTTTATTATTACTCATTAAAATATCTTTTTTATCATCTAAATCATCAGTATTTTTATTATAAATTTGATCATCATTATATAAAAATAATTTTTTTATAGATTTTAAAAAAGAATTCATAAATTTTTTATCAAAATTATCTGGATTACAAATAATTTCTGATAATTCAAACCATTTGATATTATTTGAAATTGAATATCCTTGTAATGAACAATCTTTTTTTTTCAAAAAATCATTTTCACTATTAATTAAAGTATTATTTAAATATGATCTCACAGAATTTATATTTAATAATAAATCTGAATTTAAATCTTCTTCAATAAAATGAATAATATGCCTATATTTTTTATTTTCATAGGTTTTATCAATTTTTTGTATTAAATCATTAATTTGAAATGGTAACCCAAATGTATTTTCATAAAATGATCTTGCAGCTGTATCTTTTGAATTTGAATCTGATATTTTTTTAGTTCCTCCAATATCTGAATAAAAATTATTATATTCATTTAAAATATTTAAATTATTTTTTGCAAGAAGAAAATAGTACTTGCTATCTATTTTTTTATAAAAAATTATCCCACTTTTTAAATAATCCATATATTAATTTTATGAAATAAATTTTCTATACTAAACACAAATGCAAGACTTTTGGATAAATAATTTAAATATTTTATTTAAAGATTGGACAAGTATATTTCCAAAAAAAAATATGTCTAGAAATGAAATTTTAAATTCATTATCAAGATTTAGTTTTTTTATAATAATATTGTTTTTTACAATAAATTCTAAATTATATTGGTATATTATTCCTCTAATTATACTTTTAACTAGTTTATTTTTAGGTAATGAAAAAGATAAGAGTTTATTAGATGATGATATAAAAAATTGTAGAACACCAACTAATAATAATCCATATATGAACATTTTACAATATGATGATTCAAATATTCCAGCTTGTAAATATTCAAGTGATGTTGATAAAAAATATAAATTTAATTTGTATCAAAATTCAAAAGATTTATTTGATAATAAACATTTAGAAAGACAATTTTATACAATGCCCGTTAATACACTACCAAATGATATTGTTACTTTTGGAAAATGGCTCTATGGAACAAAAGGGAATTGTAAATATGACGGAACAAGATGTTTACAATATGAAGATGAAAGATATCATTAATTACCTCTTACAACAATTTAATTTTAATCTTAAACTATTACCATTATTACATCTAGTTATTCCAAAACCTTTCAAATACTCATTATTATTACAATTTGCAACACGATTAACACTACCTCCTAATCTGTCAAAATATTCTCTATTATTACGCCATCCACCAGCACATCCACCATATCTTATTCTACATGACTCTCCCTCTAATCTTTTAAAATTTCTTGCAGTTACATTACCATTATGCCATGAATTACCAGAGGAATCAAATTGATGTTGTTTAATACCTTCATTTCCACAACCAGTAGTTCCACATGAATTACCCCAAATTTGTAAACTTTCATTAGAATTATCATTTATTGTTAATCTTAAATGATTTGAATCGCTATTACCTATTTTTTCTAAATAGTAAGGATCATTATCATTTCCAATAAATTTAATTTTTTTACCTTTCGTTAATTCAATATCTGACCCTACTGTTAAACCTTTATCTAATCTTAAATCTTTATTCATAGAAATTCCTGAATCAGATCCTGTAATTTTAGTATCACTACCTAAATCAATATAACTAAATGGTTCTTCGATTTTATCCAAATAATAATAGTTTTTCATATATATATAAATAATATAATAATTTATTTATATATTAATTAAAATTTCCATGCATTACCACAAACTAAACAGTTTACAAATGTTGTCATAGGCTCATCTGCACTTCTAGTTTGTAATTGATAAAATGTACATTTCCTTTTTCCACATTTATGACAATAAAATATGTTGGTTGTAGCCATATTTTTCTTCTTATATTCTAACCATTGTCTTTTATCAATTATTTGTTTCCACTTTTCAGGGAAAAGCTTATCCGGAGATAAACTTCCTATTTCACTTAATGGCATTAAGTTTTCATCTATTACTTTAATTAGATATGTATTATTTATTTTACAATGATCTAAATTAGAAATTATATTTTCTAAATTATGACTATAAATATCAATTAATATGTCATTAATATTATTCTCTTCTGCATAATCATTAGAAAATGAATATATTCCTTCTTCGATCTCAATTGATTTGATATCATTATTTACAAATTTATTAATTTTATTTATTCCTTCTTGTCTTAATTCTTCCATAATTAATTATATGTAATTATCTTTTAAATAATATAAATCAATTTTATTTACAATTATCAAAAATTGCACTGAAATACCATTTCTTAACATTATTAATATACCCATTATTATTAATTGGCTTTAAATCACATATTGAGTTTATTTTATCAACTACTGAATTATGCCACTTAAAATTTGGATATAAATTATTATATGAATAGGTGTCAGAATATTTATCTATTTTTTTATAATTTAAATCTACCGGTTTTAAATTTAAAAATATTTCATTTAAAATCAGTCTAGGACTGAAAAACTTATTATTTTGATTTAAATATCCATATATATTATTTATACTATCTTTATTTTTTAAATCTATTCCACCATATAACTTGTTCCATTTTTCAACCTTACTACTATAACTTATAAAACGAATCTTTTCTGAATCATTTAATGGTGTTGAATAACCTCTTAATCTATATTTATTAATAATTTCAATTGGATCATTTGTACCTGCAAAATATTTGTAATCAAGATTTATTAATGTCATTGCAGCTGTTATACATGATGGTAGTAAGTATACTTGAGCACAATCATAATAACCTCTTACACATGGTAAATGAAAATTACAAATAGTAGAGAAAAATGATGTTGGATATTTAATCTTGAAAAATTCAATATCGTGATTCAAAATTTTAGATTTTACATTAAATTTAATATTTTCAAATATCTTAAATAAAATATTATCTGATTCATCGTATTCATAATCTACTTCAACATTCGGACATTCATCATTTTCATATTGTTTTTTGTAATTTTCTAAATCCTTTTTAGTTCTTGTAAAAATAATTTTAATATTATTTATTGGTATTATTTCAAAATATTCGTTATATTTCTCATTTTTCCATTTTGGATCTCTTATATAATTAAAATTTTTTTTAATTTTATTTTCAATATATTTATGATAAAATTTATTTTTTACAATTAAATTATCTAAATTAGACACTACGAATTCATAATCTAAAGTATCATCAATAATATTATTTTTAATGTAAGACTCATTTATTATTATAACTGCATTTTTTTTACAACTAAATTCTGCATTTGATTCATTTTTTTCACAATTATATTTAAATTTATTAAAAAATTCATGAAATTTATCAATATAATCAAAATCATTTTCTAAATTACACATAATATCAATATCTGATGCTGCATAATATTCATGAAAATATCTATCTAATGTTGAAAATTTATCCATTAATGGATTATATTTTGTTATGCAAGCAGGAATAATACTTCCTGTTATTCCTAAATTATCCATATTTATATTATCAAAAATATCTATATCTTCACAACTTGTTAAGAAAATATTAAATCTTCTCTTAAATTCTGATAAAGTATTTACCCCTAGACTAACATTTGGATTAATTTGAATTCCCATTAAATTATTTTCTAAATCTAAAACTTCATTATTTACTAATAACGAAATATAAGGGTTATATCTATAATCATTATTACTTACCTTAACCGGGTAAAAAGGTAATTTACATGCCTGATCTATTGTAAATACAAATCTATCACTATTCTCTATCATTGACTTTTTAATGCATTCCTCCGTGTATAATGATAACCATCCATATGCCATTGCATATTGAAATGCAGGTATATATTTTTCGATTAAATTTGTCTCATTTAATTGATCTGATTTGAACTTTAGTAATTTTTCTATAAAAATTTCATTATTTAAAAGAAGATGACAATATTTTTTGGAAATTAATATTGACATTGCTAAGGAATATATTTCATATTCATTATCTACATAATCTAATATATAATTTATCTCGTCTTTCGTAATATCTAAATTTCCATCTATCTTATAAAAAGAAAATCCTTTTTTATTTAATGAAGAAGATACATCTACATACATTGATTTACGATAAATATAACTTAAATAAGCATCTCCTTCTTCAGGCATTTTATTTACCTCATCTAAAATATTTTTTAATTTTACATCATTAATTTTTTCACATATAGACAAATTAAATGTCCTATTTATAAATTTATTTGAAATATTAAGTTTAGTATTATTTTTTTTTGTCCAATAATCTGTTGAGTCATTATTTTTTAAAATATTTGTAATATAATGAATATTTGGATATCCATTTTGATAAAAGTCATTTGTAATTTTTACTTTAAAATAATCTTCTAATTTAAATACTTCAGTAAACTGCTTCAAATATTTGTCATATGTACTTAACGAAATATTTATTAATGGAATAACCAATTCTCTATCATCAAAATCTTTAAATTTATTAAATAACTTTAAATAATAACTATCCAGTAAAATAACTTGAGATTTATGAACTGGATTGCTTAATAATTTTAAATCACAATTAACTAATTCTAAATTATTAATAAAATCATTTAAATCTTTAGAATTTATAGTTTCAGAATAAAATTTATCATTGATTATTCCGTAATCTTTTAAACAAATAGCATAAACTCTTGAAAAATTACTGTAAAATTCATTTTGTGTTAAATCAATTAATTTTACATATTTATCATTTAGAATAATTTTATTATGACTAAAAAATGGATTTCTAAAATTGAAATTATCCATACATAATTTCATATCATCTGAATCATCTGAATCATAATTATTATTTTCAATACCATTATCGAGATTACTTAATAAGGACATTATTATTATTTATTTATATAATAACAAACAATTAAATCAATTTTTTAAGGAATATACTTAAATGAATTTAAATTTTCATCTTTTAATATGTAACCTAAAGTTTCTAATCTATTCAGTCTAATATTAATATTTTTTTCATCTGGAATAAAAAATCTATTTAATTCATTTCTCACTTCCATTATCAACCTTCCATAACTTACATTTGCATTTTCTGCATTTATATATTTACTTTTACATACTTTTGCTATTACTGAATCTATCATCATATCTTTATCATATTCTATCACTTCATCTATAATATTAAAATTTACGGAATTTATATTTTGCATCATATTAATATCACTTTTTGAATTCAAAAAATTAGTATTAAATTTAAATTTATTACTTTTCTCTATAACTATATTTAAAATTTTAAAGTCATTTATTATTATATTTAATTTATCTAAGTCAATATTTGATTTTCTTAAAATACTATCAAAATCAATATCGAAATTATTACCAATAACTTCTAAAACTGTCAAATAAGTAATTGGTAATCTAATATTAGAATTTCCAAGACTTGCATCAACAAAACTTTCATCATATGAAATTTCAAGTAAACGATTTTGTTCACTACTATTATATTTTTTATCATAATAATTAGTAACTAACTTTGAATAAAATTCTACCTCCTTTGATTTTAATACATTTTCATAATTATTAGATTTTTTTAAATCATTCCATATCACATTTGATGAAATAAAAACATTAACTTTATTATTATTAAATTCTATATTTTTATATTCCGGAGTTTCTATTGTAATTTTTAGATTTTTAATCTCATCATTCATATGCTCGGACAAATAAATATCATCTAATGAATTTTTTATATTATCTAATATTTTTTTATAATTATTATCTACAAATATATTTTTTATAAATTTAAATGCTTCGTTTTCGAAATAAAAATTTAATTTATTTGTAGCTCTCCATTGTAAATGAAATTTATAAAATGTTAAGAAATCAATTTTGTTCTGTAAATTATAAAAATAAAATTCAATAATATCATAAACATTATTTATATTTTTTTCATTCAAAAAATAATATAAAGAAGCACAAATATAATTTGTAAACTTGTTCAAATTATCAATATTATTCTCGATATTTATCTCTCCAATATCTAAAATTTTATTGGATATATTTATTATTTTAATAATATTAATAATCTCATTAGCATAATCTGAATTAGTTAATGAATCATATGAAAAATTTATAATTTTAAAGATTAAATATTTTATAAAATTACGTGCAACTGATTGATAAAAGTAACTAATATGCAACTCCTCTTTAAATAAATTCAAGAAAATTGATTGATTATATAAATTTGATAAATAAGTTAAACCATTTTTATCTGTAAATTCAACTAATTTATCTACATAGCCAAAAGAAATATTTTTTATTATATTACTTTTCAAATATTTATCTTTATTATCTATCTTATCAACTATTTTTAATAACTTATTTAAATAATATTGAAATTTAATAAAACTATTTTCATTATCTAAATTTTCTAAACTCAAATTTATTTCATACGTAAATTTATTTAATATTCTACAATCTGAATAAATACATGACTTTAAATAAATTTTTAAAAAATTATTCATTTCTCCATTTTTAAAAAAATCTGAGACTGAATTATTTATTATATTTACATTATCCTTTAAAAAATTATTATAGTATGAAAATATTAAATAAGATAAAACATAACTAGATTTTTTTTTATAAAAACTATATCTAACATCATATATTTTTTCTATATCATTACAAATATCATTAGCAGTTTTTTTATTTAAAAAAGTATTTGATTTTATAAATTTATTTAATTGGCTATTATCTTTATAAGATTCTTCGTAAATTTTCCAATAATTGTTATAATTATTGGATGTTCTATTAGGAATTTTTATAATATCGTCAATCATTTAAAAAATAGTATTTATATAATAAATAATATATTTTTCAATTATTTTATAAAAATTGATAAAATTAACTTAAAGATTGTTAATTTAAATTATATATGGACATTCTAAATTATATTAAACAAACCTTAGAAAATACAGATTTTTTTGAAGGCGAGCTAAAATTAGGTTTTTTAAAAAATGATATATTTACATATAATATTAATGATAAAACATTTTATGGATTTAAAAATTTTGTTGAAAAAAATAATACTCCAATAGAAATAAATCATAAAATATATAAATATTATGATATGATTATGGTATCAAAAAATGATAGTTCTCATGTTTGTTTTAAATTATCTAATGATTATATGAAATATTATAGTCCATTTGAAAATAAATTATCATTAA
>MDSV01106096.1_pt1 | contig 15646 bp, 12 predicted proteins | sample 810851 | NCBI WGS metagenome assembly MDSV01 (sample SAMN05326640, study PRJNA326480) | marine metagenome | isolation source: seawater | place: Atlantic Ocean: North East | collected 2012
AAGTTTTGGAAGAATTTGGTTCTATTGATATATTGGTTAATAATGCTGGAATCACTAAAGACAATCTTTTAATGAGAATGGGAGAAGAAGATTTTGATAATGTTATTGAAGTGAATTTAAAGTCTGTATTTAATATGACTAAAGCAGTTCAAAGAACCATGTTAAAACAAAGAAAGGGTTCTATTATTAATATGAGTTCTGTAGTTGGTATAAAAGGTAATGCTGGTCAAACAAACTATGCTGCCTCTAAAGCAGGTATAATAGGTTTTTCCAAATCTGTTGCCTTAGAATTAGGATCTAGAAATATAAGAAGTAATGTAATTGCACCAGGATTTATTGAAACTGAAATGACCTCAAAACTAGATGAAGAAAAAGTAGCTGAATGGAGAAGTGGAATTCCACTTAAAAGAGGAGGAACACCAGAAGATATAGCCAATGCTTGTGTGTTTTTAGCGAGTGATTTAAGTGCTTATATAACAGGGCAGACCCTAAATGTTGATGGAGGAATGCTCACTTAATTAATTCAATTTGTCTCAACTTAACTTTGACCTACCTTTTTTTGTATTTATAATTTTTATAGTTATTGGATTTTTTCTTAGTTTCTATCTTTATAAAAGAGATGAAAAAAAATCTTATCTATCAAAAAATATACTATATCTACTATTTTTTTTAAGATGGTCGACTTTTACTGCTCTTAGTTTTTTGTTACTTGGACCTAAGTTCATTAAGTCTGAAAAAATTTCAGAGAAACCTATTTTAGTTTTTGCACAGGATAATTCAAAAAGTATTGTTTCAAATTCAGATTCGATGTTTTTTAAAAATAATTACCGAGATTCTATTTTAAATAAACTATCCTCACTTAATGAATATTACGATGTTAGGTCCTGTATTTTTGGAGAAAAAGTAATTGCTGATACAAACTTTACTTTTTCAGATAACTCCACCAATTTCAATCAACTTTTTAATTTTTTAAATAATAAATTTAATTCCTCCAATTTATCAGATGTTATTATTGCTTCAGATGGTATTATTAACATGGGAAAAGATTTACCTTATTTATCAATTCCGCCATCTATTTCTGTGAACGCTCTTCTTTTGGGGGATACCATTCAATATAAGGACTTAAAAATTAAATCAATTAAAAATAATAAATATGCTCTTTTAGATAATAATTTCCCAATTGAAGTATCTATTTTTTCTAATGGTAATTTTAAGAATATTGAAGTTTTACTCTACAGTGATTCTAAGCTTTTACAAAAGCATAAATTTAAAAATTTAGAAGTTGGAATTACAAAAATCACCTTTTTAGAAAAAGCGATTAAAAAAGGTTTTAAAAACTATACTATTCAAGTTAAATCAAAAATTGAAGAAAAAAATCCTTTAAATAACTCAAAGACAACACTTATAGAGGTAATTGATTACTCACAAAAGATTTTGATTTTAACCTCAGCCGCACATCCAGATATATCAGCATTAAATTGGGCGCTAGAAGATCAACTAAAATCTAAAGTTTCCACGTTTAACATAAATAAATTTGATCAAAATATCAATGACTATGATCTATTAATTTTTTATAAGCCAACATTAAATAATCAACTAATAGAATTACTGGAAAAAAGCAGATTGCTAGAAATTCCATCTTTTTCTGTTCTGGGAAATAATTTATCATTGCAAAATATTGATTATTCACTTTTTGGAGTTAAATCCAATAATTTTAAAGGACAAAATGAAGTTAGTGCTCAATTAAATGAGGATTTTAAATCATTTGGATTTGATAAGGATTGGCAGAATACTATTTCTGAATATCCTCCCTTATCTGTGCCATTTTCTATTAACTATAATCTAGTCTCAACTGCAAAAAAACTTGTTTTCCAGTCAGTAAATGGATTAAAAATGAACTATCCATTAATTTATTTCTTTAAAGACAAAGGAGTAAAAAATGGTGTTCTTTTAGGAGAAGGCATATGGAGATGGAAAATGTATGAATTTAATCAAACAAATGATGCTCAAGTTTTTAAAAGTTTTTTTAAAAAAATCATACAATATTTAAAAGTAACTGAGAAAAAATCAAGATTAAAAATTTCTGTTCCAAAAGAAAATTTTGTAGATCAATCTCTAAATATATATGCCGAATATTATAATGAACTGATTGAGATTAATAATGATGTGGATATCATTTTTTCTTATTCTAAAAAAGGGCAACAGAAGTTTTCTAAAAATTTAATTCCTAGAAATAACTATTATGATTTGTCTTTAGATGGGCTTTCTATTGGAGAATATAACTACCAAGTAAATGTTGAAGGACTTAAAAATAAAATTTCTAGTATTGGAAGTTTTTCTATTGTCAATTCACAAAGAGAAAAAATGAATACAGTTGCCAACCATCAAAATCTTTCAATAATTAATCAAAAAGGTAGAAGTTATTCAATATCAAATTTTGACCAATTAATTGATAAACTTATTATTAGTGCTGAAAGTAAAAACAAATCACATTTAGAAGAAAAAGCAAAGGATATTATAAATTATAAATGGTTAATTATTTTATTATTTTTCCCTTTTTTAGAATGGATAATAAGAAAGGATAAAGGGTTGTTATAAAGATTTTTTTTAATATAAATCATCGTCTAATTCCTCAAATTTGTTAAAATCATCTTCGTCGTATTCTTTTAAAATTTCGTCTATTTCATTTTTTGTGTCATCTTCAATGGTTTTCTCCTCTATATTTTGATTGTTAGGTTTATATTCTCCTAATTGGTGAAGTATATTAACTTTTTCATCAACACCAACATCAACTTCTTTAAGAATTTCTAAATAAAATATATTCATATTTAAAAAATCATTGACATATAAAAACTTAAGATGTCCTTCTTTATAAACATCTTTAAGTAAGACCATATCCATGAATTTAATGTTGTTTTCGTCATCAAAATTCATATTCATGAGCGTAATTTCTTCTCCTTTATCCCAATTGTCGTTACTGTAATAGAATGAAGAAAGCTCCAATTTATTTAAATTGAATTTTGAAATCAAAAAGTGATGAATATCACTAAAATTACACCTTTTACTAATGGCAAAATCTATAAAAATATCTTCTTGTGTATCTGCAACAGCTCTGATATTTAATCCTTTACTATTCATTTATTCCAAGTTCTTTGGCCTTCATTAACATAAATTTTTTTGCTTCTTGATAATCATTTTTTATCTCCCCATCTAAAATAGCATTTTTTATAAAATCTTTTAATAAACCTACCTCTTTACATGGTTTAAGTTTAAATGTTGACATAATTTCTTTTCCATCTATAGGTGGCTGCCAATTTTTTATTTTATCTCTGTCTTCTAAATCAACTAATTTTTCTTTGACAGTTTCAAATCTTTTTAAATATTTTATTTTTTTTTCCTTGTTTTTTGATGTAATATCGGATCTACAAAGATTCATGAGGTCGTCAAGGTCATCTCCTGCGTTAAATAAAAGTCTTCTTAGAGCTGAATCAGTAATACTGTCATTGGTTAACGAAATAGGCCTTAAATGCAATAAAACAAGTTTCTGAACGTATTTCATTTTATCATCTAAAGGAAGTTTTAGTTTTCTAAAAATCGATGGAACCATTCTTGCTCCTTTATCTTCATGACCATGGAATGTCCATCCTTGTTTTGAACTGAATCTTTTTGTATTTGGTTTAGCAATATCATGAAGTATTGCTGACCATCTTAACCAAAGATTGTTTTTGCTGAAAGGAAGAAGGTTGTCTAATACCTGAAGTGTATGATAAAAATTATCTTTATGTCCTTTACCATCTTTAATTTCAACACCCTTTAGTAATTGAAATTCTGGAAATATAATTTTTAACAATCCTGTCTTTTCTAAAAGTTTAAAACCGATTGATGGTTGATCACTCAATATTATTTTATTGATTTCTTCTGTTATTCTTTCTTGTGCTACAATTTTTATTCTTTCAATATTTTTTATGATAGCAGCCAATGTTTTATCTTCTATTTTAAAATCGAGTTGGGAACAAAACCTTATAGCCCTCATCATTCTCAACGGATCATCTGAAAATGTAATATCTGGGTTTAGTGGAGTTTTTAGCACCTTATTTTTAAGGTCAATTAATCCATTGAAAGGATCTATAAATTCTCCATAACTTTTTTTATTTAAAGAAATAGCTAATGCATTCACAGTAAAGTCTCTTCTGTTTTGGTCTTCTTTTATGGTGCCATTTTCTACCATTGGATTTCTTGAATCGTTTCTATAGCTTTCTTTTCGAGCTCCCACAAATTGAATCTCTATATCATTAACTAAAATCATGGCAGTTCCAAAATTTTTAAAAATTTTCACTGGACTTGAATTTAATTCTTTACTTACTTTATTAGCTAAATCAATTCCACTTCCTAAAGTGACAATGTCGATATCTTTAGTTTCTCTTTTTAGAATATGATCTCTTACAAAACCTCCGATAACAAAAACAGGCTGACCTATTTGATCAGCTATTTTAGAAATAGTCTTAAAAATGATTGAAGGTTTTAAAAAATCGATATAACTATTTCCTGAGATATTCAATTTCACCGTTTTTGATTTTCATTATTGATGATGGTTTGTCAGAAGATTTTATATCAAAATTAAGAATAACATCCACTGCATTCAAAATTGATGAAGAAATATTACCAATACTTTTTGGATAATTTTCTCCACTTATATTAGCAGATGTTGATATAAGTGGAGCATTTAAAGTTTTAATAATTTTAATTATTTGTTGGTTGGGTGTTACCCTAAATGCTATTTCATTTTTTGTATTTGATAGATAGTTAAATTTTTTTTTACAATTTGGATAAATTACAGTAGGTGGATCATTTATTTCACTGGCTATTTTAATAGTTTTAGAGTCAATATTATTTACATATTTAGATATGTTTAAATAACTATCAATTAAATTAATAAAAGGAGATGTTTGTGATCTGTTTTTTATTGAATAAATTTTTTGAACGCTTCTTTTTATTGTTGATTTACAACCAATAGCCCATATGGTTTCTGTGGGGTAAATAATAATTCCTCCATTATTTAAATCATCTATTAAAATATTAAAATCTTTTGAAAATAAATTTTCAGAATAAACTTTGGTAGGCATCAATTAGATTTTTAGAAAGTTTTTTTGGATCAAAATTTTGTGCATGTTTTAATCCCAATTCTACCATTTCACTGCGAAGTTCTTCATTGGATAAACATTCTTCAATTTGAAAAGCAAATTCTTCTTTATTGTCAGGATTTACATATTTAGTGTACGGTCCACCAGCTTCACTAAAGCAACTGCCATTAGTACTAATTACAGGTGTTTTACAATAAAGAGATTCTAATATTGGAATTCCAAACCCTTCAAATATTGAAGGATAAACAAATAATGATGAAAGTTTATATATAGCTGGTAACTCATTTATAGAAACATCATCCAAAAAAATGATTTTATTACTGTCAAAATTTAATTTTTTAATCTGAATCTTTAAAAAGTTCATATAAGCAGTTTTTTTACCAACTACAACCAGCGGAATATCAATTTTCATTATTTCCATAGCATTGATAACAGAAACAAGATTTTTTCTAGTTTCAATAGTACCAACGTTTAATAAAAATTCTCCAGGAAGATTAAATTTATCTTTCACCATTTTTAGTTCTTCAGACTGATAATTTTTCCTGAAGTTTTTGTGGCAACTTTGGTATACAACTTTGATCTTATCAGGATCTATTTTATAAAAATCTACAATATCTTTTTTGGTTTGTTCACTTATAGCAATAATTAAGTCTGAATGCTTAATAGCATATTTATATTTGATATTATATATTCTCCTATCAATGGTTCTGTAATTTCTTGGAAATCTTTTAAAAATTAAATCATGAATGGTTACTACATATGGGATAATTTTATTTCTAATTCTTGGAATCTCATTACTTAACCCATGATAAAGATCAATTTCATTTTTAATGATAGATTTCTCCATATTGATAGTTCTCCAAAGTCCTTTAAATGTTTTGTTGAGTTTGTTTTCTGGAAAAATTGAAGAAATATTTTCGTGTTCAGATAAAAAATGAAGTCTTGGACTTTCAGAATCTTTAGGTGCAAAAAGAACATATTGATTTTTTGGAGCATGTTGTATAACATTCTCAATTAAATCTCTACTATAGTTACCAAGCCCTGTGAAATTTTGATAAGCTCTTTTAGCATCGTAACCTATTTTCATTTACTACTAATTAATTTTTTAAATGATTAAACAGTTAAATCATGCTCTCTTAAAACCTGATTAAGAGAAGTCTTTAGATCTGTGCTTTCTTTTCTTTCCCCGATGATAAGTGCACAAGGAACTTGGTAATCACCACTTTTAAAAGATTTTTTATAAGTCCCTGGAATCACTACTTTTCTTTCTGGAACAAATCCTTTATATTCTATTGGTTTAGAATGAGTTACATCAATTATTTTAGTAGATTTTGTAATCACCACATTAGCTCCTAATACAGCTTCTTGACCAACTCTTGCGCCTTCTACAATGATGCATCTTGAACCAATAAATGCATGATCTTCAATAATGACTGGAGAAGCTTGTAAAGGTTCTAATACTCCACCAATTCCTACACCTCCACTTAGGTGAACATTTTTACCAATTTGAGCACAAGACCCTACTGTTGCCCATGTGTCAACCATTGTTCCAGAACCAACATAAGCTCCAATATTTACATAAGATGGCATCATAATAACATTTTCACCAAGAAATGATCCGTATCTAGCAATTGCGTGAGGGACGACTCTTACTCCTTTTTTTGAATAATTAGTTTTTAATTTCATTTTATCATGAAATTCTAATGGACCAATTTCAATAGTCTGCATTTTTCTTGTAGGAAAATAAAGTACAACCGCTTTTTTTATCCATTCGTTAGTTACCCATTCGTCATTAATTTTTTCAGCAACTCTTATTTCTCCTTTATCGAGTGAATTAATAACTGACTCTATTGATTCAATTGTTATTTTGTCATTTAAAAGTGATTTATTATCCCACGCTTTGTTAATGATGCTTTTGATATCCATATATGCAAATATCATAATTAATTTTAATGGTTCAATTTTATAGAATTATATTTGTTTGATGACCAAAATTTTATCTATTGATTATGGTTTAAAACGAACAGGGTTGGCTTATGCTGAAGAACCATTATTTATAGCCTTGTCTCTAACCACTGTAAAAACTAATGAAATTTTTAAATTTCTTAGTAACTACTTGAAAACTAACGATGTAGTTAAAATAATTATTGGTGAACCTAAATCATTGGATGGTAGTTTTACAGATTCTACTAAAGTAATTCATAATTTTCATAAAAAAATCACCAAACTCTACAGCAAAATTAAAGTGGAACTCTATGATGAAAGATTTACATCAAAAATTGCTAAGCATGTTCTTTTTTCAAGTGATTTAAAAAAAAATAAAAGAAAAAATAAAGAATATTTAGATAAGATTTCAGCTGTAATTATTTTACAAGACTATTTGAAATCTGAAGGACTTTCTTAATCTTCGAAAATATAAATCACTTCATCTTTTTTTTTCATTAAATAATGCTCTCTTGCAAATCTTTCTAAAGCAGATTTATTAGATGTTAATTGTTTTGTTTTTTCTTTAATTAAAGAAATTTCAGTGATTTTTTTTTTGTTTTCAATTTGAAGAATGTTGAGTTCTTTTTTCATTTCATAAAGATTAAATAATGTAGTATCGTCAATGACCAATAAAGTAAAAAGCAAAACCATTGAAGAGTAGAAATATCGATTTTTAATAAAATGAAAAGTTTTCATAATGCAATCTTAATAAAATGTATATTTTAGTTTGATCATTAAAAATATATTTTTTGAACATGATATTGTTTGATTTTTAGCTAATATGACAATTTAACATTACTAATTTTAAATGATATAGCCATAAGACATTATGTCATAAATTAATGAATTATCACTGTTGGCATACTCTTTGTTTTAGTTTAAATAAATAATACAAATGCAAAAAGGATCTATAAACGTACAAAGCGAAAATATTTTTCCAATCATTAAAAAATTTCTGTATTCGGATACTGAAATATTTTTAAGAGAGTTGGTTTCAAATGCAGTTGATGCTTCTCAAAAATTAATGACTTTATCTTCAGCTGGCGAAGTAAAACAAGAAGTTGGTAATCTTAAGGTGGAAGTAATTCTTGATGAAAAGAAAAAAATCTTAACCATCAGAGACCATGGGATTGGTATGACTCAAGACGAGGTTAATAAGTATATCAATGAAGTAGCATTTTCTGGAGCAGAAGAATTTTTGGAAAAATACAAAGATAAAGATCCCAAGTCTATTATTGGCCATTTTGGTTTGGGCTTCTACTCATCTTTCATGGTTTCTAGTAAAGTACAAATTAAAACGCTTTCTTACAAAGAAGAATCTAAAGCTGTTCAATGGGAATCTAAAGGGGATCCTACTTATGAGCTAAAAGAAATTAAAAAAAATAGTAGAGGTACTGATATAGTGCTACACATTGATAAAGATTCTAAGGAGTTTTTAGAGGAAAATAGAATTTCAGAAATATTAAATAAGTATTGTAAATTTTTACCCATTGACATTGAATTTGGAACCAAGCAAGAATCAATTGATGATCCTAAAGGAAAGAAAGATAAGGACGGTAACATTGAAAAAGTTAGTGTTGATGTCCCTAATATTGTAAACAATACCCATCCAGCATGGATTAAGAAGCCCGTTGATTTAAAACCAGAGGATTACAAATCCTTTTATAGTGAGTTATACCCTTTTACAGAAGAACCTTTGTTTCACATCCATCTGAATGTTGATTATCCATTTAATTTAACAGGTATTTTATATTTTCCCAAACTAAAAAATCAAATAGAACTTCAAAAAAATAAAATTCAACTTTACAGTAATCAAGTTTTTATTACAGATTCTGTAGAGAATATTGTCCCTGAATTTTTAACACTTTTACATGGTGTGATTGATTCCCCTGATATTCCTCTCAATGTTTCTAGATCTTATCTACAAAGTGACAGTAATGTTAGAAAAATTTCAAACCATATTACAAAAAAAGTAGCTGATAAATTAGCTGGTATGTTTAAAAAAGACAGAAAAGATTTTGAAAAAAAATGGGATGATATTAACGTATTTATTCAATATGGAATTCTAACAGACGAAAAATTCAATGACAAAGCAAAAGCATTCAGCATGCTTAAAAATGCGAAGGATGAATATTTCACTATTGATGAGTATAAGGAGAAAGTTAAAGCTGCTCAAACTGATAAAAACAAAAAGTTAGTTTATTTATATTCACATGATAAGGACGAACATCATTCCTTAATAGAATCCGCATACACTAAAGGATACGATGTATTAATTATGGATGGCCCTTTATCTTCTCACTATATTTCAAAGGCAGAGCAAGATTTTGGAGTTTCCTTTGCAAGAGTAGACGCAGATACAATTGATAAAATAATCGCTAAAGAAGAAAATATCCCTTCAAAACTTACGAAAGAACAAGAAGATTTACTCAAACCAATTTTTGAGGATATCTCAGAAAAAGAAAAATATACTGTCCAAATTGAAAGTCTAAGTGAGACAGAAAAACCAGTATTAATCACCCAAAGTGAGTTTATGAGAAGAATGAAAGAACAACAAGCAGCAGGTGGTGGAGGAATGAGCATGATGGGGGTAATGCCAGAAATGTATAATTTAGTTATTAATACGAATCACCCGTTAATTTCAAAACTTATTGACTCGAAAGGAGAAAAGCAAAAAAAGTTGGCTAAACAATCATTAGATTTAGCTTTACTCTCTCACGGAATGTTAAAAGGGAAGGATTTAACTGATTTTGTTGAGAGAAGCTTTGATTTAATATAAGGTGTCTATAGGAATAGGAGGATTAATAGGAGGAATCCTAGGTTTTTTTGCTACAAGAAGTTTTTTTGGGGCTTTCTTGGGCTATTTTATTGGTTCCACTTTTGATAGGTTTAATTCATCAAATAGTACTTCTTCAGGATTTAAATTCACAAATAAAACCTATTCTAATGATGCGAGTTATTATTCATCCAAACTTACTCAAAATGATTTTGCAACTGCATTATTAATTCTCTCTGGTGCAGTTATGAAAGCAGATGGTAAAATTTTAAAATCTGAACTTGACTATGTAAGACAATTTTTTAAACAACAATTTTCTACTCAACTTTCTTCAAAATACATAAGAGATTTTAAAGATATTTTAAAAAAAGATTTTGTGCTGAGTGATGTATGCTATAGTATCAATAATAGTATGCCTATTCGTCAAAGATCATTGTTGATTCAGTATTTGTTTGGTATTGCTAAAGCAGACGGTATCGTTTCAGATTCTGAAATGAAAGTAATTCAAAGAATTTCTTCCTATTTTAGAATTTCTTCTATCGAGTTTGAGCAAATAAAATCTCTTTTTTATAAAGATACTTCAAGTTTTTACAAAGTTTTAGGAATTGAAGAATCAGCTACAAATGATGAAATCAAAAAAGCGTATAGAAAAATGGCAGTTAAACATCATCCTGACAAATTTAACCAACTAGGAGAGGAGCAACAGAAAGCTGCTAAAAATATGTTCCAAAAAATCCAAGAAGCATATGAGCACATAAAAAAAGAAAGATCTATCAAATAAATGAAGGATTTACATAGTATATTTTTTAAATACTATTTAATTTTAGTATTTATTCTTTTTTTGTGGTTAATTCATTTTCTTAATTTCTATTTTGTATTAAACCTTTACGAACTTGGTATTTTCCCTAGATCTTTGGAGGGTATGTTAGGTATTATTTTCTCTCCATTAATCCACTCTTCATCTGATCATAATCATATAATCAACAACAGTGTTCCTTTTCTAATTTTAAGTTGGGCACTTTTCTATTTTTACAGTCCTGTAGCCTGGAGGGTATTATTTTTTTCGTGGGTTTTTACTGGTTTATTAGTTTGGTTTTTTGCAAGAGATGCTTATCACATTGGATTAAGTGGTGTAATCTATAGTTTGTTATTTTTTTTATTTTTCAGTGGAGTATTCAGAAAAGACACAAGATTATTAACTGTTGCACTGCTAGTAGTTTTTATATATGGTAGCATGGTTTGGGGAATATTCCCTTATGATTGGAGAATAAGCTTTGAAAGTCACTTATCTGGTTCTATTGTTGGACTTTTTTTGTCAATAATTTTTAAAAAGCAAAAAGCTTCTTTCAAAAAGGTAAAAACTCAATGGGAAATTGAAGAGGAATTGGGCATTGAGTCAGATAATCTTGATGGTTTATGGGAAATTGACGATGAAGAATAGTTACTTAGGTTTTATAGACTTTTCTTGTTTTATCTCCACTTTTATCTTATTATTTTTCGAATCTAAATCAATTTTTATTAAGTCACCTTCTTTAACTTTCTTTTGAATTATTTTTTCTGCTAATGGATCTTCTATATGTTTTTGAATGGCTCTATTTAGGGGTCTTGCACCATATTTTTCATCATAGCCCTTGTCAGCTACAAAAACTTTAGCTTTTTTAGTTAACTCAATTTTAAATCCTAAAGAATTTATTCTATTAAATAGTTTATCAAGTTCAATATCTATTATTTTAAGTATATGATCTTTGTTTAGTGAGTTGAAAATTACTACATCATCAATCCTATTTAAAAATTCCGGTGCAAAAGATTTTTTTAAAGAGTTTTGAATTACCCCTTTCATATTGTCTTGATCATTTTCCGATCTAGCTTTTGTTCCAAAACCAACACCAGTTCCAAAATCTTGTAACTGTCTTGCTCCAATATTTGAAGTCATGATAATAATGGTATTTTTAAAATCAATATTCCTTCCAAGACTATCGGTCATTTTGCCATCGTCTAAGGCTTGAAGGAGTAAATTAAAAACATCTGGATGTGCCTTTTCAATTTCATCTAATAAAATTATTGAATAAGGCTTTCTTCTTACTTTTTCTGTTAGTTGTCCTCCTTCTTCATAGCCTACATATCCAGGAGGTGCACCTATAAGTCTTGAAACTGCAAATTTTTCCATGTATTCACTCATATCAATCCTAATTAAAGCTTCTTCGCTTTCAAAAAGATATTTAGCTAAAACTTTACATAACTGGGTTTTTCCAACTCCAGTAGGTCCGAGAAAAATAAAAGATCCAACGGGTTTGTTCGGGTCTTTTAACCCAGCTCTGTTTCTCTGAATGGCTTTAACTACTTTTGTAATAGCCTCGTTCTGTCCGATAACGGTTCCGTTCATAGAGTCAACCATCTTCATTAGCTTGCCACTTTCTTTTTCAGCAACTTTTTGAACAGGTATTCCAGTCATCATTGCAACCACTTCAGCCACATTTTCCTCGTTTACTTCCTGTCTATGAGATTTACTTTCTTCTTCCCAACGTTTTTTAGCTGATTCTAATTCTTCATTTAATTTTCTTTCAGAATCTCTCAATCTAGCAGCCTCTTCATATTGTTGGCTTCTGACCACCTTATTTTTAAGTTCTTTTACATCTTCAATCTTCTTTTCAACATCAATTATAGACTCAGGAACATTAATATTTGTTATATGAACTCTTGATCCAACTTCGTCTAATGCATCAATTGCTTTATCCGGTAAATGTCTATCAGAAATATATCTTTCGGTTAATAGTACACACGATTTAATTGCTTCAGGTGTATATTTTACATTATGGTGATCTTCGTATTTTTCCTTGATATTTTCTAGAATTTGAAGTGTTTCATCTATAGATGTGGGTTCAACTATAACTTTTTGAAATCGTCTCTCTAAAGCACCATCTTTTTCTATAAATTGTCTATACTCATCTAAAGTAGTAGCACCAATACATTGAATGTCACCTCTAGCTAAAGCAGGTTTAAACATATTAGAAGCATCTAAGGATCCTGAAGCTCCACCAGCACCAACAATTGTATGAATTTCATCAATAAAGAGTATAATATCTGGAGATTTTTCCAATTCATTCATAACTGCTTTCATTCTTTCTTCAAATTGTCCTCTATATTTGGTTCCAGCTACCAAGGAAGCTAGGTCAAGAGAAATTATTCTTTTGTTAAAAAGTACTCTTGAGACATTTCTTTCTGTTATTCTAAGTGCAAGTCCTTCAGCAATTGCTGATTTACCTACACCAGGTTCTCCAATAAGTAATGGATTATTCTTTTTTCTTCTGGATAGAATTTGAGATACTCTTTCGATTTCTTTTTCACGACCAACAATTGGATCAAGTTTATCATCTTCAGCAAACTTGGTTAAGTCCCTTCCAAAATTATCTAATACAGGTGTTTTAGATTTACTATCGGATGTTTTTTTGGATGAACTTGAAGAGAAACTTTCTTCTTTTTCTTCATCATTTTCATCTGCAGATTCAGGTATTTTAGATTCTGGATATATTTCAGGTTTATAACCAGATTCTGTCATTATATCTAGTTCTTCTTTAACAGAGTCGTAATTTAAATTATATTCTTTTAGTAAAGATGATGCGATATTGTTATCTTCTTTTAGGATAGACAGTAATAGGTGTTCTGTACCGATCATATTACTTTTAAAAAGTTTAGCTTCTAGGTAAGTAATTTTAAGAACTTTTTCAGCTTGCTTTAACAAAGGAATGTTTCCAGAATTTTTAATTTCCGTTAGTTGTCCAGAATCTAACTTTGACTCTAATTTTTTTCTCAAATCTTTAGAGTTGATTCCAGAAGAAGTTATCATTCTCATGGCAATTCCTTCTCCCTCTCTTATAATTCCCAAAAGTAAGTGCTCAACTCCAATATAATCATGTCCTAATCTTAAGGCTTCCTCACGGCTGTAACTAATAACTTCTTTAACTCTAGGTGAAAATTTAGCATCCATATTCTTCAAAATTAATATTGTTTTTCACAATTAAAACAACTGTTTCAAATTTAATCAACATCATTTTTGTTAATTGTTCATAATATTTGTATTTCGCACATGTTTTTGTGGATAAATCTTTATTGTTGATAGTGTTTTTGTCAGTAAAGAAATGATACTTTCGTTTATAATTAAAATTATGTTAAAATGAGCGAAGAAAGAGGTGAAAGAATCATACCAGTTAGTATTGAAGATGAAATGAAAACTGCTTACATTGATTATTCGATGTCAGTAATAGTTTCAAGAGCTTTACCAGATGTAAGAGATGGTTTAAAACCAGTTCACAGAAGAGTGTTATTTGGAATGCTCGAGCTTGGTGTAAGATCAAATAGTTCATTTAGAAAATCTGCTAGAATAGTTGGAGATGTGTTAGGAAAATATCATCCACATGGAGATTCTTCTGTTTATGATACTATGGTTCGAATGGCACAACACTGGTCTCTAAGATATCCATTAGTCGATGGACAAGGTAATTTTGGATCTGTAGATGGTGATAGTCCTGCAGCTATGAGGTACACAGAAGCAAGACTAAAAAAAGCAGCTGAAGAATTACTCTCAGACTTAGACAAGGATACCGTAGATTTCTCAGCTAATTTTGATGATTCATTATCTGAACCATCTGTTCTACCTACAAGAATTCCTAATTTATTAGTTAATGGTTCTTCTGGAATTGCAGTAGGTATGGCCACTAATATGGCTCCTCATAACTTATCAGAAGTAATTGAAGGTACTATAGCTTACATCAACAATAAAGATATTGATATTGATGGATTAATGGAATATATCAAAGCACCGGATTTTCCTACTGGAGGAACCATATATGGATATGAGGGGGTAAAAAATGCTTTTCTCGAAGGAAAAGGTAGAATTGTGATGCGAGCAAAAGCTATGATTGAAGAGATAAGAGAGAATAGAGAGGCCATTATAGTTACAGAAATACCTTATCAAGTTAATAAAGCAGATATGATTCAAAAAACTGCTTCACTAGTAAACGAAGGTAAAATCGAAGGTATATCCGAGATAAGAGACGAATCTGATAGAAAAGGAATGCGAATTGTTTATGAGATAAAAAGAGATGCAATTCCAAATGTTGTATTAAATAAGTTATTTAAATATACTTCCTTACAAACCTCATTTTCAGTTAACAACATTGCTCTTGTTAAAGGTAGGCCAGTTGTTTTAAACTTAAAAGATTTAATTGTTCATTTTGTTGACCATAGACATGAAGTGGTCATTAGAAGGTCAAAATTTGAACTTAAAAAGGCTGAAGATAGAGCTCATATTTTGGAAGGTTTAATTATTGCATCTGATAACATAGACGAAGTAATAGCATTGATTAGAGGCTCTAAAAGTCCAGATGAAGCCAGAGAAAAATTGATGACTAAGTTTGAACTCTCAGAAATTCAATCAAAAGCTATTGTAGAAATGAGATTGAGACAATTAACTGGCCTTGAACAAAATAAACTCAGAGCTGAATATGATGACTTATTGAAGGTTATAGAAGATTTAAAAGACATCCTGGATAGAGAAGATAGAAGAATGGATATTATTAAAACAGAACTTAATGAGGTAAAAGACAAATATGGTGATGAAAGAAGATCTATTATAGAATATTCTGCCAACGAGATGAAAATTGAGGATTTAATTCCTAATGAAGAAGTTGCTATCACTATTTCTCATGCAGGTTACATAAAAAGAACAAGTTTAAATGAATATAAG
>MDSV01169892.1_pt1 | contig 15643 bp, 11 predicted proteins | sample 810851 | NCBI WGS metagenome assembly MDSV01 (sample SAMN05326640, study PRJNA326480) | marine metagenome | isolation source: seawater | place: Atlantic Ocean: North East | collected 2012
CAACAGGCTTCTCAAATGAAACCGTTTTCTTCGGAGTTTCCTCAAGTACCGATCATGGACCCCATGACGGAAAATATGTTGCACGTATAGAACCCGAAGATGGGGGAATGTTCCCGATCCAAACACCAGAATGCGAAGTATCAGTTGCCTTACAACAGCGTGTTATGAATACCGTAAAAGACAATAGCGATGTACCAATTCCTACACTTGGAAAATTAATCACAAAACCATATTTAGGGCTTCCATTTTTCGTAATGGCTCACGTTGACGGAAGAATACCTTCAGATCGACCACGCTATACCGAAGAAGGTTTCGTTGTTGATGAAGCGACTGATGCACAACGTACTCAAATGATTCAAACAGGTTTAGAAGCGATGGCAGGTATCCACCAAATTGACTGGGAGGAAGCAAACCTACATTGGTTGAATCCTTGTGATGGAACTCCAACGCAACAGAAACAAATTGAGATATATCGAAGCTACGTTGAAAAAGAATTAGCTGGAAGAGAACATCCAGTAATGGATTATGCACTTGACTGGCTAGACCAAAATAATCCTAATGATGAACGAATCGGCTTAAGTTGGGGCGATGCCCGCCTCGGAAATATTATTTGGGATGACTACACACCAGCCGCCGTCGTGGATTGGGAAGCGTGCTCACTATGTCCCACAGAAGCAGACTTAGGCTGGTGGCTCATGTTTGACAGAATGTCATTCGATGACGTTGACGTTGAGAGAATGTCAGGTTACCCAACCAGAGAAGAACAAGCAGCTTACTATGCACAAGTCTCTGGAAAAGAAGTCCGTGACCCACATTATTGGGAGGTATTCGCAATTATGCGATTTTGCGCTATTTTTATACGTCTCGGAGACCGACTCACAAATTCCGGGCTTCTCCCACCTGAGATGAATCCAGCCGTTGGAAATATGGTAACAAGATCTCTCGCGAACATTCTTGAGATTGATAATCCAACACCCAGCCTGATCGGCTGATACTAGTTATTCCGAGCCCTCATTCCACCATCAACTGGTACAGCCGCCCCGGTAATGTATGACGATGAAGGCAACACCAAGGAAAGAGTTATATGCGCTACCTCCTCTGGGTTTCCGAACCGTTTTAAAGCAGTTCGGCGACGCGCAAATTTTTGTTTATCTTCATCTGGAATGTATTGAGTCATCCCAGTATGTATAGGGCCTGGACATACCGCATTCACGGTTACTCCTAATGGCCCTAATTCAACAGCTAATGCTTTCGTCAGCCCGACCACCCCATGCTTCGAAGCAGTATAAGGACTAATCCCAGCTGACCCGCCAAGTCCTTCCGTGCTAGCAATATTCACGATACGGCCGTCCTCATTACGTTTAAGATCTGAGAGACAACTTCGAATCAAACGCATCTGTGCATCCAAATTAACTGAAAAGGTCATCTTCCAAAGATCTTCAAAATTCTCACTTTCAATATTTCCCCTATGACTAACCCCAGCATTATTCACAAGAATATCCACCGGACCTAAATCATCACGCACTTGAGAAATGAAATCACCAATCACAGAAGCATCATCTAAATCAACAACATAACCCGACGCTAACCCTCCAGCACACGTGATCTCATTCACAACTTGATTCACACCTTCGGAGTTGCGATCGCATACCGCCACGCTCGCACCCTCATCGCTAAACAAATGAGCTGTGGCGCGACCCATACCACTCGCAGCTCCGGTAACTATCGCTACCCGACCGCTAATCGAACGACTCAATTTACCTAAAGACCCCACACGATGACTCTACATCACCAAACCTGCGAAACTTCAAGAGCCACCCACGAATTTGTGAAAGACCGGATAGCGTTGCCACAAGTCACTAATACTTGGATGCTCATGGATGAAGCGAACGACATAATCCCCCGAAGTGCTTGGCTTACGCTTGCCGTAACGTCAATAGCGGCCTTTATGATCGCTATCGAAACATCAATAATTTCACTAGCACTACCTCAATTACGAGATGGTTTCCCTGACGCTTCTGAAAGCAAATTGTCATGGATAGTCAACGCTTACACCATAGGTGTCGCTTCGTTATTGCTTGTATCGGGATGGCTAGCCGATAGGTATGGAAGGAAAAAGATGTTCTTCTGGGGGCTGTTCGTCTTCCTCGTAGCGTCGTGTGGCGCTGGCCTTGCCCCCTCAGCAAATTTCTTAATAGCTGCGCGAGTTCTACAAGCTATCGGGGGTGCGATGCAATACCCTGCAGGGTTAGCGTTACTCCTTGCAGCTTTCCCTCCATCAAAAATTCAAACAGCTATCGGAACATGGGGCGCAATGGGTGGACTAGCCGCAGCCCTCGGACCATCATTAGGAGCTCTCTTGGTAGATGCGTTTGGGTGGCAAGCAGTGTTCTTTATAAACGTTCCGGTCGCCGGAGTTGTTATTATATTTGGACCACGATGGGTTCCCGAAAGTGTCAGTGACTCCATTCCTCACAAAGTTGACCTCATCAGTGTCCCGCTTGCTTCACTCGGGGTTGGCATCGCAATTTTGGCTATAACGCAAGGCGATAAATGGGGATGGTCATCACTGAATCTCATTTTGTCATTCGCAATCGCGTTTCTGCTCGTGACTGCTTTTGTCATCCGATCCCAGAGACATAAAGCACCACTATTCGATCTTGATCTTTTCAAACTGAAGACATTCTCAGTAGGAATGATCGGAACAGTGTTCTTCATGGTCGCGTTCTTCTCATGGCTCATCTCATTACCTACTTTTATTCAAAGTGTCTGGGGGTGGTCAGTGTTAAAGACAGGTTTTGCTATCGCACCTGCACCGTTACTGACGGCATTCGTCTCACCTCCAGCTGGTCGACTCGCTGAACGAATAGGTAACGGCCCAATACTGACAATAGGCGGACTTCTCGGCGCTCTAGGCCTCACCCTGCATCTGATCTTTACGAATACGCAACCCGATTATTTCATGGGAATTTTTGTCCCAGGTATCTTGATTGGCTTTGCAGCAGGTTTCGGCTTCGCTCAACTCATAGGAGCGGCTATGCGGGATGTACCTAGAGACCAATTTGGTATGGCAGGAGCAGGGCGTACAACAATCTTCCAACTAGCTTTGGCCCTCGGCGTTGCCCTCGCTTTTACCATTATCGGTCGCCCCGCCTCTCCTCAGGCTGCACTTGACGGCCTCCAAACTACATGGATACTGGGAATCGGCTGCTACATAGCCCAAACGCTTCTGTTTGCATTCTTCGGAGGCTCAAATAAAACATCAACGATCTAATCACGCTAAGTTTGCCACATGAAACAAAAAGGCATAAATAGAATCGTGGTCGGAGTGTGGGATTTTGACAAAGGAAAACACTATTTTGAGAAACTTCTAGGAGCTGAATTTGCGTCAGAAAATGAAGATGGTGAAGCAGCAGCATTCGGAGTAAGGGTCGCAATGGCATGGGAGTCTGGAATTGAACTCATATCCCCATTACCGGGGATTCAAAGCCCAGTCCGAGACGAGATGGAAAAGAATGGTGAAGGTATTAAAGGTATCGTTTTTGCAGTAGATGACGCAGATCACGCAATGTCTCAGGCCAGCGCATTGGGGCTGCACTCACACTATGACCTTGACTATGATCAGTTCCAAATAGATTCAAAATGTCAAGGTCGTTTCACGAAATACAAAGAATATTTCATCACAGCAGCTGATCCTCTAAATACGACCCTTCTACTTGGCGAATTTAATGAAAAGCGCTAAAACAGTCCTTCAGCTTGACGATTCTTCGGTCAGTACTAGGCTAAAACGCATACGCAGCTATGCGAAATTAAAAAAATACCCTGTTGACCTGTACTGGTGAACAGATTTCATTTGTGGGAGGGAAAATGAATAAAAAAGTATTAAAGCTTATGGCTATATTCCTAAGCTTTGTCATGATCATTGCCAGTTGTGGTGGCAGCGACGATGATTCAAGCAGTAGCGATTCAAGCAGTGAGGCAAGCAGCAGCGAAACAAGTAGCAGCAGCGAAACAAGTAACTCAGCTGAAGAAGAAGCTCCAGCTGAAGAAGAAGCTCCAGCTGAAGAAGCTGAAGAAGAAGCATCAGAACCTGAACCAGAACCCGTTGAAGAACGAACAGCGTCCGATGTAGGCATCACAGAAGACAGCATCAAAATTGGCGTAATAGTCTCGGACCTACAGGGACTCATCGATATCGGCTATCCGCTTCCCGCTGCTCTGACAACAGATCACCTGTCCGAACGTTTTACAAAATACTTTGATGAGTGGAATGATGCAGGAGGCATTAACGGCCGAATGGTTGAAGGTGTTCAAATCACATGGGACCCTCTAAGTCCAGCAACGATGGAAAATTCCTGTACCGAAGCTGTACTTGATGAACAAGTATTCATGGCTATCAATGCTTCAGGTTTCAGTCAGGCATTCATTCCATGCTTCACAGAAGATAATGACACAACATTCTTCTACGGTGAAGTTGCTTCTCAAGCAATGATTGATGCGGCACCAGATCGCCTCTTCTCACTCAACCCGCCTTCCGAAGTGGCTGGTGAAGCAGGAGCACAACTTATCGTGGATCAAAAACTGATTCCATTTGGTGCCAAAGTTGGGATCTTGGACTCGACTAACCCTCCTATAGCCGCAGCTGGCGAATCCGCAGTCACGATTCTTGAAGGAGCTGGTTACTCAACAACCACGATTACAGTCAACACATTAAGCGGTGATAACGCAGCAGCCAATGCAGAAGGTGCAGCAGCAGTTGCACAATTCTCAGCCGAAGGCGTAGACCATGTATTCGTAATCCTTCCATTCATTTATGCCGCAGGTTTCTGGGGCGAAGTCGGAGCGTTACAACCATCATGGGACCGAACAATTCTTGACTCAGCCTCCTCAAACTGCACCCCATTCGGAGCAAGCCGAACAAATGCTGCGGCCGAAGGAGCAATCTGTGTAACATCCTACGACTCATACGCAAGCCCTAACGGTGGAGTAGGAGATGATGATGCATTCGAGGCTCAGTGTCGCCAAGAGTGGATTGATCACTTCCCAGTCTTTAACGGCAAGAGCGACAAAGGAGCTCCTTCTGGTGAAGTAGGATTAGAAACAGCAGACGGAGATTTACTGAATTCAGACTACGCACCTGGTGAGTGCACAATGCAGTACCTGATTAAAGCTGCTCTTGAGAATGCTGGAGTAAACCCAACGAGGGATTCATTCGCAGATGCAATGCGTGAACTTTCAGGACCTCAAGCATTCCGATCCAACGGTGAAGGAGCATTTGGCCCAGGTAAGAACTACTTCTCAACCCAAATGCAAGCAGTAGAATTCACACTAGCTTCACGAAGTACTCCTAAAGGAGCGGATGGGACATACAACGGATGCCCTGCTCCAGTGAACTGTTGGATACCAACCAACGGTCAATGGTTTAAATTCAACAACTAAGACATTTGAAAATTTAGTTTTTAGGGGGCAGCATACGCTGCCCCCTATTTTTTTATACTTAGAATTAAAATCTCTGGAGGAAAGATGGAAGTTTCACAAGCAGTTAAGCAAAGAAAATCTATACGAGGGTTCCTACCGGATCTGGTTGAGGACGAAGTTCTTTCCGCATTGTTAGAAAAATCGTCTCGGGCACCCTCTGGTGGCAATGTTCAACCATGGAGAATATATGTCATCAACGGATCAAGGATGGACGATTTTAAATCGCACTTGGCGAACTTCTCTCTAAGTGAATCAGAATACCCCATCTACCCACCAAAACTTGTAGAACCTTATCGAACGAATAGATTTGAACTTGGCGAAGAAATGTACAAACTCCTAGAAATACCAAGAGAAGATAAAGACGCACGATTAGCGAATATGGCAAAGAATTATGATTTTTTTGGAGCACCCGCAGCATTCTTTTGCTTCATAGATCGAAGCATGGGGGCAGCACAGTGGTCAGATCTAGGAATGTTTCTACAAACGTTTATGCTTTTGGCAGAAGAAGCTGGTCTCGGTACTTGCCCACAAGAAGCATGGGCCATGCATCATCAAGCAGTATCAGAATTTGTTTCAGCACCAGAAAATGAAATGATCTTCTGCGGAATTTCCATAGGATATCCAGACTGGGCTCAACCAGTGAACTCTCTTGAATCCAAACGAATGCCACTTGAGCAATGGTGCACTTGGGCTTAATCTCGAGCTGTTCAAAAGATTTAAAATCGATGGCATAGAATTTAGTCTTTTGCGATAATAGACATATGAGGTAAAACCTCGTGAAGTACAAATGTTGAAAGCATAATCAGGAAGCAAAGTCATCTCTGGAGAAAGGAGGTGGAATGCTTAATCCAGAAAAAGTTGATGAACTGATAGCCTCTTACGGCCAAAAGTGGTCAACAAAAGAAGAACTAGAAGCCTTATGCAAAGCAGAGGGCGTGACAGGCTGGTTCATGTTATTTAACACAGTCGCTGAGCGAGTCGGGTTGGTAAATAACCAGTCCTTCATCGCCTAAACGCATCGTTACGCTGAAAAGCTGCCAGATATTATCGTCGGCTTTCAGGCTGTGAGCAATTACTCCGATGAACTTGTTCCACTTCGCTGAATGGCCCGTTCATCAGTACCAAGGTACGAGGCAATAACGCCAGGGTCGTTTCGTACCTCGTCCGGTGAACCCTCTGCAATTACCGAACCAGACTCTAAACAATAAATCCTGTCACTGATAGACATCACCATAGGCATATCATGCTCAATCAATAATATTGAACTTCCTAATTCAGCTCGAATAGCGTGGATCAGGGGACCAAATGCTTCTGTTTCTTTCTGCGCAACACCGGCGGTTGGTTCATCCAATAGCATCAACTGGGTATCCAAAGCAATTAATGCACCTAACTCAACTATTCGCCGGGTACCTGTAGAAAGCTCAGAGATAAGTTGATCAGCATATCGGCCAAGGCCCAAATAATGAATGATCTCCTCTGCTTCTACTCTTTTTCGCCTTTCAACAAAAGGTGATGGAGGAATACCAAGCATTGATGGCAAAAGCAACGATCGTTCTCTTGCTTCCAACGCAGTCATAACTGTTTCTCTTGCAGTTAAACTCCCAAATAATTTTGCGTTCTGAAATGCACGCCCTACACCATTCCGTGCTCGAATATGTGACGCTGATTCATGAATAGATTTTCCATGTAGCGAGATCTCACCTTCTGAAGGCACAAAGCCTGATACTGCGTTCATTAGCGTTGTTTTACCAGCTCCATTCGTACCGATTAGACCAACAATTTCACCTTGTTGGACGTTAATAGAGACGTTTGATACAGCTAACCTTCCACCGAAACGAACGGATACATTAGCTGTCTCCAATGCAGGGATGGTTGTATCAATATCTGACTCTTGTTTGGACCGAGACCACATCGCCTCGGATTGCCCCTTATAGGACGGGGACCAATTAGTCTTATTCGCCATCCACGTGAGTAATGTGTCACGAGCATTATGTAGCAACGATATTAACCCACCGGGAAAATACATAAGAACGACTAACATCCCTAATCCGCTTGAAAAGAGGCGGACCTGAGCGCTGCTTTCAAAGACTGTCGGTATGCCTACCAAAAAGACTGTTCCAAGTACACCGCCGGTAATTGATGAGATTCCACCAACAACGGCTATGGACATTACAAGCAGTGATTCACTTGGTTGGAATGCAAGAGATCGTAAAGACCCAGTTGCGGGAACAAGGAGACCACCAGCGAGAGCGCCAATGGCTCCTGAGACAGCGAACGCAGTGAGCTTTGCTCGTGTCGGGGAAATAGTATACGCAGAGGCTGTCATTTCATTATCACGGACAGCTATCAATGTTCGACCGATTCCCGAATTTCTCATACGCCAGAGAAGGTAAATTACAACGGCGACAGCAGCAACGCACAAATAGTAATACGCTTCTTTATCAGTTCTGAGATCATATCTTCCAAAAATTACTGGAGGTTTTACTTTCGCCCCCCCAGCAGCATTTGTGTTCAATCGATCAATGGATAAAATCCACCGTCCCGCTACTAAAGAGAATCCAAGCGTAGCGATCCCTAGATACAGGCCTCGTATTCTCAACGCTGGTATGCCAACAATCAGGGCTACGAGAATTCCCCACAAAACACCGATTCCCAGTGCGAGAAAGTAATTTAATGATGCCGTATAGTAAGACGTCATAAATGCCCCAACTGCTGCAAATGCATATTGTCCAAGCGATAATTGTCCAGCCCAACCGGTTAGAACAACAGCGGATAGGACAACAAGCATCACAATCATCACACCTGCGAAGGCGATGAGGCGACTTGGTTTATCGACAACCCATGGCAACCCAATAATTGTGAGAGCGAGAATCACGATTCCAACGCGTGATACCCATTTGAACAGCGGATATTGCACGAGATCTTCGTGTGCCGACCTGAGTCGCGGTGTTAGAACCCATGATTGTTCACTTGTTTTATTGCCGCGATTAATGAACAACATCAAGAGAAGAAGGATTAAGAAAATAGCAAGCAAGTTAGACCCATTACCAATTCCCCAGTCATCAAGAAAACCCCTTCCTTTGTTTGCAAGAACTAGACGGTTGATGATGCCGATTATGATTCCGCCAAGAAGCGCTTTCGGAAAAGATTGCAATTGTCCGAACATTGCAGCAGCCAGAGAGAATAAAAGCAGCTCTGGGCCAAGACTAGATCCAACACCACCAGCATCTAATTGATAAACCGGACCGATTAGAAGCGTTGATACTCCAGCGAGAACACCTGCGATTAACCATACCTGCGTAGAGACGGACCTAATTGAGATACCTGCAAGTTGCGCAGCGCCTGGGTTATCCGCAGCGGAACGAACAGCTAAACCAAAACGTGTTTTTTGTAGAAGGTATCCGAGAACAATTACAAGGAAAGGAACAACGATAAGGACAGTAACTTGCTCTCCGCGAAGGAGGATATCCAAACCACCAATTTTCCAATAGCCCTTAATCGGAGTTGGGTAGTCAACACGTTCATCAACTGTTGGTAGCCATATTTGTATGAGCGCAACTAATTGGGCAACACCTAATGTTGCTACGAATAAAAGAAGCCTAGGTTTCGTGAATAGTCTACGCACTACTAGAAGTTCGGTGACTGTTGAAACAGCGGCGCTTGCTGCAATAGCAAGAATGGCAGCCAACCAATAGGGGAGTCCGTAGTTAACCATTAACATTCCCATGACAAAGCCACCAAAAGTTCCGATAGCACCCTGCGCAAAGTTAATAACTCCAGTTGCTTTATAAATGAGGACGAGGCCTATAGCGATTAGGGCATAGATAAGACCATCAATGAATCCTTGGAATAGTATTTCGTTGCTATAAAGGATTCCTGCAAGGACTGATGTCACGGTTATGCACCTTCCCCTGAAAGGAATACAGCTCGTAGAAGGTCATCTCTCTCTAGGAGTTCTTGTGCGGGTCCTTGGAATTGGACGCGTCCACGTTCCATAAAGATTGCACGGTCGGCTATAGATAATGCAACATTTACTGATTGTTCAACAATCACCATTGTGATTCCAAGGTCTTGTAATTGTTCTACGACTTTAAGGAGATCCTGAACAACAACAGGAGCTAAACCAAGTGAAAGTTCATCTATTAAGAGGAGTTCAGGTTCAAGGAGGACAGCCTTTGATAGCGCCAGCATTTGTTGCTGCCCGCCCGATAACGACCCTGCTTTGTCGTTTAACCTGTCACTTAATTGCGGAAAGATTGAGAATACTCTTTCCATTCGTTCAGTTCGTAATTGTTCATCGTCTACAAGCCAACTCCAGACTTCAAGATTCTCTCCGACGGTTTGACCTGTGAAAAGAGCTTCACCGCCGGGGACTTGGACCATGCCAAGCGATACTCGGTATTCAGGGTCAACAAGAGTGATATCTCGCCCGTTCATTCGAACGACACCCCTATCTGGCATGTGCAGTCCCGAGACCGCTTTCAAAGCTGTTGATTTACCAGCCCCGTTCGTTCCCAATAACGCTAACGTCTCACCACGTTTCACTTCAATATCTACATCGAAAAGTACTTGGAGGTTTCCATAGCTAACGTTAAGTCCTTGTACCTGAAGCACCGGAACTTGATCCGGGTTGGCCTGTGCTCGTCGCTCTTCTTCTTGTTCATTCAGTAATTCCTCTACAACAAGTGAGATATCTCTTTTCATGAAACGGGATCCATACATGATTAAGAAACCGCCGATAAGCGCCGCAGGTGGAACCACAATAGTTAGGGCTGTTCGTTCACCATAGGCATCTGAGAATGCGCCGGTAAGTAACCCTCCGAAGAATCCACCCATAAGAAAGATATAGACACCGACTAAAGAAAATGCCTGGGCTCTCATGCGGTAAGGAACTACCGCTGAAATTGTTGGGCCCATCTGTGTAAATGCTGCTCCTTGGCATGCATTTCCTAACGTGTAAAACACCATGAGTAGCACAATGTTTGTAAAGCGAACACCGATTGTTACGAACACTCCGTAAAACGCTACGAGTAAACCCATAAGCCAAAGGGCTTTCTTTGGGTCTTGCCTAAATAACTTGTCACCCAGTTTTCCAGCAAATGGGATTGCGAGAAGTGCAGCCGCCCAGCTGATCGATATGAGCCAACCGCGTTTGAACGCTCCATAGTCATAATACTCTTCGAGCAGTAATGACATTGTTGTCGGAACGGCAACAAGGGCAAAACCAAGAACGCCAATACCGACCACAAGGTAATAGAACGAGCGAACATTCTTTAAACGTTGGAACGCTGAAGAGAGCCTTACCGGTGGCTCTTCTTGAGCTTTTTCTAACTTACCGCCCAGTACTGCATCTTGCTCATAGGCGCCACGAACTGGCTCTTTGAGAAGAAAAATCGCTACAACTAATATCAGTGCGGGAATTGAGAATAGGTAGAATGCAACACGCCAATCATCAGGCCCATCACCTGCTATGAGAACGATTCCACCCGCGATAAAAGGTCCGATTACCTGACCAATTGGTCGACCAAGAGCTTCCGCTGCGAAAATACGTGCACGTATCGCTATTGGATACTGATCCGCTATAAGTGATGGTGAAATAGGAATTTTTGCTCCCGCACCTATTCCAGTTCCGGCTCTACCGATCGCTAATTGAAACGCATTCTGTACAGCCCCTGTGAATGCGACGAGACCAGCCCATACTCCTGTAGCGATTGAGAGGACACCCACACGGCGATAACGGTCGGCTAACCATGCGAAGGGAATAGTTGAAAGGACTAAAACAACGCCGCCAAAGCTACCTAAACCGAGCAGCATTGTGTCTGAAATATTTAAACTTTCTTGGATATCAGGACCAAGAACCGTAATAGCGACGCGATCAAACTCTTCAACAATCGACAGGACAAGTAGCACTAATGCCATCGAAACCCCGCCCTTTTGCACACCCTCACGGAATGTCATTTCATCATCACCGACGCCTGGAAGTAAATCGTCAGGAAGAACGGTGTCAGCTGTTTCTTCAGCTAATGCAGCTTTGCGTGCTTCTTCTTCCTCAAGAATCGTTGCGGTGATACTCGCAGTTTCGTTCGGTCTATCTGCCTCGCTCATCACCCCCCCGTTCCGTACAATACGAAAGAAAATACGTAAACAGATGGTACGCCAACTTATACCTCAAGGACAAAAGAGAACTCAAGAGAAAGTATCTAATTATTTACCCTCAATAAAATTACTGATATTTGTCAAATTCGATCTTGTATGTTCACTACAACATCATCAATTTTTACTAAATCCATATTTCCACCTCGCCGATCAATGACCTCAACAACCCCGTCAGCTATCCCTTTGGGACCAACCGTTATTCGAAGCGGTATTCCAATCAATTCAGCATCAGCAAACTTCACACCAGCCCTAGCGTCACGGTCGTCAAGCAGAACTTCAACACCGTTATTTAACAACTTTTCATAGATCGCTTCAGCAACTTCAACACTTTTATCATCCTTCATCTGAATAACAGTTATCACGACATGAAAAGGAGCCACTGACATCGGCCAAATGATCCCATTATCATCATGATGCGTCTCTACAATTGTCGCCATAGCTATCTCAACACCAATTCCGTAACTCCCCATCACAATAGGAGTCGTTTTCCCATCGGCATCAAGAACCTTTGCCCCAAACGTTTCTGCGTACTTTGTACCGAGTTTGAAAATATGACCTGACTCAATTGTCGAAACTTTACTAAGATTCGCCCCACAATTCGCGCACAATTCCCCATCCTGAACTTCCCGCAAATCCATCCATTCATCTACTGCAATATCGCGAGCGATATCAACCCCAGAAAAGTGAAAGTCATCCTCATTTGCACCAGTCGTCATATTCGTACGTTCCTGAATCGCATGGTCAGCATAAATCGGTACGTTTTTTACGTTTACAGCACCCAGAGAACCAGGTTCAGCTCCGAGACTTTCAACCGTTTCTTCTCTTCGAGCTTGGCGAATAGTATTTGCTTGCGTTGCATCAGCAAGCTTTTGCTCATTAATGAAATGATCACCGCGTACGAGCGCCAAAGTAACTTGCCCATCAATCACAAACACCATCGTCTTGATTTGCTTGTTTGCAGGGTGCCCTGCATCTGCAAGTGCGGCAATCGTCCTAATCCCAGGAGTAGCGAATTTTTCCGGTTTATCCGGCCCAACCGAATCCACCACCTCATCTACGCGCGAAATCGCCTTCTCAATATTTGCAGAATAGCCACACGATGAGCACAGCATCACATCGTCTTCTCCAGAAGGAGCTTGAACCATGAACTCAATACTGTCAGAACCACCCATATTCCCAGAAGAAGCCTCAACTGGAATGGCATCCAAATCTAAACGACTAAAAATTCTTATATACGCCTGATGCTGTTTTTCAAAAGCAGCATCAAGACCAGCTTCATCAAGATCAAATGAGTATGCATCCTTCATTGTGAATTCTCGGACTCGAAGTAATCCACTCTTAGGTCTCGGCTCATCACGAAACTTTGTGTGGATTTGATACCACATTTGCGGTAACTGTTTGTATGAACTGATCTCGCTAGCGACCGTTGCGAAAATCTCCTCCGCAGTCACGCCAAGAGCTGCCTCTCCACCATGTCGATCCTCAAGCCGGAACATGATATTTCCCATAGATTCCCAGCGACCCGACTCCTTCCAAATAGACGACGGTTGGAGAGTGGGCATCTGGACTTCCTGTCCACCAATTGCGTCCATCTCTTCTTCAATAATCTTAATGATTTTCTTCCTCACTCTGAAGGCTAATGGTAGGAGCGTGTAGTGCCCTGAGTGAAGCTGGCGTATAAACCCTCCACGGACGAGAAGTTTGTGGCTCGGAGCTTCTGCATCAGCAGGAGCGTCACGTAATGTTGGAGAAAAGAAAGAAGTCCATCGCATACCTTGCAAGCGTAGTTGCCAGAACAGGAAATGGATAACCTTTTAGTATGCTCCCCCTAATTTTCACTAAAAAAAAATTACTCTCATTCACTCTTGTGACCGTTTTACTTTTTGGTTGCAGCGACTCTATGGGAGACAACACAAGTATCCAAACAAGTGGAACACAAGCCACAACACCAAACGAAATACTGGCAGTTGACGGTTCACTCGTTTCGGTTTCTGAATTCGAAGGCGTTCCAACCGCCATGTGGTTTTGGTCCCCCAATTGAGGACAATGCCGAGCTGAAGCATCTGCGGTCGCAGAACTCAAACGAACTTACCAAGACAGTATTCAATTCATTGGAATCGCGAGCAGAGGAGACCTTACACAAGTCGAGGAATTTATAGAACGCTATTCCGTGACAGGTTTACCCCACGTGTTTGATGAACAGGGTGATATCTGGCGCCAATATAAGATCACTTCACAACCAGCCTGGATCTTTACTGACTCAAACGGTAACCAAGAACGAGTCATCGGCGCATTGAGTGACTCAGAAATCAGAAAAAAACTCGAAGACCTTCAAAAACCTAATCCAGTGAACTAAGACGGTATGGGTTCATCGCTTGGTTGCTAACATGAAACTGTGTCCGAAACGATAACCATTCCACGCCCAGATGACTGGCATGTGCATCTCAGGGAAGGCGATATGTTACAGGCCGTTATCGGATACACATCTCGAAGGTTCCGGTACGCAATGGTGATGCCAAATCTTTCAACCCCTGTTGCCACAACTAAACAGGCTGCAATGTATTTGGAACAGATCCGTAAAGTAACACCTCCAGAATCACCTGATTTCCGACCATTAATGACTCTCTACTGTTCAGACCAATTAGAAATAGACGACCTAAGCCACGGACATAGCGAAGGCATTGTCAAAGCTGTTAAATACTATCCGGCTGGGGCAACAACGAATTCGCAATCTGGCGGATCAGTCATGATGAACTACAACCATATTTTCGAAGCTATGGAAGAAAAGAAAATACCACTTCTAGTGCATGCAGAATCAACTGATGACAATGTTGATATCTTTGACCGGGAAGCAGCATTCTTAGAAAGAGAACTATCTTTAGTCTGTGAACGCTTCCCTGAACTCAAAGTTACTGTTGAACACATTTCGACAAGTGACGGCATCGACTTTGTGAAAGCGCACCCACAAGTTGGTGGCTCGATCACCCCACATCACTTATCGCGAAACCGGTCTGACATGATTTCACCAGCATTCCATGCTGACCTATTTTGCAAACCCGTTATCAATTCTGAACAAGATCGGTTAACGCTGGTTGAAACGGCAATAAGCGGAGACCCCTCATTTTTTCTGGGCACTGATTCAGCCCCCCATCCAACACATGCAAAATATGGAAAAGATGCGAAAGCGGGGATCTTTAATGCTGCTTATGGGCTAGAAGTCATCGCAGAGATATTCGCAACCGAAAATAAATTAGACAATCTCTCAGCGTTCACATCAGTAAATGGTGCGACATTCTATGGATACGAACCATCCCAAGAGAACATAACGCTCCACCGCTCATCTCTCGACCCTGAAAGGGCAACGCACATCTCTACGGAAAATGGAAATCAGATCGTTCTATTTGGTGCTGATGAAGCGTCCCAATGGACGATCAGCACCTAGAGGTTAGTTATTCACTTGTTCGGTAATCCCCGTATTCTCCATCGCGTTCACTCAAAGCTTCAGTAAGGCCCTTGTCTTGAATTTTCCCGATGAATTGCTGCATAGATTCCGTATGTATTCCTAACGCACACAATTCGGTACCAGCCCGAATTCCGGTACGTAAGCCCATAATTTCCATTTGCCGATGCACAACACGCTTATTGAGCTGAGTTAAGTCCGATGGTGTTTTCGTAATGCGCTCAGCTATTTTCAAAACTTCATCTTCAAGCGAATCAGCGGGGAAAGCCCGATTGGCCCACCCTTCAGAGACTGCTTCCACTCCTGAAATAGAATCACCTGTCATCATCATTTCCATTGCCCGCCGCATCCCTAAAAACCATGTATGGAAATGCATATCTGGAACACCAAAACGAGTAGCAGGATAACCCATTTGCGCATCTTCCGCTATATATATCAGATCACAGCATGTAGCGAGTTCACTACCTCCAGCTAAACAATAACCATGTACCTGAGCAATAACTGGTTTCGCTAAATCCCAAATACTCATCCAACCCTCGGTTACATGGC